>Ga0256827_10000099_pt1 | contig 44683 bp, 45 predicted proteins | sample CV84metaG_FD_185977 | JGI IMG/M metagenome (GOLD analysis project Ga0256827, IMG submission 185977) | Hydrothermal vent microbial communities from East Pacific Rise, Pacific Ocean - CV84 | ecosystem: Environmental > Aquatic > Marine > Hydrothermal vents | place: Pacific Ocean: East Pacific Rise... | reverse complement strand
ATTAAAAGATAGTTTTGAGTTTAAGAGTGCTTGGTTTGATATGACTCAAAGAGATGCTAGGTATCTTTCAAAAGAACCTTTTTCTACTAAAAGTACTCATTTATCTTGGGCATTAGAGGTTAAAGATATTGTAACTCTAATTTGGAGTAGTGAAGATAGAAGTATATACTATTTAAAAGGTAAAAAATATAGTAAAAAATTATTACACTTTTGGGTTATACATACATTTTTTCCATTGGTTTTAGAGTTGAGAAATATTTACCATATTTTGCATGTAGGGGCTGTTGAGGTAAATGAAAAAGTTATTCTGTTTTCAGCTCAATCTTTTGGTGGGAAATCAACTCTGACAGAGTACTTTTTAAGTAGAGATCATAAACTTTTATCGGATGATACTTTAGGAGTTTTTAAAGATAAAAATACCTATAAGGTAGTCTCTTCATACCCGTACTATAGACCATATAGAGAGGCAGAAGAGTTAGGTTATTTTACAAAAAATTTTAAAGTTGGGAAAAGAGTTATATCGGGAATTTATGTTTTACAAAAGTGTGAAATAGATGCTGAAGTTTACATAAAAGAGCTTTTAGGAGTAGAAAAATTTAAGGCACTATATTATATGAGTTTTGTAAATTTTGATTTTATGAAGCAAAAAAGATTTGAGTTTTTTGCAGATATATTAAAGAGTATAAAATTATATAGAGTCACTATCCCTTGGGATAAAAATCGTTTGAATGAAGTTTATGAACATATATTGAGTCATAGTTTGAGGTAGTTTACTATATAATTATGAAACCAAATAGAAGATATATATATGAATTTAAATGTTAAAATTAAAATAGATAGTAGAGTATTTGCACAAGAGGTAGATAGTGAAATGGTTCTTTTTAATTCAGACTCAGAAAACTATTTTGGTTTAGATGAAGTTGGAACTACTATTTGGAATCAAATTAATAATAGTAATGATTTACAAGTGGTATTTAATAACATGTTAAAAAAATATGATGTAGATAAGTCTATTTTAGAAAAGGATTTAATGATGTTTATAGAAAAACTTAAAAATAGTGGATTGGTTGAGGTAGTAGAGTGAACTTAACACAATATTTAGAAAAAGAAAATATAGACTTAAAACAGAGTACCATAGTTGAACTTGAAGAGTTTTCAGAACTATTAAATGATTGGAATAAAATTCATAATTTAACAGGGGCAAAGACGATAGATGCTATCTATAGAAACATTGTTGATTCCCTCTACCCTTTAAACTTTATAAAAGAGCCTAAAACACTTTTAGATGTTGGAACAGGAGCAGGTTTCCCAGGGTTAGTCTTAGCTATTGCACTACCAAAAACAAAAGTAGTTTTAGCAGAGCCTTTAAAAAAGAGAGTTTCATTTTTAAAATATGCTTCTATAGATATGCAAAATGTTAAGGTAGAAGGTAAGAGGGTAGAGAGTGTAGAGCATGAAGCTTTTGATCTTATCTCCTCAAGAGCTGTTACAAATACAAAACTTCTTTTAGAGCTTACAAAAAATATTAGTTCAACTAAAACAGAATACCTCTTTTACAAAGGTAGTAGAGTATTTGATGAGTTAGAAGATGTGCAAAATCAGTTAAATTATGATATAGTACAGAAGAGTCAGAGAAATTATCTTTATATAAAAACTAAAAAGAGTTAAAATGATATTAAAACTAATAGCAATAGCAATTGTACTATATTTTGTATATAAATTATTTGGTGGGAAATTACCAAATATTGACTTAAGTAGTATAAAGAGCAAAGAGGATAAAAAGCTAGATGATGATACATTAGTTGAGTGTGAAAAATGTAGTACATTTATTACAGTAAAAGAGTCTATACTTATAGGTAGTAAATATTACTGTGATGAGTGTGGAGCTAAAATTTAGAGGATAAAAATATGATAATAGTAGGACACCCTTGGGTAAATAGTAAAAAGTTTTGTAAAGTATTTTCTTATGAAAATATAGAATCAAGTAATGAAGATGATATACTTCTATTAGAACCACTTGTTGATTCTCATGGTTACGCAGAGTATTGTCAAAAAAATAATATACCTTATTCTGTTGTTGTAAATAGTTTAGAAGATGCTCTATTTGCAAATTCTTTAGGAGCAAAATATATTATTTGTGAAGAGGATGATGCATTGATGATACAACCTATTGCACAAGAGTACCTTTTTGATACTCGTATATTAGTATTGATTCATACTGAGAAAGAGATAGCAAAAATTGCAAGAGGTGGAATTGATGGTGTAATATTTGCAGAGGCTATTTGTTAAAGAATGTTAAATAAATTTAGAGAATTTCCATTAACATATAGTATTATAGCTATAAATATATTTATATATATTATCTCTTCACTACTAAGTCAAAATATTTCAGATATGAACATGGAAGTTTTATCAGGTATGGGTGCATTGTTTGGTCCTTTTGTTGTTTTTAAAGGTGAATGGTGGAGACTTTTTTCTGCTATGTTTCTACATGCTGGTATGACGCATATACTTATGAATATGTTTTCACTCTATCTTATAGGAAGAGGTGTTGAGATCTATTTTGAGAAAAAGGCATATATAATCATATATCTTTTTTCTGGACTTTTAGGTGCTATGGCATCACTATATATGCATCCCCAAAGTTTAGGAGTAGGTGCTTCTGGTGCAATTTTTGGTACTTTTGGAGCATTAGCAGGTTTCTTCTTAGCTCATAAAGATCAAATAGCATCTCAAAGTAAAGCATTTATGAAAGATTTTGCTATAGTTCTTGGTATTAACTTAGTGTTAGGATTATCATTACCATCTATAGATGTTTCAGCTCATATTGGTGGATTAGTTGTTGGTTTTATCGGTGGTTTTATTATCTCTAAGAATTCTAAATTTATTTGGATTTACTCTGCTTTAATGGTTGTAACCATGTTATTTGTAGGAAATTATCTTTCTAGTTATTACTTAAAAATATTTCTTTAAGTGTAACTTTCAAGTTTTACTTGGAAGTTACAAGAGTTAAATAGAGACTATTTAGCTTCTTCTTTTGGAGCTTCTTCTTTAGCTGGAGCTTCAGTTTTATTTGTATCTTCTTTAGTTGGAGCTACTTTTTCTGCTGCTGCATCAATTGCTTTTCCTGCTTCTGCTTTAGCTGCTTCAGTTGCTGCAGTTGTTGCCATTTCTGTTACAGAGTTAGCGAAAAGTCCTGTTGCTAGTAGTGCTGAGATTAAAAGAGTTTTTTTCATGTTTTTCCTTGGAGGGTTTATTTAGTTGATTTTTATATCAACTGAGGTGTATTATACATATATTATCTTTAAATTAAAATTATGAATAATAAAATCTTAATTGAACTATAAATTAGTTAATTATGACAATTTGTCATATTTAAAGTAGTTTATCTATATTTGGATTAAAATATAGAAAAAAAGGAAAACTATGACCCAAATTATAAAAGAGCATATTTTGGAATTAGAAGATATGAAAAAGTATCCAAAGGAGCTTTTTTATAGAGGTAGTTTAGAACTTATAAAGCGTCCTAAAGTCTCCATAGTAGGTACTAGACGACCATCAGCTTATACTAGACAGTGTACATATAAATTAGCTAAAGCAATGGCAAGTAGAGGTGTATGTGTAGTTAGTGGAGCTGCTATGGGTGTAGATAGTATAGCCCATGATGGTGCAGGAGCAGATAATACCATAGCAGTTGTAGCAAATGGTTTAGACTTAAAATATCCAGCTGTAAATAGACAGCAGATAGAATCCATAGAAAAGAGTGGACTAGTTATGAGTCAATTTAAAGATGGTTTTAGGGCTACAGCTTGGAGCTTTGTAGTACGAAATGAATTAGTAGTAGCACTAGGAGATATACTCATAGTAACACAAGCAGATCTTAATTCAGGTTCTATGCGTTCTGTTGAGTACGCACAAAAAATGGGTAAAGAGATATGGGTTCTTTCACATCGTATAGATGAAAGTCTAGGTACAAATAAACTTCTTAGTGATGGTAAGGCAAATATTATACTTGATATAGAAAAATTTGCTTCTCGTTTTGGTAAAGATGTACAAAGTAACATACTTAAAGATGAATTTTTCTATTTTTGTCAAAAATCACCAACATTTGATGAAACAGTTGAAAAATTTGGTAGTAGAGTATATGAGGCAGAGTTAGAGGGTAGTGTTACAATACATAATGGTATTGTAACACTACAGTAATACTATTTACTAGTATCCATTTTTGATATTAATTTTTCAAGATATGATTGAGGTAACATGCCAGCTTGTGCAAAAGTTACAGTACCTTCTTTGTCTATAGCTACCATAAAAGGGATACTTCCCTGCCATTGTGCTTTAGCTGATACATGCTCTAAGACTTCATTTGCATTTTGCATAGTTGCTACAGTATAGTTAATACCTTTTTGCTTTATAAAACTTTTTAAGTTAGAGTTATTTAACCCTTGTACTTCAATAGCAATAACTTTTAATTTATCTTTATATTTCTCTTGAAGTTCTATAAGATGTGGGATTGTCTTTAAACAAGGTGGGCATCTATGTCCGAAAAATTCAAGAAATACAATTTTTCCATCACAATCTTCTATTTTAAGACCATTTTTTAACTCTTCTACACTATAATTTTTCCCATTTACATCAGTAAGAGACATAATATTTTTTGTTTCAGCCTGTGAAAATGTAAGTATAGATAGTAGCAGTATTGCAGATGCAAGTATTTTTTTCATTTTAATCCTTTAATTAATTGGTAAGCTATTATATAGATTCTATACTAATAAGTTAGCATATATTTTATAAATTATATTAATAATTATATGAAAAAGTTTGTAAGTAGTTTAAAGAGTGTCTAGGATATAAAAGGAGGAGGTAAAAAATCCATAGACAATAACATAAGCCAAATATGAAAAGAGGAGGTTAATGGCTTACTTATATGCTCTTTATGAGAGAAGTATAAGCTTTTTAGGTTAACCATATACTAATATTGTAAAATTAGACTTATATTATCTGAAGGAGATATTTTGTTAAATAAAACTCTACTTTTAGTTTCTCTTACTTTTAGTTCTCTTTATGCAGAGTTAACACTTGAAAAGAAAATAGGTCAAATGCTTATGATAGGTTTTCACGGGACAACAGCTACACCAAATAGCCAAATTTGTAAAGATATAAAAAAATATAATGTTGGTTCTGTTATTTTATTTGATTATAACCCTGTAGATAAAACTAAACCTAAAAATATTGCAAATAGAACTCAACTTAAAAAGTTAACTAAACAACTACAGTCTTGCTCTAGTGATGGTAAGCTACTTATTGCTGTAGACCAAGAGGGTGGTAGGGTACAACGGTTAAAGTCTAAGTATGGCTTTTATGGTAAGTTTCCTAAAGCTTCAGATGTAGCAAAGATGAGTAGTAGTCAAATTAAGAGTACTTATGAGAAGATGTCAAAAGAGTTAAAGTCTGTTGGTATTAACTATGATTTAGCTCCTGTAGTTGACTTAGATATAAATATGAAAAATCATGTTATTCATGGGCTAGGACGCTCTTTTGGAAAAGATCCTAAAGTAGTAGCTAAGTATGCGAGTAGTTTTATTGATGCTATGCACAAGTATGGGGTATTGACATCTTTAAAACATTTCCCTGGTCATGGTTCATCAGTAGGTGATACTCATAAAGGTTATGTAGATGTAACAAAACTTTGGAAAGATAGTGAGCTAAAACCATACGAATACCTTAAAAATAAAGCAGATACTGTTATGGTAGCACATGTTTTTAACAAAAAAATAGATACAAAGTACCCTGCTACACTGTCGTATAAAACTGTCAATAATCTACTGCGTAAAAAAATAGGTTATAAGGGTGTTGTAATAACAGATGATTTACAAATGGGTGCTGTATCTAAAAAGTATACATTAAAAGATACTCTACAACTTGCCATAAATGCAGGAGATGACATACTACTTTTTGGAAATCAGTTAGACCCTAGAAAAGTAATAAGTACTAAAAAGCTTGTAACTACTATTGTAAATCTTGTAACTACAGGTAAAGTAAATATGCAAAGTATTGAAAACGCATATATAAGAGTAACAAGACTAAAGAAAAAATTGTAAAATTAACTAAAAAAAGGAAGCCCATGCAACACCTCATAGATACAAATGATTTTTCAGATAAACAGATAGAACAACTTTTAGAAGATACAAAAAAGTTTAAAGCAAAGAGAGCACCGAAGCTTCTTGATGATAAACTACTTATTACCCTTTTTTTTGAAGCATCAACTAGAACTAGATCATCTTTTGAGGTAGCAGCAAAGCGTTTAGGTGCAACTGTAGTTCACTTAGACCCTAGTAGAAGTTCAACTAAAAAAGGTGAAACCCTAGAAGATACTTTTGCAAACCTTTGTGCTATGCAACCCGATGGAGTCATCATAAGACATAGCCAAAATACTGCTCCTCAAAAACTAGCAAATATGCAGATGAACTCTGTCATAAACGCAGGAGCAGGAAACTATGCTCACCCAACACAAGCACTACTAGACTTTTTTACTATGATGGAACACTTTAATGGTAGTGTTAAGGGTAAAACCATTGCCATAGTAGGAGATATTTTAAACTCAAGAGTAGCCTCTTCAGGTATTCGTCTGTTTACTAGAATGGGCATGAATGTTGTACTAGTTGCTCCTAAACCATTTATGCCAGAGAGTGATCTACCTAAATACGATAATCTTGAAGAGGTTATAGATGAGGTTGATGTCATAATGTCACTTAGAGCGCAACTAGAGAGACACTCAAAAACCATTTTTGAAAATGAAGAGAAGTATGCCAAGCACTACTGTATTGACTCAAAAAGATTGGGAAATAGAGAGATACTAGTACTTCACCCTGGACCTGTTATGAGAAACATAGATATATCGGATGAAATTCTTGAAGATAGTAGATGTAAAGTTATGCAACAGGTTGAAAATGGAGTTTACATGAGAATGGCAATACTTAAATTACTACTTTTAGATAGCTAAGGATTTAAGTGGAGTGGCATAGCCGTAAAGATGGTTTTAAAAGCATAAATAGCTTAGGTCAAAACCGTGAGCCATTTCTTTTTATAATCTCTTACGATAAAGAGAAAATATTTGCAAAATCTCTCTCTTGTTTAGACGAAGATATATTTTATAAACTTGAAAAACATCGTAACTACTCTGTAACAAAGAGGTCTAAGGAGTTTACTTTTTCTCTGTCTGCTATCTCTTTTTTAGAGTATAAAAAAGCTTTCAAGCAAGTTTTAGCAGAGATTTGCTCTGGCAATACTTACCTTTTAAACTTAACATTTCAAACACCTATAGAGTCTTCACTTACTCTTAAAGAGATCTTTACTTATGCTAGAGCTAAGTATAAACTCTACTATAGAGATGAGTTTATATGTTTTTCACCAGAAAAGTTTGTAGACATAACAGATAATACTATAGCCTCATACCCTATGAAAGGTACTATTGATGCAAATGAGCAGAGTGCTAAAGAGAAAATTTTAGCAAATAAAAAAGAGATGGCTGAACATGTAATGATAGTTGACCTTATGCGTAACGATTTGGGCATAGTAGCTAAAGAGGTAAAAGTAGAGAAGTTTCGTTTTGTAGAAAAAATTAAAGCAGGAGATAAAGAGCTACTACAAGTAAGTTCTAAAATAACTGCAAAATTGTCACAAAATTGGCAAGATAACATAGGTACTATTTTAGATAAACTAACTCCAGCAGGTTCAATAACAGGAACACCTAAAAAGAGTACAGTAGATATTATAGATAGTATAGAGAACTATAAAAGAGGTTTCTACACAGGAGTTTTTGGGGTTTTTGATGGTAAAGAGTTACACTCATCAGTGATGATAAGATTTATACAAAAAGAGCATAATCAACTACTCTATAAGAGTGGAGGGGGTATTACTCTTGATTCAGATGTAAAGTTAGAGTATGATGAACTTATCTCTAAAGTCTATTTACCATTTTAATTTTATTTGGTGGTTTATTAAAAACTCTTTATTACAACAATTTAGATAAAATAACATAAAAATTTATTAATTAGGAAAGAGATGAACAGTAAAAATAGAGTAGAACTTTTAGCACCAGCAGGTAATTTGGAGAAGATGAAAATAGCTCTAAATTATGGAGCTGATGCTGTTTATGGTGGTACTAGTACTTTCTCTTTGCGTATTCGTTCAGGTAAAGAGTTTGACATAGACTCTTACGCACAAGGCATAGAGTATGCTCATAGTTTAGGTAAAAAAGTCTACTCTACAGTTAACTCATTCCCTTTTAATTCACAAATAAAGCTTTATGAAAATCACATAGCTAAAATAGCAGAGCTTAAACCAGATGCACTAATAGTCTCGTCTCCAGGTGTAGTTAAAATAGCTCATAAAATAGCTCCAGATATACCTATTCATCTCTCAACACAGGCAAATGTAATGAATGCTATGGATGCTGAAGTCTATTATGACTTAGGGGTAAAACGCATAATAGTTGCAAGAGAGATTTCTCTAAAAGATTGTGCTGCTATTAAAGCACATATTCCAGATTTGGAGTTAGAGATATTTGTACACGGCTCTATGTGTTTTGCATACTCAGGAAGATGTCTTATATCGGCTCTTCAGACAGGGCGAGTTCCAAATAGAGGAAGTTGTGCCAATGATTGTCGTTTCCCTTATGAAGTTTACGCACATAACCCAGAGTCTGGTACTACATTTAGACTAGATGAAGAGGAGGGCATTGGTACATACATCATGAATGCAAAAGACATGAATATGGCATCACATATAGATGAAATACTCGACTCAGGTGTCATAGACTCTTTAAAAATAGAGGGAAGAACAAAGTCACCATACTATGCAGGAGTTGTAACTAAAGCCTATAGACATGCCATAGATGACTACTATGCTGGTGATTTTGATGAAAAACGATACCAAAGAGAGTTAGGAACTACACAAAACCGTGGTTTTACAGATGCTTACTTAGTCTCCAGACCCTTTGAAAAGAATGATGCAGAGTCACACCAATTTTCCATACAATACGGAACACATCAAGTAGCAGGTTTAGTTAGTGAAGATGGTTTGACTTGGAAATGTAAAGATAAAACTTGCCTAGGTGACTCCGTAGAGATAGTTCTACCTATAGGTGCAAAAGTAGAGTTAGTTGATAATGATGTAGGAAAAATAGATGAGATAAATGGACAGTATTGGCTTACATTTAAGAAATTAACTACTAAAGATGGTAAAGAGTTAGAGTGTGTTCATAGTGGTAATGTAAATGATATTATGCTACCTACACTACTTCCATCATATACAATTTTAAGACGAAAAATAGAAGAGGCGTTAGAGAAAAAAGGTTTAACAAATAGTTCAACTCCAACAAATTTAGAACAAAATAAAAATTAACACAAGGAAGTAAAATGAAATTTGTATCAATAGTAATGGGTTCAAAAAGTGACTACGGCATAATGGCAGAGTGTGCAGAGACTCTAAAAAAGTTTGGTGTACCATACGAGCTAATAATATCTTCAGCACATAGAAGCCCTGAGAGAACTAAAACTTACATTAAAGAGGCAGAAGCTAAAGGTGCGCAAGTGTTCATAGCAGCAGCAGGAATGGCAGCACACCTAGCAGGTGCATTAGCAGCTAGCACAACTAAACCAATATTGGGTGTCCCTATGGAGTCAGGACCACTAAGAGGTGAAGATGCACTACTTAGTACAGTTATGATGCCAGCAGGCATGCCAGTAGGAACACTAGCCATAGGAAAAGCAGGAGCAGTAAATGCTGCATATTTAGCTATACAGATAATGGCACTAGAAGATGATGAACTAAAAATCAAACTACAAGAAGATCGCATAAGCAAAGCCAAAAAAGTAGAGCTAGACTCTTCAGAGATAGAAAATATACTATAAACATAGGATGGGTTTTTTATAACCCACTAATTAAATTTGATATAATATACATATAAAAAATGAGGAAACATTATGGCTAAAGAATTAGCACATTTTCAAAACTTCGCAAAGTTAAAAGATACAAAAGTGGCTTTTAATGATATTACTGTGATTGCTGGGAAGCCAGGGACTGGTAAGAGTTATGTGATGAAGATGATGTATGCTATTGATGAAAGTTTAAGATTATGTAATACATATTATGATGATATTAATCAAAAAATTCGTGAATTATTAGATGAGCCATTTAATAAAGATATTGAAGAATTATTAAAAAAGATTGATGAAAAGAAGCCAGAAAAAAATATAGATGAAATGCTATATGAGGATTTTAAAAATATTTTAAAATCTATTTTTGTTAATTTAAGTCAAATATCAAATAGTTTTAATTTTAAATTAAAAGATAATTTTATTTCATATTCAAATGATTTATTGAAAATTCAACTTGACAATATAGATATGCTTGAAAATGTTATTTTTGTAGAAACACCATTAATCCTAGAATTTAAAAAATTTATGAAACGAGAAGAAGGTAAAACACCTTATCACATTGAATCACTTTTAAATATTTTAGATACGGATTACTCTTTTACAGATGAAGAGCAAGATAAATTTATAAAAGAGTTTACTCAAAAATCTAAAGAGATTATTAAGGGTGATATAGAAAGTAGTGGGGATTCTTTTATCTTCAATAAAGAAGGTGAGAAAAATTATGATATTGTAAATGCCTCATCAGGAACAAAGAGTATAGGTCTTCTTCAATACTTAGTAACAAACAAAGCTCTTAAAAAAGGTTCAGTACTTTATTGGGAAGAACCAGAGGTACATTTGCACCCAGAGTGGCAACTTCGTATGATAGAGCTTTTTGTAGAGCTTATGAATGCAGGGGTTAAGATAGTATTTTCTACACATAGTCCTTATATGTGTGACTACTTAAATGCAATATCTCAAAAGCAAGATTTTGATAATAGAGTATCATTTAATCTTTTTGAAGAAACTGATGGTGTAGTGCGAAACCATATTTTAGAAAGCGATGAAGATTGGAATAAAATACAAGCAGAGCTTTTAGACCCACTAGAGGAGATTATGTGGGAATACATTTAAAAAGTTTGAAAGAAGGATGTTGTGATAAATATCCTTCTTCTTTATCGTATTTAGATGGTGATGACTTTGATGCCAATCGTGCTACTTGTGATAAGATAATAGAATGTGATGATAAATATATACTTGTAGAAGAGAAAAGTTTTGTTTTAGGTTTTTTTAACGCTTGTTGTGAGGAATCAAAGAAAAGCTTAGGAAATTTTATGAAAGATGGTGTTATTACGGATGGCATCATACCATTTATAGACGAAAAGTTTTCACTAGAAGAGAAAAAAAGAATTTTTGCAGAAAGTGTAACTAAACTTTTTATGTCTTCATTAGATAAAGTAAGTAATACAACACATATTTTAGCAACAAGTTATAATAATGATAAATCAAAAAATATGCCAATTATTTATTTATATTGTAATAGTGGAAAATCTAAAATAGATAGATTAGCAAGTTTATCATTAGCTAAATATAAAAATGAAAAGAAACAAGTTATGGTTGAGTGTAATAAATTAGAAAAATTTTTAGAAAAAAAAGGATGTGCATGAACAAAAACACAATAACATTTAGTCAAATACTACTAAAACTACAACAATACTGGGCAGAGCAGGGGTGTAATATTGTACAGCCTTATGATATACCATCGGGTGCGGGGACATTTCATCCTGCTACACTGTTAAAGAGTCTTGACTCTAAGCCTTGGTCTGCTGCTTATGTTGCACCTTGTAGAAGACCTACAGATGGACGATATGGAGAAAATCCTAACAGACTAGGATCTTACTATCAGTTTCAAGCACTTATAAAACCTAGTCCTGATAACATTCAAGAGTTATATCTAAAATCTTTAGAGTATTTAGGGCTTGATTTGTCTGAGCATGATATACGCTTTGTAGAGGATAACTGGGAATCTCCAACTCTTGGAGCTTGGGGTCTTGGTTGGGAAGTTTGGCTTGATGGTATGGAAGTTACTCAATTTACATACTTTCAACAAGTAGGAGGTATAGCGTGTGACCCTGTGGCTGTTGAGATTACTTACGGTACAGAGAGACTAGCTATGTACTTGCAAGGTGTTGAGAGCATTTTTGATATTGTTTGGAATAGAAATGGTGATGAGGTAACGACTTACGCAGATGTACATAAAGAGAGCGAGTATGAGTTCTCCAAATACCACTTTGAAGTAGCAAATGTAGAAAACCTCTTTCAACACTTTGAAGATGCTTCAAATGAGTGTAAGGTATGTTTAGAGAAGGGTCTGCCTCTACCTGCCTACGATCAGTGTATGGTAGCATCTCATGCATTTAATGTACTTGATGCTAGAAAAGCCATATCTCAAGCACAGAGACAAAATTACATTTTAAAAGTTAGAGAGTTATCTATTGGTTGTGCGAAGCTTTATAAAGAGCAAGAGGCTGAGAGAAATGAGAGAATAGAAGGGTAGAAGTTACCCTTTTAAAATATATACATTTGGACAAGAGTCCAAATGTAGTTGTTTAGCAAGAGTATGTTGAAATAAACTCAAATGCTGTTGGTCTACCTTCATCAGGTATAACTTGTCTCTCAAATTGATAGTGCTGATATGTTTCAATGAAATCTTCAGTCATTACAGGCTTTAAGAAGTCATTGTCAGCTATTAGACCTTCAAGAGCTTCTCTAAATGTATGAGGCATTTGAGGGATATTTCTCTCTCTAACTTCATCAAGAGAGAGTTCAAATAGATCTTCATCCATAGGTCCTACCATCTCATAACCACCATTTTTAATACCATCAAGACCTGCTAGCATAAGTACAGCAAAGCATAGGTAAGGACAAGCAGTTGAGTCTGGGAATCTAGTCTCAATTCTTGTAGCCATTTCACCAGCACCATAAGGAATACGACATGCAGCTGAACGGTTTTGACTAGAGTAAGTTAAGATACTTGGTGCTTCATAACCTGGAAGTAGTCTCTTATATGAGTTTGTACTTGGGTTTGTAAATGCAGAAACAGCATCTGAATGCTTAAAGATACCACTTAGGTAATCAAGAGCAGTTTTAGATAGGTTTGCATACTCACCATCTTTGTAGAATAAGTTTTTACCATCTTTCCAAATTGATTGATGTACATGCATACCATTACCATTGTCACCGTAAAGTGGTTTAGGCATAAATGTTGCAGTTTTACCATTAAGGTGTGCAACCATTTTTACAACATATTTGTACTTTTGTACATTATCTGCTGCTTCAACAAGAGTACCAAATTTGATACCTATTTCACCTTGTGCTTGAGCAACTTCGTGGTGACCTAGCATTACTGTTAAACCAACTTCTTCAAGAAGTAGCATCATCTCTGCTCTTAAATCAACCATAGAATCTGTAGGCATTGTTGGGAAGTAACCACCTTTAGTACCTGGTCTGTGACCCATGTTTCCATATTCATATTCAGTATCTGAACTCCAACCACCCTCTTCTGACTCTACACGGTAAGAGGCTTCGTTGATTTTATCTGTAAACTTAACATCATCAAAGATAAAGAATTCATTTTCTGGACCAAAGAATGCTGTATCACCTACACCAATCTCTTCCATATATGTAATAGTTTTCTTAGCTATAGATCTAGGACATTTAGCATAAAGCTCATTTTCATAAATATCATAAACATCACAAATAACAATAATTGTACTGTCAGCTGTAAATGGGTCAAGAAATGCTGTCTCAACATCTGGCTTAAGTAGCATATCTGATTTATCTATTGTCTGCCAAGCTTCGATAGATGAACCATCAAATGGAAGACCAGCTTCTAGTTGATCTGCCTCAACAGCACTCATTCTATATGAAATATGGTGCCAAGCACCTTTAATATCTGTAAATCTAAAGTCTACAAACTCTACCTCATTATCTTCACAATATTTAAAAAACTCATCTGTATTATTAACAAATTTACCCATTGTCTCTCCTAGTTATTAGATTTAGTATATATTGTACCCATATATAATTTAGATTGTTAAATTTTTTTGCCTAAAAAATAACCAATTCTCTATCTCTTTGTTTAAAAGTAACAGCTTTTGTATAGCCTACAGCTTTTGCAAGTGCTTTTGTCTGCTCATACTCAAACCCAACTTGTTCTACAGAGTGTGCATCCGATGAAAAAGTTATTGGAATATCTAAAGCGTAAGCCTCTTCTAAAATACTTTTAGAGGGGTATATCTCTCCAATTGGTTTTCTTAAACCTGCAGAGTTTAGCTCAAGTACCATATTTGACTTTTTTATGGCTTTTAGGACACTCTTAGCTAGTAGTCTTACATCTTTATTGGGTAAATATTTAAATACCTTGATAAGGTCTAAATGTCCAACTATGTCAAAAGCCCCCATCTTTACCATTTTTTCTGTAGCCTCAAAGTATGCTTTCCAAATTTCATCTATATCTCTATTTTTCCACTCACCTATAAATTCAGGGTTGTCAAAACTCCATTTGTCTAAGAAGTGAACAGAACCTATGAGGTAATCAACTTTTGCATTTAGTACTCTCTCATCCATATGCCCTTCTAGGTAATCAACCTCATAACCTACAAGTATTTCAATGTCATCTTTGTAACGCTCTTTAGCAGTTAATATATCATTAAAGTAACTATCTATCTCATTAAACGATAGTCTATACTCTTCATCAAAATCCATAGGTGCATGTTCTGAAAAGCCGTAAATATCTATGCCTAACTCTATGGCTCTTTGTATATATTCATCTACAGTACCCTCTGCATGGTTACATCTTGTTGTATGGTTATGTAAGTCTATTCGTTTTATTTTCATTTATAATTTTACTTTTTTATTTTATTGTATCAAAAAAAAATTAGATGATGATGTATATTTAATTGTGTAGTTTAGAAACAAGAACTAAAATATAATTTTTACACAATATATACTCTATATAAATAATCATAAAAAATGTTACAATTCTACTTCATAATATTAAAATTTAAGGAATTTAAATGTCACAATTACCAAAAATCATCTGGTCAAAGATTGATGAAGCACCAGCATTAGCTACATACTCACTACTACCAATCGTAAATGCGTTTACACAAGCAGCAGGTGTAGAAGTTGTAACAAGTGATATTTCATTAGCAGGAAGAGTTCTTTCAGCTATGGGTCTAGCAGAAGATAATCTTGCAGAGTTAGGTAAAGTTGTTTTAGAGGCAGATGGAAACATCATTAAACTTCCAAATATTTCAGCTTCTATTGGTCAGCTTAAAGATTGTATAGCAGAGCTTCAAGGACAAGGTCATGATATTCCTAATTTCCCTGAAAATCCTGCAAATGCAGAAGAAGAAGCAATTAGAGCAAAATATAACACTTGTTTAGGTTCAGCTGTTAACCCAGTGTTAAGAGAAGGAAACTCAGATAGAAGAGCAGCAAAGGCTGTTAAAAAATATGCACAAAATCACCCACATAGATTAAAACCATTTCCAGAAAATGCAAAATCTTATGTAGCACACATGGAGGGTAATGGAGATTTTTATGGAAATGAAAAATCAGTTACTATAGATAAAGCACAAAAGGTAACTATTGCATTAAATAATAATACATTAGGAATTATTGATGCATTAGATAAAGAGGTACTTGATGGTACTTATATGTCAGTTACAAAGTTAAAAGCATTTATAGCTAAAACAATAGAAGATGCAAAAGCAAATGGTGTTTTATGGTCAATTCACCTTAAAGCTACTATGATGAAGATCTCTGACCCTATTATGTTTGGTCACGCATTTACAGTATTCTTCCAAGAGGTATTTGATAAATATGCTTCTACTTTCGCAGAGTTAAATGTTAATCCTAATCAAGGTATGAGTGATTTAGAGAAAAAAATTGCTGGTCATGAATTAGAAGCAGAAATCAAAGCAGCATTCCAAGCAATTGTAGAGTCTGATAACCCAGAGATTGCTATGGTTGATTCTGATAAAGGTACTACAAACTTTAATGCTTCTAACGATGTAATAATCGATGCTTCTATGCCTGTAGTTGTAAGAGAAGGTGGTAAACAGTGGAACAGAAATGGTGATGCTAAAGAGTGTGTAGCTGTTGTTCCTGATGCAACTTATGGTCTATTCTTTGAAGAGATGATATCTGACTGTGTTAAAAATGGTCAATATGATGTAACTACAATGGGTTCAGTAGCTAATGTTGGTCTTATGGCTCAAAAAGCAGAAGAGTATGGTTCTCACCCAACTACATTTGAGTTAGCTGAAGCTGGAACTGTAACCGTAACTGCTGAAGATGGTACAGTTCTTATGAGCTTTGAGTGTGAAAAGGGTGATATTTGGAGAATGAGTAGAGCTAAAGATATTCCAATTAAAGACTGGGTAAGATTAGCAGTTGAGAGAGGTCAAATAGAACAAGTTCCTGTTATTTTTTGGCTAGATGAAAACAGAGCTCACGATGCACAGATGATTTTAAAAGTAAATGAGTACTTAAAAGATTTAGATACAGATGGACTTGATATTCAGATTATGAATGTTACTGAGGCTACTAGATTTACAAATGCTAGAGTAAGAAAAGGTGAAAACACTATCGCAGTTACAGGAAATGTTCTTAGAGATTACCTAACAGACATGTACCCAATCCTAGAGCTTGGAACAAGTGCTAAAATGCTTTCTATTGTTCCTCTTTTAGCTGGTGGTGGATTGTATGAGACAGGTGCAGGTGGATCAGCTCCTAAACATGTTGACCAATTCTTAGCAGAGGGTCACCTAAGATGGGATTCTTTAGGTGAATTCTTAGCACTTGCAGAGTCTTTAAGATTTATTGGTAATAAACATTCAGATGATAAACTAGCTGCTCTTACAGCAGCTCTTGATGAAGCAAATGATGGTTACCTTGAAAATGATAAAGCACCAAGTAGAAAATGTGGAGAGCCAGATAACAAAGCTTCTCACTTCTTTGTAGCTCAGTACTGGGCAGATGCACTTGCTAAAGGTGACAATGCTGAACTTGCTACTAAGTTTGCACCAGTAGCTGCAGAACTTAAAGAGAAAGAAGAAACTATTATTGCTGAACTTCTTGCAGTAGAAGGTAAAGCACAAGATATTGGTGGTTACTTCAACCCTAACGAAGAGTTGGCAGAGAAGGCAATGAGACCTTCAGCTACTCTTAACGCTATTATTGATGCTATCTAAGTATTAAATGATACTCCTTGTTCCCACGGTCTTTGTGGGAACATCTCTTTTTCCTTTAACCTTTTTTGATATAATTCTCCAAAAATATATGAGTATAAATGGTAAATTTTAAAAATTTTGTAGATGATTGTTTAATTAAAAATAGTAAAATTCATGCTTATAAAGTTGGAACTGTTATATTGTATACAAGATTCACAAAAATGTTTAAAAATTATTGTTGATACTAATAGTTATGCTCATAGAGGTGAGAAGTTAACCATTGTTAAAACAGCAGGATATATTTATACTTATGATATGAAAAATAGTAAGTACAAATTGATTTGTGGAAAATGGGAATTTAATTAAATGCAAGGAGAGACCGTTACCCTCTCATGGAGTCTGCAAAGCACACTCTGGTGGCACAACGGATTATTTCCACCACTCTTACTAACATCATTATAGTATTATTTTTATAAATTATACATAAAACTAAATTTATATATTAAGATTGGCTCTTAAAGTTTACTAGACCCTTTTTAATTTTGATAGTGAGTTATCTAAAAAGTTGGTTGGGTAATTTTAAGATTCTATTACTTCACTTCCTCCCTGATGAATAGTCATTGTTGGGTAGGCGAACTCTAGGTTATTTTTTTCTAAAATATCAGCTATTTTGTACATTATATCCTCTTTTACCTCTAACCATTCAGCCCAAACTACAGATTTGCTAAAGCAATATAGTAGTATGTTAATGCTAGAATCGCTAAACTCATCTAAGTAGACTAGGGTTGTTCTTTTGATTCCTTTAAAGTCTTCTAGGGAGACTAGTCTAGCTTCTCTAGTAGGGTCAATAAATGATGTGTGTTCATTGGCTATACCTTCGTGATGTTGTAACATAAGTCTAATCTCTTCTATGGCTTTTTTGATGTCTTTAAAATTAGACTCATAAGTTACTCCTAAGTTCATCTTAATACGCCTACCAATGCGTCTACGACTCCAGTTTTTTACACCTTTATTTGCTAGTTCAAAATTTGGTATAGATATGAGAGCATTATCAAAAGTTCGTATGGTAGATGCTCTTAGTCCAATCTCTACAACAGTACCATCTACATCATTAGTCTCTATCCAATCACCTTGCTCAAATACATTTCCTAGAAGTATGGATATTGAGCCAAATATATTGGCTATGCTATCTTTAGCTGCAAATGCTACTGCAGCTCCTGCAATTCCTAAACCTGAGAGAAGAGCTGTTAAGTTTACGCCAAATATTTTTAATATAACTATAATGGATACTATAATAATTAGACCATTAATAACTTTTATAATAAGGTTCATAACTTCATTTTTGACTATTTTACTGCTTTTCATCCGTTCTCTTTTTAGAAAGAAAACAGTATTTGTAATTCTATATATGAGTAGAGCTATTAAAATAACATATAATATAGCAAAAACTTTACTAATGTTTATACTTTTAGTATCTATACCCAAATTTATGACAAATATAAGATGAAATATGAAGAGAGTTGTAATTATGTTAAATATTTTTGTAATGTGTGTTTGTATATATTTAATATCATTATTTTTTAATTTATAGTAGAGTAGTATACGATTAACTATGTATTTAACTAATATTTGTACTAGTAAAGTAAATAAAATAACACCTAAAAGTAGTGATACTTTTGCTAAGTCAAGATTAATATTGATGAGATATAAATTTATATTTTTACCAAAAGGAGTCTCATTTATTTGATTAATTTTTGAAATTATTTTTGAGTCTGATAGAGAAGCTGTTCTATATATATTTGGACTATTTGTTACAAGTTCTGAGCTAAAAGTATTAGAAAAACTTTGAGTAGCTATATATCTATTTATACTATCTATAAGTATTTTATCTTTTTCAATGGAGCTGTTTAACTCTTCTATATTAATTTTTTTTGTATCTATAGGACTAAATTTTGAAAAGTGTTTTACTATAGTTTCATAAACTTTATCTTCAAAAAATGCTTTTGATCTATTATCTGTAAAGAGCAATACATCTTTAAGAGTAGCTCTAATAGATTTTTTAATAAGGTACTCTTTTAATAGTAGTTCATCATGTAAAATACTATTTTTATCTCTTCTGTAGCTATTATTGTTAAGTTTAAGTTTTAATTTATTGATAATATATTTATATGGGTCTTTGTCTTGAAGGTGTTTTGCCTTATTTGATGCATAAGTTAAAAAAAACTCTTGATACTCAGATTTATTAGATTTTTTTAACTCTTCTTTATCTTTTTTAGACAAGTAAGAGTTTAAAATCTTAGTTTCTATTTCAACTTGTTGGTTTATAAAACTCTCCAATATATCTTCTGCTATAAGAGCATTGAAAAATAGTATAAGAAATATAATTATTTTCTTCATAAAGCTATGTCCACCTAATTTGTTATTTATTATATTATCTCATAAACATAATTAATTGCTCTTTACTTATATTAGTTTTAAAGCTCTACAACAGTAATACCTAGGTTTCCTTGCATTCTATAAAATTTGTCTATTTTAGGGTGTCTCTTCAGGTACTCTGAGACTAGTTTAGAGAGTACTCCTCCACCTGTTCCATGTATGATTTGTACTTCACTAAGACCATTTACTAGGGCATCTGAAAGAAACTTGTCTACCTTGTCTATGGCTTCATCAGCGTACATGCCTAATAGTTTTACAGATACAGAAGCCCCAGATTTTTCTACATGAACTTTAACCTCTTTTGGTTTTTTTACCACTTTTAATTTTGGTGTATCACCTCTTCTTTTTAGTTGAGTAATAGGTACACGCATCTTTAGCCCATCTACTATGATGGTAGCATCTTTCCCCCGTATAGCTAAGAGTTCTCCTTTATGAGAACGGTACTTAACTTTGTCTCCCTCTTTTAGTGGTTCTTTATCTTCAAGTTTAAGCTCTTTTGCTTTAAACTCTTTTCGTTGGTGTGCAACATTTAGTAAGCGTCTACCCTCTGTTGACTCTTTAGCTTTTAGTGCTTCTCGAGCTTTTTTAGTAGCAGCGTTATAACGGTTTTCAAGTGTGGCTATGGTTTTTCTGTGGCTCTCTTGAAGTTTAAACTCATCATCTAATAGTTTTTGTTTTAGTCTCTGAGTCTCTTTTAACTCCTCTTGAACTTTTTTTATTTTAAGTCGCATCTCTAGTTCTAGGGCTGTTGATTTTTCTATGAGTTCATTTAGGTTCTCTTTATCTTCACCATAAACCTCTTTTGCTCTGTTTACTATGGCAACTGGTACACCATAGCGTTGAGCAGTCTCAAAAGCATAAGATTTCCCTATGCTTCCTTGTAAAAATGTGTATGTAGGTACTCGTCTTGCTTCATCATATAGTGCAGCAATTAGCTCTACATCATTATCACTTGCCATTAGAGAGGCTAATCTTTTATGGTGTGTAGTTACTATGAATGTTATGCCTTTTTTACGAAGTTCATCTAACATAACTCTAAAGAGTGATGCAGCTTCATCTGAGTCTGTACCTAGCTCTATCTCATCTACTCCTACTATGGTGTTAGTTTTGGTAAATAGTTTTGAAAACTCTTGCATACGCCCTGCAAATGTTGAGATGTCATTTTTTACAGATTGTGGGTCATCTATGACAGCCTCTATGCCTTTGTAGTGACCTATCTTTGTCTTAGAAGCATCACACTTAAACGGTAGTAAGTACTTACTCATATATACAGAAGCTAACATAGATTTTAGTAGCATAGTCTTACCACCTGCATTTACACCAGTTACCAACATAATTTGCTTGTCCATATTTATGCTTACAGGTACAGGGTTTTCTATGGCAGGGTGTGCAAAGTCTTGAAGCTTTATGCCTTTTTCTCTACTTGGTAATATAAACTCATACTCTTTAGCTCTTGCAAATAAAACACGAGCTTGATAGTGGTCAAATCGATCATACTCTTTGTTTATGTAGCGTAAAAAAAGTTCCCACTTGTAAAATAGTGCTGATATATCTTTACAATATTTGTAAATAAGCTCCTCTTTATTACTTAAGAGTGTTGACTCCTTCTCTTTAAGATGTGAAATACTTTGAGGTATTATATAGAAAAATCCACCTGCTGATCTTGCTACTACAGTTGCTTTTATGGCATTGTTAAAGCCACCACGGACTAGAAGTGTCTCTTCCCCACCATTAAAGTGAACTTGTGTATCTACAAGATAGTCTCTAAGTCTACTAGAGTGAGCTAATTTATATAGAGTCTCTTTTATCTCTGTTTTATTTTGTTTAATAGCCCTCTCAAGTTTATATAGCTCAGGGTCTCTTTGAGAGTTAATATCTCCCTCCTCTGTAAAGTAAGAGATGATTTCTAAAATCTCTTCATGTATGTCAATATTTCCAATCCATGATTTTAGAGGTTCTGGTAGCTCCATAGCTTTTAATGAATTAAAGTAAGAGAACATAGTAACAAAAGCGAAGATTTCATCTAAAGAGAGTATGCCTTGTTTTCTTACTAAGTTCATTTGTCTATCTAGGTTTGGTACAGATTTTATTGGTGGAAATTGTATGGTATTGAGAGCTTTAATATAACGAAAGTGTTGATTTATATCTCCCATCATATTAATTGGCTTATCTCTTGCTAAAAATTGTTTAAACTGAGAAATGTAGGTGTCTAAGTCTAGCTTCTGTATAATGGTTTTTTCATCTGTTTGTTGTTGTAGCACTAGCTTGTTCCTATAAGTTTTATTGGTAAAATTATACTATAATACTCTTATTTAAGAATCTAATTAAAAAGTCATTACATGAAAAATATATATACAGCTCCTATAAAAGCTTATCAATACATATCTAAGTTACTACCTGCAAACTGTCGTTACTACCCTTCTTGTTCGGAGTATGCTAAGTGGCAGTTTGAGTTTAATGCTCCTCATAAAGCTTTAGTTGCGAGTTCTTTACGAATATTGCGTTGCAATCAGCTTTTTGATGGAGGTATTGACTACCCTCTCATAACTTTTAAACCACCAAAACTCTTAGAGTTACTTGATTTTAATCAATATTGTGGCAAAATAAAGGTTATATATTGGTTTGTTCCAAAAGATGCAAACCACTTTCAATACTATTTATTAAAGGATTTTGATGCCATCAAACAAGCAAGTAACTCTTAACAACCCACTAGATATGCATATTCATCTAAGAGATGAAGAGATGCTTGAAAACATAGCAAAAGATAGTACTCATACACTTTCAGGTGCTATAGTTATGCCAAACCTTGTACCTCCTGTTAGCTCTAAAGAGGATGTAGTAGCATATAAGCAACGCATAATCAAAGCCATAGATGGTGAGAATTTTAAACCATACATGACACTCTTTTTTAAACCTACTTACACAAGAGAGTTTTTAGAGTCTATTAAAGATGATATAACAGCAATTAAGCTCTACCCAGCAGGTATTACAACAAACTCAGAGGGTGGTGTTAGTGGTTTTGATGTTGAAGAGTTAAGAGATGTTTTAGAAGCTATGGCAGAGTTTAACTTACCTCTATGTGTACATGGTGAGACAAATGGTTTTGTTATGGATAGAGAGGCAGAATTTGTGTCTATTTATGAGAAGTTAGCAGAGGCTTTTCCTAAATTAAAAATAATTATGGAGCATATTACAACAAAGGCAAGTGTAGATGCCTTAGAGAAGTTTGAAAACTTATATGCTACTATAACTGTGCATCATCTACTTATTACTTTAGATGATGTAGCAGGTGGAATGCTTCAACCACATCTATTTTGTAAGCCAATAGCAAAAAGACCAGAAGATAGAGAAGCACTTTTAAAAGTAGCTCTAAATGCTCATCCTAAAGTTATGTATGGTTCAGACTCTGCACCACATCCACAACATGCTAAAGAGTCTTGTGGTTGTGCCGCAGGTGTTTTTACAGCACCAATAGCACTACAACTACTAACAGAACTTTTTGAGAAAAATGATGCACCATTAGAGAACCTACAAGCGTTTATCTCTGGTAATGCTCAAAACATATATGGAGTTAAACCCATAAGTAAAAAAGTTGTTTTAGAAAAAACTCCATTTAAAGTTCCATCTGATTACAATGGAGTTGTACCTATGTATGCAGGAGAAGATATAGCCTATAGTATTAAAGAAGTATCAGATGAATAGTGACCTTCAAAATTTTCAAAAAGGTAATATAAGCTTTCAAAAAGTAAAATTTCATCAAAGTAAAGAGCGTTTTAAAAAATTAGTAGAAGAGGGTCAAAATCCAAAAGCTCTATTTATAGGATGTTCTGACTCTAGGGTTGTTCCTGAGATGATAACAAGCTCTAAAGCAGGAGATCTTTTTATAGTAAGAAACATAGGTAATTTTGTTGCTCCTTTTGATCCAAATAACGATTACCATGCAACAGCATCTGCTATAGAGTATGCAGTAAGCATATTAGAAGTTTCAGATGTCATAGTGTGTGGGCATACACACTGTGGTGCCATAGAGGCTCTTTATAAAAATATAAAAGAGACGCCAGAGAATACTCATACCATAAAGTGGCTAGAGCTTGGAGCTGAGGCAAAGAAAGTAGCAACTCTTGCATATAAAAACGATGAAAAAGCTAAAATGCTTCGTTATACTGAGCAAATATCTGTGGTTTACCAGTTAGATAATCTGCTAACCTACCCAGCTATTAAAAGACGCGTTGAAGATGGTTCACTACATTTACACGGATGGCATTACGATATTGAAAATGGTAAAATAGCCTATTATGATGATGAAAATTATGAATTTAAATCACTTGATGAGAAGTAGAAAAGATTAAATATGATAGCAAATAGTGTAGAAGAGCTTATAGGTAATACTCCTTTAGTGAAGATAAATTCAATTTCAAATGAGACAGGGGCAATAGTTTTAGGTAAGTGTGAGTTTATGAATCCCTCCTCATCTGTTAAAGATAGAGTAGCACTTAATATGATAGATGAAGCAATGAAATCGGGTGCTATAGATAAAAATACAACAATTATAGAGCCAACAAGTGGAAATACAGGCATAGGTTTAGCTTCTATATGTGCTGCAAGAGGTTTAAAACTTATTTTGACTATGCCTGAGTCTATGAGTGTAGAGAGAAGAAAAATACTTAGTTTCTTGGGTGCTAAGTTAGTACTAACTCCTGCAAAAGATGGTATGAATGGTGCCATAAGCAGAGCAGACTCTTTAGCTAATGAGTTGGACTCAGCCATAGTCCTACAACAGTTTAAAAATCCAAACAATCCAGATGTACATAGAAAAACAACAGCTTTAGAGATATTGAAAGATACAGATAACTCTGTAGATGTTTTTATAGCTTCTGTAGGGACAGGTGGTACACTTACAGGAACATCAGAGGTGTTAAAAGAGAATTTACCATCTCTTAAGTCTATAGCAGTTGAACCAAAAAATTCTGCTATACTAAGTGGTGGTACTCCTTCATCTCATAAAATACAAGGTATAGGAGCAGGTTTTATACCTGATATTTTAAATACTTCTATTTATGATGAGGTAATAACAGTTAGTGATGAAGATGCTTATGCTATGGCACAAAAGGTGGCTAAGGAAGAGGGTCTTCTTGTAGGCATCTCTGCTGGAGCAAACCTTTATGCTGCATACCAAGTAGCAAAAAGAGAAGAGAGTAGGGGTAAGACCATAGTTACTATACTTTGTGATACAGCAGAGAGGTATCTCTCTACAGAACTTTTTGATATTTAACTGTTTTGCTAAATCTTTTAGAAACCATAAAAGTAGATGATGGTGAAGTCTTTAATATAGAGTATCATCAAAAACGATTTGATAGAACTAGATTAGAGCTATTTAATAGTAAAAATAGTATAGATTTACTATCACTCTTAGATATTCCTAAAAAAGGTCTTTTTAGATGTAGAGTTATCTACTCAGAAGATATACAATCCATAGAGTATATTCCATATAAAGTAAAAGTTATCAATAGTTTAAAGGTAGTAGATTCAAATATAAATTATAACTATAAGTTCCTCAATAGAGATGAATTGAATACTCTTTTAAGTGAAAATAGTAAATTTGATGAAATAATCATAGAAAAGAGTGGATATTTAACTGATACAACTATCTCAAATATAGCATTTTATGATGATAATTATAAGCAGTGGTTTACTCCTGCTACTCCACTACTATATGGTACAATGAGAGAAAAACTATTAAATAATGGCTTTTTAAAGAGTAAAAATATAAAAAGTAGTGAAATTTCAAGCTATAAAAAAGTAGCTTTAATGAATGCTATGATAGGATTTAAAATTATTAATCCAAAGATAGAGAGATAGACAAATATAAGGAACAAACAATGACAATTAATCTACTACAAACTCCAGAGTATAGAGATTTAATGAAAGATCATATAAATAAGACTATAGAGTATCTTTTTAATAAAGATCAAGAGTTTGCAGTAGTTTGTGAAGTCTCTGATATAAGTTTTTATCCTGAATTACCAAAGAGTTTACAAGATAAATTTAAGGATACAGTTTTACTTATGATTGCAAACTACTCATTAGAGAGTGCAATAATAGAAAAGAATATATTTTCATTTGAAGCAGGGTTTGGAGAGGAAAATTTTGGATCAACAGTCTCTATGCCCATACTTGCTATTAAACAAGTTTTATTAGGTGAACATCCAATAGTTTTAAACTTCTCTAAGCCTGAACCTATAAGTGGAACACAAACATCTATGGAAGCACTTCTTAATAATCCTAAAAATAAAAAACTTTTAAAGAAAAAAAAGCTTTAATAAAAAAGCTTTTTTAAAGAGAATAGCTAAATATATTAGCACTCTCCAGCAAGTATATAGTCAACCACTTTACCTACATAAGCATTGTGTTTATTCTCTTTAGAGTATACTATATAAAAGTTTCTATTCATAGTATAACCTCTAATTCTTGATTCAAACAGTTCACCCTTAGCAACTTCATCTGCAATAGCATGTCGTGATATAATAGATACAGTAGGCATAGTTATATCTTTTTTACTCTTTTTTATTGTCTGTAGAACAGCAGTTGTATTACTCACTTCAGATATAACATTAAAGCTTTTACACGATACTCCTAGCTCACCAAATACCTCAGATACTATTTTTCTTGTATGTGAACCTTCATCTCTACATATCCATTTAAAGTCGTAAAGATCTTCAGTATTTAGAGTTTTAGCAATAGGAAGATTTGAAACAACTACAAGTTCATCTTTTAGCCACTCTCTATAGATAAGGTCACCATGCATAACAGGAGATTCAATTAGTCCTACATCTAACTTGTTATCTTTAAGTTTTTCTACTATGGTATCACTTATATCTATACTTAAATTAACATCATTATCTATAGATTCAGACATGTCATTTAGGCACTCACCAGGGATAACATAAGTTCCTATGGTATATGATGCACCTAGTCTAAAGGTCATCTCTTTATTTATAATTTTAAGAATTCCTCTCTCAGATAGGTTTATTTCTTTCTCTAAGTGTGTTGCTATTTTGTAAAGTTCATCACCCTCAGCAGTTAGTTTAATACCATTTTTCTTTCTCTCAATAATCTGTACAGAGAGGTACTTTTCTATAAATTTAATTTGTTGTGTTACCGCAGGTTGAGATATACCTAGTTTTGCTGATGCTTTTGAAAAACTTCTCTCTCTAGCAACAGTTAAAAAAGTCTCTAATTTTACAAAATCTTTTAACATTTTTTATCCTTATAGTAAATATAATTTAGTTTAATTATTAATATGTTAACTTTAAATTATATCACAATAAAATAAATAAAAGATAAGAATACCTTATTTTATTAGTTTAAGTTTATAAAATTATTAAATAATATAATTAAAAAGATCTAAAAGAGTAAAATGCTATGACTATGTGATTAAAGTATTATTTTTTTAGGTATGTCATAGCTACTAAAATAATGTCATCATCATCTTTTGAATTTGATTTTAAAATAACTCTCTCTTTACTCTCATCTCTAAATTCTATAAAGACTTTTTCACCATAAGAAGATACTTTAGATATGCCTCTGTTTTTTGCTAAAACTTTCATAACTATAACATCTATAAATTGTCTAGTAATTGTATCTAGCTTACCAAATCTATCTGATATTTCTGATTCTATTTCATAAACCTCTCCAGTATTTTCACAAAGAGAGAGACGACGGTATAGCTCTAGTCTTAGTCTATCTTCCTCTATTAACTCTTCATTTAAGTAAGCATTAATAGCTAGTTTCATATCAATGTTATGTGCTACCTCTTTATCTTGACCACTTAACTCTTTTATGGCATCTTCAAGCATTCGTAAGTAGAGAGAGTATCCTATCTGTTTTATGTGACCAGATTGTGCTTCACCTATGATGTTTCCTCCACCTCGTATCTCTAAATCATGAAATGCTAAAACAGCTCCTGAACCTAAGTCTGAGTGTGACTCTAGTGCTAAGAGTCTCTTTTTAGAATTATCTGTTAGTCTCTCTTTGTCAGCTACCATAAAGTAACAGTAACCCTCTTTTGAACCTCTACCTACTCTACCTCTAAGTTGATGTAAGTCAGCTATACCAAAATTATCTGCTCCATCTACAATCATAGTATTTGCATGAGGCATATGTATACCTGACTCAACTATGGATGTAGATAAAAGTAAGTCATATTCTCCATTTTCAAAAAGCATCATTTCATCTTCTGTCTCTTTTGCTGAAATTTTAGAGTGAAGTATGGCTATACGAAGTTTAGGTAACACCTCTAGTAGTTGTCTTTTTTTCTCTTCTATTCCAGCAATGGAGTTAAATACATAAAAGACTTGTCCACCTCTACGCAACTCACGCAGTATAGCCTCTTTTATGACTTTATTATCATAAGATTTAACAAAAGTTCGTACTCCTTGTCTCTCTGTAGGTGGAGTTAATATTTCAGAAAAACTCTTTACTTGTGACATGGCAAGATTTAGTGAACGAGGAATAGGTGTTGCAGACATTGAGAGTAGGTGTACATCTATGGCTATCTCTTTTAGTGCCTCTTTTTGCTTTACACCAAATTTATGCTCTTCATCTATGATAACTAGTGCTAAGTTTTTAAACTTAGCTTTTAGTAGAGAGTGTGTACCTACTACTAGATCTATGCTACCATCTTCTAGCCCTGCTAGTGTTTCTCTCTTTTGTTTAGCTGTTGAAAATCTATCTAGTTTAGCTATCTTGATATTATGGTTTTCAAATCTCTCTTTTAGACTCTTGAAGTGTTGAGAGGAGAGTAGGGTTGTAGGAGCTATCATCATAGCTTGGTAACCATTTTTAACAGCTACAAACATGCCGTTCATAGCAACTTCAGTTTTACCAAATCCAACATCAGCAGAGAGTAATCTATCCATCATTTTACCAGATTTTAAATCATCTAACATATCAACTATTGATTTCTCTTGGTCTTCTGTATGTATAAACCCAGCTTCAGCCATAAAGATGCTATGCTCTTCACTACTCTTTAGAGTAATACCTTTTTTAAGATGTCTCTGTGCCGATAGGTTTATGATTTGTGAAGCTATTGCAAAGAGTTTATCTTTTACTTTTGCTTTTAACTTTTTAAAACTAGCTTTTCCTAACTTATCCAATACAGGTAGTGTCCCACTATCTGCTACAAAACGGTCAATAACCTCTAGTGATGAAACTGGAATGAGTAGTGAATCTTCATTTTGGTAAGTCATAACTACAAACTCAGACTTAGCACCTAAAACTTCTCTCTTTTCTATGCCCTTAAATATACCTACTCCATAGTTCTCATGAACTACATAGTCCCCTTGCTTCAACTCATCGAGTATAATGCTAGCCTTTTTAACCTTTTTTCTTTTTATAGGTTTATTTAAAGAGAGTATGAGTTTATTTGAGCCTAAGATGTTCACTATACCATCTTGGTAGACAATCTCTAAATTTTCAAAACTATTAAGTTCTGAACCTCTTACTATAGACTCATTTTTTGCAAGTATTGTTATGTGTTTATCTTTATGGGACTCTAGTAGTTTGTTTGGAGTTACAGCTTCAAGGTCACGGTACTTAGTACCCTCTGGAATTTGAGTTAAGTTAAACATATCTCTACTTACAAGAGGTTCACTTAGTTCATAGATTTCATCTAACTCTTTACTAAGGCTAGATGCTAAAACTACATTGAAAAGTTTAAAAGCATTTTGAGATAGCTCCTCTAAGTGCCAAAGTCCTAAAGAGTCAATATCTTTTACAAAAGTATCGTAAGAGCTTCTTTCACATCTGTTTTTAAGAGTTTCATTTTGTTCTGGGCTTAGTGCAAGAAATGTAGGAACTATTGTTAAGCTCTCTAGCTCATCACTATGGCGTTTTTGACTTCCCTCATCGTAGGTGTGAATACCCTCAACCTCTTCATCAAAGAGAGATATACGGTAAGGTTTGGAGCTATTTATAGGAAATATATCTATAATATCTCCTCTAAAAGATACTTCACCTCTACTTGCTGTTATGTCACTAAAGTGGTAACCCCAGTTATAAAGTAAATCTTTTAACTCAAGCAGTTTAAGTGTATCTCCAAACTCTATGGTTTTTGTTGAAAAAAGTTCAGGTTTTGGAAAAGGAATAAGTGTAGTTCTAACAGGAGATATGAGAATTTTTTTAGATCTGCTAGCCCAAAAGAGTGAAAGTTGAGTAAAAAATTCTTGTAAATCTTCACCATAGGAGCGTAAATCTTCACCTATATTAACTCTAAGGTCTGGTAAAATAAAAGTATCAAAGTTAAGCAAAATGGCTACATCTTTTATTTGTATTGCCTCTTTATCATTTTTACAAATGAGGAGTTGAGTATCTTTTAAATTTTCTAAATATTCATATATATTACTTTGGTACATAGTCTATGGTTCTTTTTTAGTGAATTATAGCGTAAGTTCGTTTTATTTAAAAAACTATACATAAGCTACTGTATTAGGCAATAGTAATAAGCAGATTAAATCTATAAGGTAATCAAAGATACTTTTCATAGAATTGTGGTACAATTTTTTTAATTAAGTTGATTAGGAATAAAAATGGTAAATAATGAAATGGGTTTCTCTTTATGGTTAGATTTTGTAGAGAGAGATTATCTTAAAAATGATTTTTCTAAACTCATAGAAAAAGGTATCATAAATGGAGCTACAAGTAATCCTGCTATTTTTGCATCGGCTATTACTACTTCCCCTGCATATAAAGAGCAATTGGAGCAGCTAAGTGCTAAGAGTGCTAAAGAAAAATATGAAGCACTTGCTATTGAAGATATTAAAACAGCAGCTAAAGCTTTAAGAGGACTGTATGATGATGGTAATGATGGATATATATCTATAGAAGTAGATCCTTTTTTATCTAAAGATACTAAAGCAACAGTTGAAGAGGGTAAAAGGCTCTTTAAAGCTATAGGTGAACCAAATGTCATGGTAAAAGTACCTGCTACAAATGCTGGGTATGATGCTATGGAAGAGTTACTTAGTGATGGCATATCGGTAAATGCTACACTTATCTTTTCTCCTCAACAAGCAAAAAGATGTTTAAAAGCTATGAAAAAAGGTATAGAGAGTTGTGAAGAGAGTAGCACTACTAAAGTAGATGCTGTCATATCGGTCTTTGTAAGCCGTTTTGATAGACTACTTGACTCTGAGTTAGAACAAGAGGGTATAGAGCCTTTTAAAACAGGTATCTACAACGCAGCTAAAATTTACAATATTATAGAAAGAAGTGATGTTTCAAATATAAAAACACTCTTTGCTAGTACAGGTGTGAAAGGCAATGAGCTAGAAGCAGATCACTACATAAGAGAACTTTTAGCTCCTCATACCGTAAATACAGCACCATTAGCTACTATAGAATCTTATATATCTAAAAAAGAGACTTTGGCTAAGCTACCACTTGAAGATAGTCAAATAGATGGTTATTTTATGCAGTTAAAAGATGCAGGTTTTGATATGGATGAGATTTATAATAAGCTTTTAAAAGATGGACTTAAAGCATTTGAAGAAGCATTTGAAATGATGCTTAAAAATATAGAAGGAGAGTAGTATGGAAATAGGACCTATGGAGAAAAAGTTACAAAATTATCTTAGGGTAATGAGTAAAAATGAGGGTTCAGATCTTCATCTTAAATCTACAGCTATACCTCGTATAAGAGTGCACGGTTCACTCAAAATGTTAGGTAAAGAGTTTTGGGATGCAACTATGATGGAAAATCTTGCAAAAGAGATTTTGACTCCAGATCAGTACCTTAAACTAAAAGAAGATTTACAATTAGACTTCTCTTATGTCATAGGTACAGAGGGGCGTTTTCGTGCCAACTTCTTCTACCAAATGAATGGGCTATCATCAGTTATGCGTATTATTCCTGTAGAGATTATTCCTTTAGAAAAACTAAAACTTCCTGAAGCAGTAAATGATTTAGCAGAAATACAAAGGGGTATGATACTTGTTACTGGTGTAACAGGTTCAGGTAAGTCTACAACTCTTGCTGCAATTATTGATAAAATAAACAGAACACAAAGTAAACATATTATTACAGTTGAAGACCCTGTTGAGTTTGTTCATCCTGATAAAAAGTGCCTTATTAACCAAAGGGGAGTTAGGGAAGATACTCACTCATTTGCAGATGCACTAAAAGCAGCACTAAGAGAAGATCCAGACATCATACTAGTAGGGGAAATGAGAGATATGGAGACCATTGAGATAGGTCTACACGCAGCAAATACAGGTCACTTAGTATTCTCTACACTCCATACATTAGATGCTAAAGAGACTATCGATAGGATGATTGGTACATTTGGAGCAGAGGAGCAGCCTCGTATTCGTATGGCATTGGCTTCTGTACTTGAGGGTGTACTATCTCAAAGACTTATTCCTACCATAGAAGGTGGGCGTGTTGCAGGTCTTGAAATTTTAAAGAAAACAGCAAGAATAGAGCAACTTATTATGGAAGATAGAGATAATGAAATACCAGATGCTTTAGCAGAGGGTAAAGATATTTACGGTACACAAACATTTGATCAATCTCTACTTGACCACTACTATAATGAAAAAATAACTAAAGAGATGGCACTAGAGTATGCTACAAATCCAGCAGATATGAAACTAAGAATGGCAGGTGTAGGAAAAGGTGCTAAAGTAGACCCAGAGCAAGAGGGTAAAGAGCCTGAGTTCTTTGGATTTAAAGAAGAGGAAGAGGAGTAGAGATAGATAACTCTAAGCTCTAAATTAAATAAAAGGTAAATATTATGAAATGGTATGAGAGTATAAAAGTAAAATTGATAGGTTCTTTTTTACTTGTAAGTTTTATATTTTTACTATTTTTACTAATTAGTTTTTCAATGCTAAAAGATAGTCAAATAGAGCAAAATGCGTTAGAACAAGCTAGGTTAAGTACCTTAGATATTGTATCTGATCTTAAAAAAACTCAAAATAAAATGGAAGAGAATGCTATAGTATTAGCTTCTATAACAGCTGAAAAATTTTCAAATAATCGTCTTAATACAAAATTAATATTGGCTTTTATGAATTCCATTAGTAGTAAAGATGTCTCTAGTGGAGGTGTTTGGTTTGAACCATATACTTTAGATCAAAAAAAAGATAATGGTGTTATCTTTTTTTATAGAAACAATAATAAATTTATTCTTATGGATAATTATTCTCTAGTAACTACTAAAAATTATCGTAAGATGGAGTTTTATGTATTAGGTAAAAAGATGAAGAGAGGGGAAACTTTCTGGACAAAGGTATATACTGACCCTGTTACTAAAATACGAATGATTACTGTTATATCTCCTATTTATGTAGAAAATAATTTTTTAGGTGTTGCAAGTATCGATATGAAAGTAGGATATGATGAAGTAGAAATGCCATCAAATAGTCGATATATGATGGCACTAGATAGAAGTGGTACTATAGTAATGAAATCACTACATTTATCAAAAATTTTAAAAACATCAAATATTGATTCTTTATTGAAAATTGTTAAAATTGGTATTGAGACAAATAGAGTAGCTAGTTTAGATAGATATAAAAATGAAGTTTTAGAATTATCAAAAAATAGTTTTGAGATTGATTATACTGATGCTGAAATGATTGTAAATTTAATTCATACTTCTAGTAAAAATATAGTAATAAAAACATATTTTTTAGATAATGACCCTATATTAAAGACAGATACTGTAGTAGCACTATTCTATTTTGCTGATACTGGAATGACATTAGTTGTTGGTACTCCTCAAGAGGCAATACTTAGTGAAATAAATAAAAATTATAATACAATTATTTGGATTACACTTCTTACAACTATGTTAGTTGCTCTGCTCGGTTCTCTATTGTTACATAAATATTTTGTAGCACCATTAGAAAATATAAATATGCAACTACATGAAGATCACTATAGATTATTGGAGTGTAATGATAGGGGTGAAATAGGTGAACTAGTGAAAAACCTTAATCTTAGAACCATAGCATTAAAAGATGCACAATATAGGGAACAAGATGAAATGAATAAAAGACTAATTAATGAGAAGTTACTTATTCAGCAATCTAAAATGGCAGCTATGGGTGAGATGATGGATGCAGTAGCTCATCAATGGAAACAACCTTTAAATGCATTAAGCATGTATAGTGATATAGTTAAAAGTGATTTTGAAGATGGTATTGTAGATAAACCATATATGAATGAATTTAGCCAAAATATACATATTCAAATAGACCATATGGTAAATACACTAGATGAGTTTAGGTCTTTTTTTCGTCCTAGTAAAACAGAAGAAGATTTTAATATGACAGATATTATAAAATCTGTACTATTCTTAACTAAAGATGAATTTATGAAAAATCGTATAACTGTAGAGCTAGATAGTAAAAAAGAGATAGTATTACATGGTTCTAAAAATGAGTTTAAACATCTCATATTAAATATCATAAATAATGCAAAAGATGCCTTTAATGACAATGACATAAAAGAGAGACGCTTCATCACCATAAGATTATTAGAAGACAAAGGCAGAGATAAAATAGAGATAGAAGATAACGCAGGAGGCATACCAAAATCAATACTAGCCGACATATTTAAAGCAAATGTAACAACAAAAGCAGAAGGAAAAGGAACAGGCATAGGTCTCTACATGAGCATGCAAATAGCCGATAAATTTAACGCAGAACTACTAGTAGATAATAGAAACAATGGAGCTTGTTTTAGTATAGTATTTTAAGTAAAATAATATTTATACATAGGAAAATTTAAATAATGGAAAAATTTGATAAGTGGAACAGAGTTAAAAAAGATACTGAACAAAATAGAAGAAAACTAGGGGTAAGACCAAGAGATATTTTTTGGGCTAAGATAGGTCAAAATATAGGAAGTGAAGAGTATGGAAAAGATAAAAATTTTGCTAGACCTATTATAATTATACGAAAGCTAACTAGTGACTTATTTATTGGTATTCCATTGACAAGTACTATCAAAAATAATGACTATTTTCATAGTTTTGAGTATACCAATAAATCTAATGGTTTAACTAAAAATAGTGCCATGATACTACAAGTGAGAAGCTATAGCATAAAGAGGTTGATGAACAAAACAGGTGTTATAAATAAAGATGATTTTAAAATTATTATAGAGAAATCAAAAAAATTATTTGATGATTAGCCCCATCTAAGTAAAGATGGGTGTGCTCGAAAGCGAATTATGAAACTAGTATATAATAAAAATAGAAAAAAGTCAAGAAAAAAATTATAGAACTTAATAAAAATACATTTCAAATAAAACCCCCCCCATTTTCACCTAACTATTTAACTTCAATTAACCCCATAAAAGTATACTTTTCTATATAAAATATAACTTCAGGAGAAACACTTGAGTCAAATTGTTGAAAATATAAAAACAGAGATAAGTAAAGTTCTTGTAGGTCAAGATAAGATGGTTGAGGGGTTGATGGCAGGTTTACTTTGTCGTGGACATATACTCTTAGAGGGTGTGCCTGGCTTAGCAAAAACAACAGCTGTTAATGCTTTGGCTAAAACTCTTGGATTAAATTTTAAAAGAGTTCAGTTTACTCCAGATCTTTTACCCTCTGACATTATAGGTACAGAGATTTATGATCCATCTAATAACTCATTTAAAATAAAACAAGGTCCAATTTTTACAAACTTACTTTTAGCTGATGAGATAAATAGAGCCCCTGCAAAAGTGCAATCTGCACTACTAGAGGTTATGCAAGAGAGACAAGTTACTATAGGTGATGAGACATTTAAAATAGACTTACCTTTTCTTGTAATGGCAACACAAAACCCAGTAGAGCAAGAGGGGGCTTACGAACTTCCAGAGGCACAACTCGATAGATTTATGATGAAAATTGTAGTTGGGTATAACACAAAAGAGGAAGAGTTAGAGATAGCAAGAAGAGTTGCAAATAATGGTTTTGAAACCATAAATCAAGTCGCAACACTAGAGGAGTTAAATACCATTAGAGAAGAGGCACTTAAAGTTCATATGGATGAAGAGATAGAGGCTTACATTATAGAGCTAGTATCTGCAACTAGAAATCCTAAAGAGTATGGACTAGAAGAGTTAGAAGCCTACATAGAGTTTGGGGCATCTCCTCGTGCTAGTATTGATATGTATAAAGCTTCAAGAGCCATAGCTTACTTAAAAGGGCAAGATTATGTCTCACCTATTGAGATAGCATACATAGCTAAAGAGATACTTAGACATAGAATTATTTTAAGTTATGAAGCACAAGCTGAAGATATTAGTCAAGATTATATTATAGAAAAAATCCTAGAAGCTGTTCCCATCCCTTAACTGTCAAAAAACAGTATAATTTTTGTAAAGTTTATTGGAAATGATAGCTTTAGCCTCATCGAATGGTGGAGCTGAAGCACCACTTCCTAGTTTTATAATATGTTTGGTAGAGTAGAATTTAATAACAAATAATATGTGGAGAAGCATTTGAAAAAATCTGCAAAGAAAATTATTTTAAAGACCAAAAAACAGGTTTATGGTGACATGCTTGGCAATAATGCTTCACTATTTCAAGGTGAAGGGTTTGAGTTTGCTGAGTTGCGTGAGTATGTATATGGTGATGATGTTCGTAAGATAGACTGGAAGACTACAGCAAAACTATCAAAACCATTTGTAAAAGTTTACAAAGAGGAGAGGGAGCTTAATGTAGTTGTGGTTTCCATGTTGGGTGGATCTATGTACTTTGGTACTGTTAAACAAAAGAGTGAAGTTGTAGCAGAGATAGTCGCTACTCTTGGCTTCTCTGCCATTAAAAACTCTGATCTGTTTTCTCACATAACTTTTGCAGATAAGCTATATGGTATAAGTAAGCCTAGTAAAAAGCTCTTTTCAGTCCATAGAGCAGTAGAAGATGTTTTTGATTTTAAATCTTTAGGTAAGCATAGTAATTTTAAAGCACTTACCGATACTCTAAATAGTAGACTAAAGAAGAGAGCTTTGCTATTTATAGTCTCTGATTTTGTGGGAGACATAGACTTAAAACTACTCAGCAAAAAACATGATGTTTTTGCTGTGATTGTTAGAGATAAGTTTGAAGAAGAACCTTCTGAACTTGGGTACTTAAGACTAGTAGATATGGAGAGTTCAAAATCTTTTGAGGGTAACATAGACTCAGGAGTTTTAAAGAGTTATAAAAAAGCTCTACATCAAAATGATGAAAAGCTCTATAAACAGTTTAAAAAACAGGGTGTAAGGTTTAGTAAAATCTACACTCATGAAGAGCCAGCGTTAAAGCTTATGAAGAAGATGAGATAATGTTTAATAGTAGTAATTTTAACACTAAAAAAGGTGCATAATGAATGAAGAGAATTTAACAGCACAACTAAAAGATATAAAACCTCTTATGGAGATACCCGATAGTAGCTTCTATATATATTGGGGGTTAATAATTTTTGCCTCTTTAGTTTTTTTAACGGTACTATTTTTTGTAGTTAAGAAAATTTTGGCAAACAGAAAAGTAAACCTAGCAAAGAGTTATGTAAAGAGTCTAAAAGCCATAGAGTGGAGTGATGCAAAAAGTGCATCTTATAAGGCTACTCACTACGCTAGGCTTTTAGCAACAGACAGTAGAAAAAAAGAGCTTTTTTCTCAACTAGAGCCTATGTTAGAGAAGTATAAGTATAAAAAAGAGGTGGAGTCCATAGATAAAGAGACTCTAAACACATTTAACCTATTTGTGCAGGTGGCAGATGAGTCAGTTTAGTTTTCAGTATCCGTTTTTACTTTTAGTTGTTCTACTCTTTGTAGTTTGTAGTAGATGGTGTAAAGAGAGAAGCAGAGCCATATTTTTTCCTCATATAGATACCCTCATAGCAAAAGATGCAAATAAATCATCTTTTTTGGCATGGTTAAAGTGGGTAGCTATAGTCTCAGCAGTAGTAGCTTTAGCATCTCCTGTACTTACAAAGAATTATACAAACTCTAAAAAAGATGGTAGAGACATAGTCCTTGTGGTTGATAGCTCTGGCTCTATGAAACAGATGGGGTTTGACCCAAACGATATATATAGAGATAAGTTTGATGTAGTAAAAGAGGTAGTCTCTGACTTTATAGAGAAGAGAAAAGATGATCGTATAGGTATGGTTACTTTTGCAGATATTGCATTTATAGCTTCACCTTTAACATTTGAAAAAGAGTTTTTAACAAATATTACTAAAATGCAACAGATGGGAATGGCAGGTCAAAAGACAGCTATTAATGACTCCATAGTTCAAGCCTATAACCTTATGAGTAAAAGTAAAGCTAAATCAAAAGTAGTCATACTTTTAACCGATGGTAGAGACAATATGAGTAAAATATCATTTACAGATGTTAAAAATATGATAGAGAGTAGAGATGTAAAACTCTACACCATTGGCATAGGTGGGGCTAGAGACTATGATGGACATTATCTACAAGAGTTGGCAAAAGCAGGAAAAGGTCAAGCTTATGGAGCAAGGTCAGCAGATGCTTTAGAGAAAATTTATGAAGAGATAGACAAGCTAGAAGCAACAAAAATAGACAATAAAAAAATTGTAGAGCTTACTTACCTCTACATCTACCCACTATTTTTAGCTATTTTGGCACTTCTTCTTTTCATATATTACAGAAATAGTAGGGGGATATGATGGAGTTTGTAAATCCATATCTATTTTGGATACTAATAGTACCTTTTGTAGTGTTTGCTTTTTTGATTTCAACAAATAGGGAGAGATTATCTCGTATATTTGATGCTAAAGTTTTAGAGAGACTCTCTGCTACAGATGAGAGTATGCCTCTTATGCTTAGAAATGTCATCATGTTTTTAGCACTGTTCTTTATGATTGTTGCACTTGCTAGACCTGTTTTAGATGAGGGAGAAAAAGTTGTTGAGGTTGAGGGTTTAACACTTCTTACAGCTTTAGACATTTCGGGTTCTATGCGTTCTAAAGATGTCTACCCAAACCGTTTGAGTTTTGCTAAAAAGAAGATGTCTGCATTTTTTGATGCCATGCCTAGCGATGAAGTTGGAGTAGTAGCTTTTGCATATAGCCCATTTGTTTTAGCTCCATTCTCTAGTGATAAAGAGACTCTAAAGATGATGGTTGATGGTGTAGATGACTCCTACATAAGCATGGGTTCTACAGACTTTTTAGCACTAGGAGAGCTTACGGCTACTCTACTAGAAGAGAAAAAACCAAAAATTCTTGTGCTATTTAGTGATGGTGGTGATGAAGAAGCCATAGCAGGTTTTGCAGATGTTTTAAAAGAAAATAACATAGATCTCTTTGTAGTGTTAGTAGGGACACAAAAAGGCTCTCCTGTTTTAGATGAAAAAGGAAAACCTATAACACAAAAAGATGGAAGCATAGCTATAACACAAAGAAATGATGCTTTAGGAGAGTTGGCAAAGCAGACAAATGGTGCTTTTGTAGTTGCTAGTACAGGAAAAGAAGATATAAAAGATTTAGTATCTATAATAAGAGCTAAGTATAAAAATCAACAACAAGCAGAGGTAAAAGTAAGACAGAGAGTTGAGTACTTCTACTACCCTCTAGCCTTAGGTTTACTTCTACTTCTTATAGGACTTAGTTCATTTCCAAGGAGAGATAGATGAAAAAATTATTAATGTTATTGAGTTTGACTTGTGTAGCATTTACTACCTTGCAAGCAGGATTAACAGACTTTAAAACTATAAATAGAGCAAAAGAGGCGTATGAAGCAAAAGAGTACACAAAAAGTGTAGCTCTTTTAAACAACCTAGATAGTAAAACTCCTCAAAAAGATTATGACATAGGTAATGCTTACTATAAGTCTAAAAATTATGATGGGGCTATAGAGTCTTATAAAAAAGCAAAGGGAGTAGATGATGCTACAAGACTACATAATATTGGGAACTCCTATTTTCAAAAAAAAGATTTAGATTCAGCTATAAAGAGTTATGAAGAGTCTTTAAGTCTAAAAGAAGATGAAGATACAAAGTTTAATTTAGAGTTAGCAAAAAAGATGAAAAAGAGGCAAGAGCAGAAGAAAAAAGAGCAAAAAAAGAAAGATGACCAAAAAAAGAAAGACGATAAGAAAAAAGACGACAAAAAGAACGATAAAGATAAAAAACAAGACAAGAAGAGTGATAAAGATAAAAAACAGCAAGAGAAAAAGAAAAACGATAAAAATAATAAAGATAAAAATAAACAAAATAAAAAAGAGCAAAATAAGAAGAGAGAACAAGATAAAAATAAAAAAAATGGAGATAAGAAAAAATCTGACTCCAAGAAAGAGAAAAAACCTAAAGATGAAAAGGGAAGTAAGTCATCAGAACAATCTAAGGAACAAAAAAAGATGAGCAAAGAGAAGAAGCTAAAAGAGCAAGAGCTTAAGAGACTACTTAAAAAAATGGGGCAGAAAAATGCTCCTACTATGATGTATCAGATGGATGGTGCAAAGAAGCATAAACCACAAGAGAGTGTTAACCCGTGGTAACATATAAACTACACATATAACAAGGAGAATAAAAAATGAAAAAATTTAAACTAATATTATTTGCTATTTGCTATTTGCTATTTACTGCTCTATATGCTGATAGTGTAGAGGCTTCACTAGTCAATAAAGAGGTAGTTGTTGGTAACATGGCTCAACTAAAACTAAAAGCTACAGGTAGTAGTATAGAGTTTCCAAATATAGAAGAGATAAATGGTCTTCCTATAATTGGAAGACATAGGGGAAGTAATAGTTCTTACACTTACATAAATGGTCAAATGAAAAGTGAGCAGAGTACTACACTTGTTTTGACATTTGCTCCACAAAAAAGTATGACTATACCCTCTTATGAAGTAACCATAGATGGTAAGAGTTATAAGACAAAAGCCATAGAGCTGAAGGTAGTTAAAGCAACCGTACCACAAGCAAATGGAAAAGATAAGTTTGCTCTACTTATGAGAGCCAATAAAAAGTCTGTAATGGTAGGTGAACCACTTATGGTAACAGTCTATTTCTCACTACATCATGGAGTAAGACTTTCAGACAATCCTCAATATAATAAGCCAGAGTTCAAAGGTTTTTTTGTAAAAGATGTTGAGGATCAAAAAACATATAATGAAGGTAATAGACAAGTAACAGAGCTTCGTTATATTTTAACACCAAAGAGTGAAGGAAATTTTACACTAGAACCAGCAACTGCTAAAATAGGTTTAGTCGATAGAAATAGACGCGATATGTTTGGAAGATTTTTTGGTACATCATGGATACCAATAGTTTCAAATACTTTAAACATAACAGTAGAGCCAAAACCTAACGATAGTGACTTAGTTGGGGTGTTTAGCATTAAAAATAGCATTGACTCTCAAAGCGTAAAAGCAAATAAACCTGTAAATCTAACAGTAACCATAGACGGAGAGGGGAGTCTTGAAGACTTTGAGTTTCCTGCTTATGAGATAGATGGTGTCACCATATATAGTGATGAAGCCCAGATTACTACAAACATAGTAGACAATAAACTAAAAAGTACTTTTGTTAAGCGATTTGTTTTTATATCAGATAGAGACTTTAGCATACCAAAAAGAGAGCTATCTCTTTACGACACTAAGAGTAAAACTCTAAAGTACTTAAAAGTACCTAGCTATGACATAACAGTAGAGAGTACAAAAACACTAAATGCAGTAGCTACTCCAAAAGAGAAAAATGTAGGTGTAGTTCAAAGTAACATAAAAGTAGAAAAAGAGTCTATGTTAGATGATGATACTAAGCCTATAGAGGTAAAATCTACAGATTGGTACATAGTCGCTTTAGCATTTGTGTTGGGTCTATTGGTCTCATACTTATTTAAGTTTGTACCAACTATTAGTTGGAAAAAAAGAGTCATAGTAAATGAGTCAGAAGCACTCACTCTGCTATATCCACACATAAATAAATCTAAAGATATAGAAGATATGGTTAGAAAACTCTATGCTAAGAAAAATGGAAATAAAAATATACAAATAGATAAAGTCAAGTTAAGAGAGTTAGTTGAAAATAATACATAAAGAGTAAAATATGACATATTATATATATTCACAAGAGAGTAAAGAGTTTGTTGATTCACTAGAGTTAGATGAGAGCATAACACTATGCTCCATTTTAAAACTAAGTGAACTAAGTCTAGGTGAAGTCTCTCACCTTGTAGTTAGCTCTTGTGTAGATGACATAAAAAGTGTTATGAGTTTAGCCTATAATAATGGCATATCTTTAGGTATAGTTCCAATGCCTCATCAAAAAGAGTTAATGCGTACTTTTGATTTGCCTTCAAAGGCTAACTCATCTTTAGAGTTAGCGTTAACTCCTGCTAGTAAAAAGTTAGATATTTTACTTTGTAACAATGAGATTGTAGTTCAAGAAATTGTTGTAGGAGATGCCCCACCACTAGATAGTTTCGATACACTCTTTAAAGGTAAAACTCTACTAGATAGAGTAAAAATATTTGGACTCACTCTACTAAAAGTTAAAAAATTAAAACATACCAAAATAGAGCTAACAGATGCTAAAGAGAATCAAATAAGCGTCTCAGCTGTTGGAATGGTAGGCATAGAGTACAACAACTCAACATTTGCCTCAAAACTCTTAGCCTCTAAGCTTAGTGCTAACGATGGCAAGCTTATGATGGTTATACTCTCTCCTACTTCCATACTCCAATATATGGGCTACTTGTTTAAATCTTTAGTATCTTTCTCTACTCCTAAAAATCTCCCAAGTTCTATGGGTTACATAAGTAGTTCAAGGGTTAAGGTTGAGAGTGAACACAGTTTAAAAGTACGCATAGACTCATCTACTGTAACACAAACACCAGTAGAGCTAAGAGTCAAAGCAGAAGTTTTAGCCCTTAGTGTGGGAGATGATTTTTGGTTAAAACAGAACTCTAAAGCAAGTAGTAAAGATAGCATTAAAGTAGATCACTTACCATCAGACAAAGAGAGTAGAGATTTTCTATCTAAAGCTATTCCTCTTTTTACTCATGCAAGTAAAGAGCAGTATACAACACTCTTTACAAACCTTAGAGATGAGGGTAAGTTAAACTCTGTATTTATAACCCTTCTCATACTCTCAACTATGATAGCAACCTTTGGACTCTTTACAAACTCTAGTTCAGTAGTAATTGGTGCTATGCTTTTAGCACCACTAATGCAACCCATAGTTAGCTTAAGTATGGGTGTTCTAAGGCAAGATATAGCTTTGCAGAAAGATGGAGCTAAGAGCATATTTTTTGGAGTACTAACTGTACTATTTACAGCAGCCATTATAGCTAGTTTAACTCCCATAGAGAGACTAAGCTCAGAGATGGCAGGTCGCTTGTCTCCTACTATTTTAGATATGTTCATAGCCATAGTCTCTGGTGTAGCTGCTGCCTTTGTAAAGAGTAATGAGAAGATTTTAGGCTCTCTAGCAGGTGTTGCTATAGCTGTTGCTCTAGTACCACCCATAGCAGTTGCAGGTATTGGTTTGGGTTGGGGTGAGTGGCATATGTTTTTTATGGCATTTCTACTCTTTACTACAAACTTAGTAGGCATTGTCTTTGCAGCAGCCATCACATTTATGATGCTAGGCTTCTCCCCTCTACACATAGCAAAAAAAGGCATATTAACTTGGTTAGTCATAGCCTCACTAGTTGCCATACCACTATACAGCTCCTTTAAACAGATGGAACAAGATATTAAAGTGCAAAAAGTGTTAAATAATCTATCATTCTTTATAGACGAACACAACATAACCCTAACCCAAGTAAAACTAATACACAAACCAAAAATAGACGAACTAAGATGCGAAGTAATCTCATCAGGACTTTTAAATAAAAATCAAAAGATACTACTAAAAAATAGAATATTGAAAAATTTAAAGAATAAAGCAGAGGTGATTGTTACATTTAAGTATAGGTTGTAGAGTTTATGAAATATTGTGTAAAATGAGTAAAAAATATTATGATATAATACATAAAAGGAGTAAATTGTGCATAGATTAAATTAACTATAGATGAAGCATTATATGAGCAGGTAAGAGCAGTAAGTTTTATTCAAAAAAAATCAATATCAGCAATGGTTAGAGAAAGTTTATCTCAATATATTCATAACAATTTTCAATCTAAAGAACAAGCAGATTTAATGTTAGAAGAAGATGATGAAAAAGTGATATTAAATATATTAGCAAATGAAAAATTTACTTCATATAGTGATTTTAAACATAAATTTAACTTATGATTATATCGTATTCTAAAACTTTTGAAAAAAAGTTTTTTAAAATAGTTTAAAGTTAATTTATTGTCTCACATGCACTTTCTAAATAAGAACTAAATTTAAAAGATAGGTTATATCTGACTGAAAGGAAAAAAATGCAAATTACATTAAATATCCCTAATGAACAATTATTTGAAAAAATATTATGGTTATTAAGTCGTTTTAAAAATGATGGAGTGGAGATAATAACTAATATGCAAATGGTTAAAAAACCATTAAAAAAAAGAAATAAAAAATTGGTAAAACTTGAGCAAATTATCAATACAAAGAGTAAAAATAGTATTCAAATAGATAATTTTTTAATTTTAAATCCACATAGTGAGTTGATTGATGATATATCTTGATACCAATATCTTACTCTATGCTACACTTACAAAAGTAGATACTCAGTCTCAACAAGATAGAGCAATAACGATATTAAAAGAGCTTATAGATAATGAAACTTTGTTACTCTCAAATTTAAACCTATTGGAATATACCTTTGTAATGAAAAAAGCAAAAGAGGATAGAGAGAAAATAGAGAGTGCTTTAGAGCTTTTTCAGCTATTTATTCAAGATGAAAAAGAGGGGTTTTCCAATGAGTTGATACAGTTGTTAGATAATGATTATGTTTTTAAAAATTCATTCGATTTATATCATGTAGCATTTGCTAACTCTTATAAGTGTGAAAAACTTATTACCTATGATAATGGTTTTAAAAAGTTTTATAGTATTTGTGGGCTTGAAATAGAAATTTTAAAATAGAAAGACATATAGCAATTCGTACTCCTATATGGGAATGTATGTTTAATTTGAATA
>Ga0256827_10000098_pt1 | contig 44733 bp, 42 predicted proteins | sample CV84metaG_FD_185977 | JGI IMG/M metagenome (GOLD analysis project Ga0256827, IMG submission 185977) | Hydrothermal vent microbial communities from East Pacific Rise, Pacific Ocean - CV84 | ecosystem: Environmental > Aquatic > Marine > Hydrothermal vents | place: Pacific Ocean: East Pacific Rise... | reverse complement strand
AATTTTTGCCTATATCGTGCTAAAAGACCCAAGTGAAGCAAGTGAAGATTTAAAAATCTCCATCAACAAAGTAATCAAAAAAGAGATTGGTGCAATTGCTCTTTGTGATGCCATTGCTTTTGTGCCTGATGTTCCTAAAACACGTTCAGGCAAGATTATGAGACGTATTTTACGTGCCATTGCTAAAGGCGAAGCGATTACTCAAGATATTTCTACGCTTGAAGACCCTAGTATTGTTGTGAAGATTGAGGGGATTGTTAAGGAGGGGTAAGCCTTGTTTTTGTCCCTGATTTTTAATTGGGGATAAATCTAACTTTTTTCCTATATAATAACAAACAAGGAATAAAATGAATAAAATAGGCATTAAATTTTTAGAAAACATGAGTTATGAACAGTTTGAGAGCTTTGAATATCTGCTTCATTTTGATTTTGAGTATGACGACATGGAAAGTTATGTAGAAGAACAAAAAGTTATTGAACTGGATATTGAAGAAGACGAAGACCGAGAGGAAGATTTGGAAGTTCTAGAAGCACTGTTAGCAGAGTTGGATGGTACTTTAAAATATGAACTTTACAGTTTTGATAAAGAGTGGGAGCAGAAAGAGTTTTCTGAATTGGTTTAGTGCAAAACTAATATTTATTAACAAAAGTATGATAAACTGTTAACTTAGTTTAATTAGGAGAACAGAATGATATTTAGTATCCCCTCAAGCAGTGAAATTACTGCTCGTATCACAGAGACCGTGAGACGATTCCCCCTAGCACTTATAAGTTCGATTATTGTCACAGCTATTCTTATCTATTTTATAGAGATAGAACCAAAAAAAATGGAGGGGATATATCTCTCTTTAGCCAAAATTGCTCTAACTGGCTCTTTGGCAGTATTTGTATTTACTGCAAGCAGATTGTTGGGAGAGTCGATTAAAGGGCATAAGTTAAGCACACTTTTTGCTCTGTTTGGGGTAGTAGCTTACTATTTTATTTTGCCTGATAACTCCAGTGATTTTGAAGTAAGTATTATCTATTTTAGGCATCTTTTTTTGGCTCTTCTCTTTCTTGTGGCTTGGCTATGGACTCCTTTTGTTTATTCCAATCTAAATAACCGTGACTACTGGGAGTACAGTAAACGCGTTTTATTTGCATTGGCTATCTCTTTTATCTTTACGATAGTGCTTATTATTGGTATTAACAGTGCAATATTTGCTATTGAAAAGCTCTTTGATTTTGATATTGATGGCAAACGATATTTTCAGATGGATGTTTTGCTTGTTGGTCTCTTTGGAGTGGGTTATTTTCTTTCTCAAATCCCTAAAAATCCTCTTTTATCTAAAGACTCATTATCTAATTCAAAGATAGAAATTTTCTTTACAAAATGGTTATTGACTCCTCTTAGTGGACTCTATTTTGTTATACTTTACGCCTACAGTGTCAAACTTTTAATAACGCTTGACTTACCAAAAGGTATCTTGGCTTGGCTTGTGGTTATCTTCTCTACGGTGGCGATATTAACCTATCTATTTTGGACACCCTTTGCAAAAGAGCAATATAGCCGATGGCGAAAATGGATATGGATTGCCGTACTCTTGCAAACCATTATGCTCTTTGTTGCTATAGGAATTCGTATAGAGGAGTACTCTTGGACAGAGAGTCGCTATATGGTATTTGTTTTAGGAGTTTGGCTTGCAGGTATTTCTCTCTATTTTCTAATATTTAAAAATGCCAAAATCAAATGGATATTTATTTCGCTTAGCCTACTTATTGCCATAACCCAATTTGGAGCATTGAGTGCCTACAGTGTGAGTAAAAATGCTCAAATGGATAGACTAAAAAGTTTATTAGTAGAGCTAAAAAAGAGTCCTGATGCTTCAAAAGCACCTATTAGAATTCGATATGAAATATCCGATATTACGGAGTATCTCTATAAGCGATATAGAGGGAATAGCTTGGCTTCTATCTTTCCAAAATTGACAAAAGAGTTTAAAGAGCTAGTGATAGATAGAAAAAAACTGAAAGAGCAGAGAACAGATAGCCTGCAAATTAGTGTTGAAGAGATTCAATTATCTAAAAAACCAAGCTATTTTCCGTATTATGTAACCAAAGAACTAGGCTTTAAGTTTGTTAACTATTGGGAGTATAAAAATAAGACAAAAGAGAGTATCTCTTTTTATCTAAAAGAGAGAATGTATCCAAACTATAGAAATACAATGATAGAGGTTAAGGGATATAATTATATGACTCATATCAGTATGGGAGGGTACTATCCCCAAAGAGAAAATAAAGGTTTTGAAAAAGAAGAGTATAGTGATATCAATTTGTCTTTTATTTATAGCAATAGTAAACGTCTAACTATTGCTCAAAACAAGACAACATTCAAAATAGATATGAGTGCTTTTTTAGAAAATCTTATAAAAAAATACGGAAAGAGATCCAAAGAGATAGAGGAAGAGGAGTTGACTATAAGAGATAAAAAAGATGGAATTTCTATCAAACTAAAACTGGATGAAATATCTAAACAGTTCTATGAAGAGAATGAGACGATTGAATTTAGAGGGGTGTTTTTTATTCGGTAGATTTTTTAACTCCTAAATAGACATCTTTTTAGTTTTAAAAGATGTCTGTTCCATAATAGAATATATTGTATATATAGATAATAAGTATGACAAACTTTATCGCTTATCCCAACCAACCATTCCCCATTCTTCTAAATCTTTTTGTAACTCATCCATTGTTCGCTTCTTTTTAGTTTTATCACTATTATGACAAGCATAACAGGCATTGGTCTCTTTGGGCATTTGATATTTTATGGTTTCGTTTGGTGTCGTAAATCCAAATAGGTGGGTTCGTACAGTTAGTGGGGATTTCCCTGTGTGTCTTCCTACTTTTGGCATGTGACACTCTACGCATAGAGAGCCTGTAGAATTCGATTTGTGATTTGTGTGGGCTTCTAAACTGTTTTGATGAGGTCCAATCATCGAGCCAAAGCTGTGGCACTTCATACAGAGTTTGTTTCCTGTATTCTTTTGGGCTGTTGGCTCTAGGGTATGTGGATTATGGCAATTGATACAGGTAATACCATGCTTTCCTTTAATAGAGTGGACAAACTCATTTCCTTGGGTTCGGTTTTTTTTACCTGCTCCATTGGCATAAAACTCTTTTGTTTCGTGACCTATTGTAAAGGGTGCAGGTGTTTTGTAATTGGATAGAGCTTTTCCTGCCTCATAACCCATTGGGTAGTCTCGTGCATCGCCATAAATTGCACTCATATTCATATCTTCTAGGCGTTTGTCTCGATTTCTCATGTGGCACTGTAGACAGACTTCGTTTTGGCGTACAGGGTCACTGGTTGATGCTTGATAGAGGGGAAGTTCGGGTTTTAAAATATGATTTGATGCAGGTCCATGGCAAGCTTCACAGGCAATGCCTGTCTCAACACGTTTTTGAGTGGACATAAATCCTGTAAAGTGACAGCCATCACAAGCTTTTGATGTTGGAAGTTTCTGATTATCATGAGGATAGGCATTTTTATACCAGTATTTCCAAGGTTTAAACTTTTGCCATTTATTTGTTTGAACATTCCACTGATAGTTCCCTAAAACATAATCTTCTGTTCCGTTTATATCTTTACGCATCATGTAACGCTGTTTGAATTTTCCTCCAACGGTGTAGATAGCATCTTTTAGAGTAAAGTTTGCCCCCTCTGGTAGGGTAGAGAAGTCTGCAACAACAACGGATGGGTCTTTTTTTATATCTTGAATCATTTTTGGATGGCGTGAATGACTCCATGATTGATGTTTATCGGCATGACACTCTATACATTTAGAGGAGCCAACAAAAAAGGCCTTTTTTTGTGTGATGGGTTGTAAATCACTGTTGATACTAACATGGTTTTGAGTGAGTTGTTTATAATAAGGGATAATTTTAGGTAAGTGTTGATAGCCAAAGTAGCTAACAATAATAAGTAAAATAAGAGTAATGGTATAGAGAAGCTTTTTCAATATTTTTCCTTGAAATTTAATAGGTAATCTTAGCACAATTCATATAAATAGAAAAAAATTAACAAAAAGTTAAAAAAAATAAGAAAAAATAGCGTTTAATCTACACTTTTAAGTAGAATTAGGATAAAATCTCGTTTCAAATTAATACACAGATATTTAATACTGGGTAAAATACTAATAAGGATGGTTATCAGTTATGAAAAGAACGTTTCAACCACATAACACACCAAGAAAAAGAACTCACGGATTTAGAACAAGAATGAAAACTAAAAACGGACGTAAAGTTATTTCTGCTAGAAGAGCAAAAGGTAGAAAAAGATTAGCAGTATAAAACATTTTTCTAGCGTAAAAACTACGAAAGAGTTTAATAGGGTTTATAAAAACTCAAAAACTGTACATACTTCAAAGTTTGTACTCTTCTATCAATCTGATTCTGAAGAGTATAAATTAGGGATTGTTGCCAGCAAAAAAGTTGGTAATGCAGTCCATAGAAATAGAGCCAAACGTCTACTTCGAGCTCACTTTCTTAAACACCTCCCAAATTTAAAAACAGGTCATTATATTGTGGTTGCTAAACCAAATTTACTCAATAGTGAGTATAATGAAACCACAGAGGAATTTTTTAAGGCATTAAAACGTCTAAAAGCCTTGAAAAAATGATACTCTTAAACACTTTTTGATATAATTTGCCATCAATTTTAAATATAATTCTTAAAATATTAATATAATTTAACATATAAAGTATAAATTAAATATTATATAGGAATTTAGCAAAAGGCAATCTCTCGTGAAACAAAACGACAATCTTCAACAACGGCTTCTTCTTGCATTGGTACTCTCATTTGTAGTATTTGTAGTATTTGATATGTTTATGCCTAAAACGGCAAAGAATATCGACCAAAATGGAACGGCCATAACACAACAAGAACAACAGACCCCGAATGTTATAAACACACATTCAGCAACAGTACCTACTCAATCCTCTCAAAGTTTAGCACCGATTACAACAGTGAAATCGTTAACAACGGTAAATTCAAATACTTTTATCTACAGTATTGATGAACTTGGGCGTATTGCACAAGTAAAAATGTTAGAGACAAAGTACGAGTATGAAGGGAAAAAATTAGAACTTTTAAATCCTTTATGGATTAAACCTTTAGAGATTCGTTTTGCAGACATCTCATTAAATAAAGAGGCTTTAAAAACAGCATATACAACTTCTGCATCGGTTATTGATTTAAATAATGGAACATCTAATAGAGTTATTTTAACGCAAAAATTATCTTCGGTAACGGTTACTAAAGAGTTAACTTTTTATAAAGATGGTCACTATGACATTCATGTAAAACTCTCTAATCCTGTAGATTATTTTATTACAACAGGACAAAGACCAGATGCAGACCATACTCGATATATGGTTGTTCAAGGTTCATTGATAAAAAAAGGTAATGGTGTTGTAGAAATTTTAGAAGATGGTGATGTAGAGGAGAGTCTTACGATTCAAAATGCAAAATTTGCTTCTGCTTTTGATCGATACTTTACCTCTACATTGTACCGTTTCGAGAAGCCATTAAGAGCTTCTAATATTATTATTGGTGAAGATAAAGATAATGCACTTCTTTTTGTTCAAGGAGAACAAGACTTTGCACTTCATGGGTATCTTGGACCAAAAACATCATCTACTCTAAAAGCGATTAATCCTGAATTGACAGATGTTATTGAGTATGGATTCTTTACCTTTATTTCAAAACCATTATTCAAGGTTTTAGAGTGGTTCCATAGCTTAGTTGGTAACTGGGGTTGGGCAATTGTATTAGTAACTTTGCTTATTAAATTGATTCTTTTCCCTCTATCATACAAAGGTATGATGTCTATGCAAAAATTGAAAGATTTAGCTCCACAGATGAAAGAGTTAAAAGAGAAATATGGAAAAGACCCACAAAAAATGAATGCAAAAATGATGGAAATGTATAAAAAACATGGAGCGAACCCAATGGGTGGGTGTCTGCCTCTGATTTTGCAAATTCCTATTTTCTTTGCTATCTATAGAGTACTTTTGAATGCTGTTGAACTTCAAGGGGCAGAGTGGACATTGTGGATTACCAATCTTTCTGTAATGGATCCATATTTTGTGTTACCTCTGTTAATGGGTGCTTCTATGTGGTATCAACAAAGAATTACGCCAAATACCATGACTGATCCAATGCAACAGAAAATCTTCCAGTGGTTACCTGCTGTAATGACAATTTTCTTTGTGACATTCCCTGCAGGGTTGGTTCTTTACTGGTTGGTAAACAACCTCTTTACTATTGCTCAACAATATGTAATTAACAACGCATTTGAAAAACAAAAAGCTGCTAAAATCGCAGCACAAAAATAAATTATAAGGGGAGATGTGAACATGGAGATGAAAAGAATTGAAGCTGATACATTAGAAGAAGCCTACAGCAAGGCAGCCAAAGCGTTAGCATGTTCAGTAACAGAGATAAATTATGAGATAATACAATATCCGACCTCTGGAGTGATGGGCTTATTTAAAAAAACAGCAATTATTATTGCTGTGAAAAAAATAGTAGAAGTAAAAATAGAGCCTACTGAAGAGAAAATAGCTGAAGTTGTTATTAAAGAGAAAGTAGAAAAGGAAATTCCTGTTACTGAAGTAGTGGAAGAGCCTGTTAAGTATAACGTTGAAAACATTAAAAACTTGGTTCCAGAAAATGATGCTATTGTGGATAATTTTTTTAACGATGACGTAAAAGAGAAAATAGAAGTAAAAAAAAGAGAGCCTATTGAGAATAAAGAGAGCAATCTGGAAACTACTGAAGAACTAATATTTGATGATGATCGAGACCATCCTGAAAATAGAGAACGTTCTATTGATATTGAAAATAAGATTCTAAAACTAATGGATGTAGCGTGTTTCCACATTGATACAGTAGAGGTTGATGTTTTTAATGGTATTGCTCATATCTTTATTGATGGAGAAGATGCAGCTTTACTTATTGGTAAAGAGGGCTATCGTTATAATGCACTTTCATATATGTTGTTTAACTGGATTAATGCAGAGTATAACCTCTATATTAAGCTTGAAATCTCTGAGTTTATTCAAGCTCAAGAGGAGATGATTGACAATTATCTAAAACCAATTGCCGAGCATATTATCGAGCATGGTCGAGGAAAAACAAAGCCCCTAGATGGAATTTTGGTACAGATTGCTTTAGAGAAGCTTCGTGCTATGTTCCCTAATAAATACATTGCTATTAAAACAGGTAAAGATGGTAAAAAATTTATTATTATTAATGATTTTAATAGTAAAAAAAAGAAATAGTTTAAGATTATGTCTAAAACTATAGTTGCCATCGCCACGGCAACGGGTATATCTTCTATCTCTATTATCCGAGTAAGTGGTTCGGATTCACTTGCTCTTGCTAAAAGAGTCTCTAAAAAAGAGGATATAATACCCCGTTACGCTCATTTAACTTCCCTTTATAACCGAGATAACCATCTCATTGACCATGCTATTATGATTTATTTTAAAAATCCACACTCCTTTACAGGAGAAGATATTGTAGAGTTTCAGTGTCATGGAGGGATGATTGTTGCCCAAGAAATTTTAGAAACGCTTCTGGCTCATGGAGCTGTACTGGCTGAACCAGGAGAGTTTTCTAAACGGGCTTTTCTAAATGGAAAAATAGATTTAACTAAAGCAGAAGCAATTGCTAAATTAATCGAGACAAAATCGGTCGATGGTGCAAAAATTTTGGCAAAACAGCTCAAAGGAGACCTTAAAGCATTTATTGATGAGAGTAGGGAGGCGATGCTTCGAGCCACTGCCTATTCTGAAGTGATGATTGATTATGCAGAAGAGGACATTCCCGAGGATATTGTGGCAAATATCCTAAAACAGCTTGATGCACTTATTTTAAAAATAGAGAATATTGTAGATGCTTCACATCGCCGTAAAGGTCTAATAGAAGGGTTTCGAGTAGCCATTGTAGGAAAACCAAATGTTGGTAAGAGTTCCCTGCTTAATGGGCTTCTTAGTTATGAGAGAGCCATCGTCAGTGATATTGCAGGAACAACCCGTGATACGATTGAAGAGCAGGTACGCATTGGCTCGCATATTATTCGTCTGATAGACACAGCAGGTATTCGTGATGCCCGTGACAGTATTGAAAAAATAGGCGTAGAACGTTCACTGGAGTCTATAGAAGACGCAGATGTGGTTATTGCACTTTTTGATGCGAGTCGAGTTTTTGATGAAGAAGATAAACGAATTGTTGAAATTTTAAATAGAATAGATACAAAAGAGATTATTGTCGCCATCAATAAATCGGATTTAGAGCAAACTTTAGATGAAGATACTCTATTAGAATATAATCCTATTTATGTCAGTTCTAAGCATAACTTTAAAAATCTTACCATTCAACTTCAGAAACTTTTTGATAATATTGGGCAAGATGAAGAACTTATGTTGATTTCAACACGTCAAATAGAAGCTGTAGAAAAGACAAAAAAAGCCATCCTCGAAGCTAAAGAACCCCTAAAACGAGGAGAGCTAGAGTTCTTTTCCTACCATCTTCAAGATGCTATAACTGCTTTAAGTTCTATCTCAAAACCTTACGATTCTGAAGAAATTTTAGATAAAATGTTTGGAGAGTTTTGCTTAGGCAAATAGAAATATTATAGAATCAAAGGAGTTTTATGTTTACTAATAACTTAAAATATACATTAATAACACTAACGCTATTAGGCGTTTCTGGGTGTAATCAACGAACCATTACCTTACAGCCTGAAACAAGAACATCTGTACCCAGAGTTAGCTCTATCCCTTCAGAATCTGTGGTAAGAGAAGAGATTTTAATCAATAAAAATCCAAACCTTGGAGATAGAATATCGGTACCTGAAAACAATCCATCGTTAGGAACGGTGATTTCTAATGAGCATGGGCATGATGCAAATATTGATGGCGAGATAGACCGAGCTGAGATGGCATCAGAAAGACTAAATAATGGACCGATGCAACGTATGGCATTTCCAGCTGGAGAGTATGCTCGTATTCCAAAAAGAGGCTACAGCACGGTTACAGGAAGTATCTATGTTGAGAACTCAAACAGTGGCGAAAAAATTATGGGACAAAAAGTAAAATTATGGTTAAACCCTGTTACTTCGTACTCTAATCAGTGGTATCAACAAGATTATCTTGGTGGATATAAATTGAGTAAAATTGATAAACGAATTTTTAATTATATGAAATTAGAATATTCAAAATCAAATGGAAGTTTTAGATTTTCAGGTGTTCCACGAGGAGAATATTACTTAGTCGGTTCAGTCAACTGTACAGAAGCCTGTGGTTTATCTACGAGTGATAAAAAGATTCGTTTGGTTAAAAAGATTTCCGTAGGTTCGGGTGTAACACATATTGATTTGATGAAAAATGTTCCATAGTTAGGAACATTTCTTTAGGGGCTTACTTTTTTGGATAAGCCTCTTCTAATGCTTGATAGAGTTGACTTGGGGTTATATCACTTCTCTTCTCTAAAATGCTTTGCATTACCACATTGTCTTCTTTTTCATTCCATACTTTAATATAGGAACCCTCTTTATAACCATTATTTTGTCTAAATTTATTTAGAATATTTTTTCCAACATAAAGTTTATACAACTCTGGAAGTTTTAAATTGAGTTGTGAAGAGATGTTTAAAAAAGAGATAATCAGAGTATTAATATCGGTATTACAAAAAAGAATTTTTATCATCTCTTCTACTAACTCAATCTCTTCATACGTATTTAATTCACTCTTGGCATGTTCATCTTGAAAGGTTTTGAACCCCTCCATCTTGGAGACTACCCTTGCAATATCTTCAATAGATCCTAAGGAGTCTACTTTATAAAGACGTAGAGTTTCACTCATGACAAAGTGCCAAATATCGACGATTTCTATTTTGATATTGGCATAATCAGGAGAGGCATCAATATTTTTCCAGTGTTTCCACGGGTAGGATTCAACCAGTTCAGCAGCTTCAAGATAGATACAGCGTCTCCAATCAATCTTTTTTCCATTCTTGGTTATTCCATTTTCCCAATCTACTCCATTGGTCGCATCATTTAATTCTTGTTGCAGTTCTAGCATTTGTACTATTCTATTCATTAACTCTCTTTACTTTTTTGTTATTTTATCTTGTTTTCTATGGCAATTTGGTTACAAAAGCACCTTTTAGTATTTTGCTATTGATATATTCGCTACGAAGCTCTTCCAATCGAATTTTTGCTTCATAGAAATTTTTAAATGTCTCTAAAAAAACTTTATATTGTATTCGGTTAGCATTTGGAATCTCTTTTGTTATAAGCCCACTTTTTAATCGAGAAAACTCTTGGTAAATCAGAGGAAGACTGGTTTTATAATTAAATGTACCCAGTTGGATAGAGTAGATAGCGTTTTGTGCCTTAGTAGCTGATTTTATTACTCTTGGAGCTTTTATAATAGAGTGAGATAGATTTGGTATGGATGCTGTATCAAAGATATTTTGTTTTGTAGAAAAGCTCTTTTTTGGAAAAGAGATACGGCTTTTGTTGTATTTATGTTGAAAAAGTACGTTTGTACTATTCTTTTTACTCTTAAATACCCAAGCATTATTATAGGCAGAGGTTTTCTGACAGACTTTTTGATAAAGTTCTTTCTTTTCCATCAGTCTCCATGTTGGTTCAGCAGAGAGTGCATCTTCATAACTTGTAATCCATGCTTTAACATTATCATTTTCAACCCGTTGAAAGGTCAAAATAACGTCATTATCTTGAAAACAGAGTTGCAGTGTTTGAAACGTTCTAATACTTGGAAGTTTTAGCTTTTTCCATGTTTGACCATTTTTACTATAATAGAGTGATGAGTAACCTTGTTTTTTAGTTGATACCGTATGCAACCAAATACCATCATGAGGATCGTGTACTACGGCTTGAATCTCATCATTAATATAGCTATTAATCACTTGCCATTTCCCATTTATATCAACAGTTACAGGAACATTAAGTGAACCATTAGGATATAAGGCGTTTTCATTATAGGTATTAAAAAAAAGAAGTAAGGTATCGTTATTAAGTTTAAAATATTTTTTATATTGCAGTTGTTCGTCATGGGTACACTCTTGATCAGAAAGCTTTTGACAAAGTTGACTTTTTGTTTGCTGAGGTAAATGTATATTAATGGGGCGAGCTTGTAGAGAATAGAAAGCAAGTAAAATGAAAAGTGAGAAAAATTTCATAAGTATGTCCTTGTTTTTTCATATTATAACTTGTTTTCTTTTAATAATTTAATTGAAACAGCATAAAAATTGACTTAATGAAAAAAATGATGATATTACTCATGATTGAGAAAGGTTTCTTGAAAATAAATGAAAGTAAGAAGTGGAGCGGGAAACGAGACTCGAACTCGCGACCCTCAGCTTGGAAGGCTGACGCTCTAGCCAACTGAGCTATTCCCGCGTCTACACTTATGGATGGGGTAGAGGGATTCGAACCCCCGAATGTCAGTACCAAAAACTGATGCCTTACCGCTTGGCCATACCCCAATAAGATATTGTTACTCTATGTACATAAAACTAAAAAGATTATGATTTTTTGGTTGCGGAAAGAGGATTTGAACCTCTGACCTTCGGGTTATGAGCCCGACGAGCTACCAAGCTGCTCTATTCCGCGAACGTTAATAATGTTTTTATACTTAACATAAAAAGTATTGGTTGCGGAAAGAGGATTTGAACCTCTGACCTTCGGGTTATGAGCCCGACGAGCTACCAAGCTGCTCTATTCCGCGACATTTAGTGGATGGGGTAGAGGGATTCGAACCCCCGAATGTCAGTACCAAAAACTGATGCCTTACCGCTTGGCCATACCCCAAAAACTGTTACACATTGTTTGTGTGGACGGCATTATATACAAAACAATAACAAATGTCAAGACTTTTCTAACATTTAATTTGAAAAAATTGTATAATGTCGCTTATTTATTAAAAAAGGAATATAAAGTATGTCAAAAGAAGCATTAAAACGGGTAGAGATAGCAATTAATGAGATTAAAAAAGGTCGCATGGTTATTATGATGGATGACGAAGATCGAGAGAACGAGGGAGATTTGGTCTACGCTGCCACACACTCCACACCTGATATGGTTAACTTTATGGCAAAAGAGGCAAGAGGGCTCATTTGTACTCCTTTACCTAAAGAGCTAGCAACAAAACTAAATCTTGTACCAATGGTCTCCAATAATATTTCTAATCATGAAACAGCCTTTACGGTTTCTATTGATTCTACTATTGCAGAGACAGGTATCTCTTCTGCTGAACGTGACGACTGTATTTCTAAATTGGCAAATCCTCTAACAAGTGCTGACGATTTTGTTCGCCCAGGGCATATCTTTCCTTTGATTGCAAAAGATGGGGGTGTTTTGGTACGTACAGGGCATACAGAAGGCTCTGTAGACATTTGTAAGCTTGCAGGGCTTGCACCTATTGGTGTTATTTGTGAAATTATCAAAGACGATGGAACCATGGCTCGACATGATGACTTAGAAATCTTCTCTGAAAAGCACAACATGCCTATTGTCTATATCTCTGATTTGGTAGAGTATCGTTTGGCCAATGAGAAACTTATTGAACGTATCTCAGAAGAAGAGATAGAGGTGTTGGATACCAAAGTAACACAAATAACCTACAGCGACCACCTAGGACGTACGCATAAAGTCATTCAATTTTATAAAACACACGAAACTGAAAATGTAAAGTTTCATAATATTGGCTTGGATGTAGATTTGATTTTAAATCAAAAACGTTTTGACCTTATGGTCTCTTCTTTAGAGTACTTAAAACAAAATGGTGGAGTTCTTGTCTTTTTAGATACCAAAACCATATCAAAAGAGCAAGCCAAAGAGTATGGAGTAGGAGCTCAAATTTTAAAAGATTTAGGAATCGAACACATTAAATTACTGACCTCAAGTAAAGATACAGAGTTTGTCGGTTTAGGTGGATTTGGATTGAACGTTGTTGAGAAGATTGTAACTTTATAATGTGTTGACTACTCAATAGCTTTTAGAAATATTTCAAGCTTTTTTAATTAATTTCATTCTAAGCATCTTATAGTACTATGGCAAAATATTCTACAAGGTAATAATGTGAAATTTAAAGATAAAAAAGTTATCATTTTTGACTTGGATGGTACGCTAATAGACTCTGCACCTGATTTGGCTTTGGCTGTAAATCATATGCTTACATCGGTGGGTCATGCAAACTTTGATGAATCCACTATTATTGATAGTTGGGTAGGGAATGGTGCTTTTGTACTGATACAACGTGCTTTGAGTGGAAGCAGAACGATTGATGAACATCTTGATTCGGATTTTGTCGCAAAGGCTTTGGATATTTTTCTAAAATTTTATGCTCAAAACCTTTGTGTTAAAACTGCTCTCTATCCCAATGTACTTTCTACGCTTCACGCACTTAAATCCAAAGGCTATCGTTTGGCAATTGTCACGAATAAGCCTTTTGCTTTTGTTGAGCCTATTTTAAAGAGCTTAGAGCTTATAGACCTTTTTGAATCCTTTATTGGTGGCGACTCTTTGGCAGAAAAAAAACCCAGTCCCTTGCCTCTGTTACATGTCTGTGAAACGCTAAAGGTATCTGTAGAAGAGTGCGTTATGGTCGGAGATTCTCTAAATGATATTTTGGCTGGCAATGCCTGTGACATGCAGACTATCGGAGTTACTTACGGTTATAACTATGGCGAAAGTATAGAGGTTTATAACCCCTCGGTCGTTTTTGATGATTTTGGAGAGATTCTAACTCTATTATGATGGATAAAAAAGCAAAAATAGCCATTATTGGTGGGGGAGTTGCAGGAGCAACAACGGCACTCTATTTGGGGCAAAGAGGAGTAGACGTTACTCTGTTTGAAAAAGAGTCCAGTTTGGTTTCGGGTCCTCCCTTTTGTCATTTACATGCAGGAGGAAATCTCTATCGGGAAATTTCAGATGAGCAGTGTATTAAACTTTTAAAGCAGTCCATAGATTTTTTACGTTTTTACCCTTTTGTGGTGGATTATCGTCCTACGGTTATCGTCTTGCCTACCAATGATAAAAATACGCCTAATGACCTATTGGCACGTTTAGATTTATTGACCGATGAGTATCAAAAACTTATTGAACATGATGCTAATAATCAAGTGCTAGGAGAGAGTAAACACTACTATAAATGTTACTCACAAGAGGCAATAGAAGCATTAAAAACAAAAGAAGTTGTTGCTCAACCACAATCTGTGGACGAGTGGATGATTCCTGTGGCTCAACATATTGATTTGACCAAGGTACAGTTTCCGTTGATTATGGTACAAGAGTATGGCTTAAATCTGTTTCGACTCTCAGCAGGGGTAGCTCTTTCTCTTGAAAAATTAGACTCTGTAACACTTCAGACCAAGAGCATTGTGCATAATATACAAAAAGATTGTATTTCTGATTGTTGGCAACTATCGTATGTAAAAGATGACCACTCTTTTACAGAGAAGTTTGACTACATCGTGAACGCAACAGGGTTTAGAACAGGTAAAATAGACGATATGTTGGCTGTCCCTTGTCAGCGTATGGTAGAGTTCAAATCAGCCTATGTAAGTCGATGGAAAGAGCATTCAAATACACTGTTTCCTGAAATTATTTTTCATGGAGAGCGTGGAACACCACAGGGTATGGGGCAGTTTACACCTTATCCGAATGGGTATTTTCAGTTACATGGCATGACAAACGATATTACGCTTTACAAAGATGGTTTAGTCGCAAACTCCATAGTAAGTTGCCAACCACACTTAAATAAAAACTTTATTGAAAAAATTGATAAATCATGGAAAGAGGATGAGGTTAAAGAGCGTACAATTAACGCTATTAACCATCTATCGCAGTTTATTCCAGATTTTAAAACGGCAGAGGTTGGTTCTAAACCCCTTTTTGGTGCTCAACAAATTCCTGGGGATGACCCAACCCTTCGTGTAGCCGAGGTCTCTTTTCCCCGAGAGAAATACGCTCGTTGTGAAATTGTAAAAGTCTCATCAGTACTAGATATGATTGGGAGTATTTGCCAAGAACTTATAGCGTTAGGGTACATGGATGCAAAAATAGAGCCTTATAGAGGAGAAAATCTAAAAGAAGAGGATATTAAAGCACGAGCTGAATCCATTGCTGTAGCAAGAGATTATCCTGCTACCCTTGCCAATAGAAATGTCTCGGAACTTTAGAGTAAACGCTTAATCGTTTGTAAATCTTCAAAAACCTCTTTTTTTAACGAAGGGTTTTTGAGTAAAAAATTTGGATGATAGGTAGGAACAAGTAAGTAGTTCTCTTTTTCTATAACGCTTCCTCGTATCTTTTTTAACTCTATTGAATCATTGCTCAAGTAGTGATAGGCTTCTTCTCCTAAGCTAACAATAATTTTGGGTTTTATAATCTCTATCTCTTTAAACAGATAGGCTTTACAGGTATGAATCTCTGTCTCAAGAACCTTCTGAGTCGAAAGAGGATGACACTTTAAAAGATTGCTAACATAGACTTCATCACGGGATAGTTTTAAGACCTTTTCAATCATGGCTGTAAGCATCTCTCCTCCACGACCTAAAAAGAGTTTTCCTTTTTCATCTTCTATCTCTAAAGGCATATAGCCGACAAAGAGTATCTCTGCATTGCTGTTTCCTTCTCCAAATACCACTTTGTTCCGACTTTTACTCAAAGAGCAGAGATGACAGTTTGTTGCTTGTTGTCGAAGTTCATTAATCGAGTTAGGCAGTTTCAGACCATTTTGTTCTTGATATGAGAACTCTTTTGCATCGGTATAGTTATACCCCAACTCTTTGAGTTGGTAGAGTTGTTTTAGTAATAGACTATTGTATAGATTTTTCATAGAGTATTGTAGCGTAGTTTAGTTTGAAATATTTGTAATCATCTCTGCAAAGGCATTTATCTCTTCGCTAGAGAGTTTGGTTACTTGACCTGCCATTAGTGCTTTCATATGTCCACCATAGGTACCATTTTTATAGCCATTCATTGAGGCAACAATGTCCTCTTTTGACATTTGATTAACGATTCGAGAGTAGCCCATAGCCGATTTTTCAAATGTCATTCCGTGACAACTAATACAGGCATCGGTATAGACTTCTATGCTTGGAACTTCGTTCTTACTTTGATTGGAGTCGAGATGTACATTTTTTTCTATCGCTCCTGTTGTAATAATGTTTATAATCTCTTCGATTTCGTCATTTGTAAATTTAGAGATTTGATTACTCATGACCTCTTGCATACTGCCCCCATGAGAACCCTCTTTGTATCCATGTAATGCTTTTCTAATTTCATCTTCTTTTAAGTCTTTAACAATTCTTGATAGATTCATAGCAGGTTTCTCAAATCTTTTACCATGACAACCAATACAGGTTGTCAAATCAACAGCCAAAAGATTTGTATGTAGTAGACCAAGGGTTGCAAGGGTAATAAGGCTCTGTTTTATCATTGAAGTTCTCCATATACGATGTTATTTATCTCATTATACTATCTTATAGTAGAGGTTTTCTTAAAGAATTAAATAAAATATTTTATAAAATTTTTAATAAAGAAAATCTCTATTCCCTTGAATAGAAGAAGTTATTTACTTGCTTCTTCTTCGTGGTTTTTTCTCTCCAACACTCTTTTCTCCATAGCCACCATTTCTAGCACCACGGTTATTAGAGAGCCTTCGGTTTCCTCTTCTTCCTTTGCTAAAACAGCTGTCACAGATAGAGAATCTGTAAGTAAAGTCCAAACTTTTTCCACAACGGTTACATTTTTTTACAAAGTTTCCTTGTTTTAGAGAAGCCTCTATGTAGTTGTTTAAGCGTACTCGTGACTCTATGGCTTTTTCTGTTTCGGGGAACATCTCTTCAAATTTAAAAGAGAGCCATAAGTAAAGAGAAATTTCGCGTACTCGGTCTTCGGCATTGAGCATCATCTCATTGGTTTGAGCAAATTTTGGTAAATCTCGTGGTGGAATGTACTCGACAATCAATCCTGCCTCTATCTGCTTGATGTATCGGTGAAATACCGACTCAATATAGGGCGAAGAGATGGATGCAGGGGCACAGGCTAAATGAAAACGGGTCTTTAAATCTAATCGGTATTCATCGACAATGGCTGAAATTTCAAGCATAGAGTCAATATTGGCAGCGACAAAAGGTCCTTCGAACTCCATGTTATCAGCAAAGAAGTTTAGAATAGTCGAAAGATTCTCTGTCTCTAGTATTTCACCAATCAACATTACATGTTCCAAACTTGCCATAACTGAAAATGGAAGCTCTAGCGTTGGTAGGGGTTGATGAAATTTAGAACTGATGGTCTCTAAAGCCTTTTTGTCCAATGCTCCAATATAACCAACTTCTTCCAGTCCATAACGTCCTGCTCGTCCTGCAATTTGCGTTACTTCGGTAGGGAGTAGTTCACGTCGTCTTAGTCCATCAAATTTATTATCTTTTGAAAAGAGCAGGGTTTTGATAGGTAGATTCAGACCCATTGCAATGGCATCGGTTGCCACAAGAATTTGGGATTTCCCCTCTCTAAATCGTCGGGCTTCTTCTCTACGCACTTCAGGAGAGAGGTTTCCGTAGACTACAGAGACTTCATAACTTTGTGAGAGCTGTTGACGCAAGCCCAAAACATCACGACGTGAAAATGCAATAATGGCTGTTCCTGCTTCTATCTCTTTGATAGGCGTTGGATAGGGTAGGAGTTTTAGCTCATTTTTACGTTCAAAATGCAGTACGGTTAAGGGTTCTTCTAAATATTCACACAACTCGGTAACAGCATGAAGTACGTCAAGAGAACCTGTAAGGATTATTTTTTTTGCAGGAACACCAATAAGTGCATTTGCCCATGCCCAACCACGGTCACGGTCGTTTATCATCTGAATTTCATCAATCACACAGACATCCACTTCTACAGAGGCATTCATCATCTCTATGGTTGAGCTTATGTGGGTAGACTCTTCATCAATTATCTCCTCTTCCCCTGTAATCAAAGAGACTCCTACACCTTTCGCTTTTAGGTTCTCATAACCTTCCAGTGCCAACAGTCGCAAAGGGGCTAAATAATATCCTGAATCAGCCTTTTCTAACACTTGCAATGCTTCGTAGGTTTTACCCGAATTGGTAGGCCCAACATGAAAGAAGATTTCACGGTTAAGTAATCTAGCCAAAGGGAAAAGATTTTTAAAATCCCGAATGGTTTTAGCCAACAACTCTTCTTTTCTTCGTTTCTCTTTTAATGGGCGTATATGCTCCATAAAATGGTAAACAATTCGACGTTTAATCCTCTCTCTAATTTTTAGGTTTAGTGATGAGGTCACTTGTGGTTCTATAAATTGTAAAATATATTTATGAATAATTTTATCTTCAAGTTCTAAGCCCTCAGCTAAAGAGAATAGTTCCTCTTCTATATCATCAATCGTCTGTTCAAAGTGTTCTCGTATTTCACGCTTAATACGTTTTAAATCTTCTTCGATAGGAAGTGTCTGCTCTTTCCAAATATCATTATAAATCAACGCTTGACCATAAGAAGCCACGGCAGTGTAGGGGAGCTTTTTCCCATACAAATCATAACTCTTATCTTTTGCCACCACAATGTTGTTTCCTTGCATGGTTACTCGATAGTCGGTATCAATTAGCAGGATAATTTCTTTGACAATTTCTACAGGAATATGAATTTCACAAAAAGAGTCCTCTGGAGGCATAGAGCGAATAAGCTTAATAGTCTCTTGTTCCGATAGATATTTATGGTTATTTTTAATACGTTCTAAAAAGGTTTGAATCTCTTCATTCTTATGATAAATAGCAGATTTTTTTAAACTTTCTAAATTTTCTGCTATATAATTCTCTTCTTTTTTTATCAACAAATCATTTTCGATACTTCGGGTTGTTGTCAAGAGTGATTTATAAAAAGTCTCTTCGTTCATTTCAAACGCATAAGAGTGATAAAATTCCATTTCAGAAAGGCTATTAAACTCTACCTCGACCTTTTTTTCCCAAAAGTTCATACGCTCTTGTTGACGCAGATAGGTTAGCTTGTTGGCAATTTTATCCACCGTTATTTTATTAAACTTGGTATCTATAAACGCTGAAAGAACTTGATGCTCTTCTTCTTTGGTATGTTCATGCTTGCCTAAAAGCGATACAATATAGGAAACCTTATCACTTTCATCTACTTTTTTTGTTTTAATATTCATTTGATCCAAATAGTTCACAATGGTCAATCGAAACCCTGTCGTTCCCTCTGACCATGCTTGACGTAAGGCACGAATCATCTCTTTTCTAACCAACATTGCTACTTTTAAATCTAAAAGCATGGTAAGCTCAACAAGCACATCTTCACTCAGGTGTTTAATCCCCTCATCAAAAGGCTCGCCATCCATTAATTCTTTTACTTTGTTGTTTATTTTAATCGTCTGTTTTTTCTTTTTTTTTGCCATTATTTTCTTTCATACTATATATATTCTAAATTATGTGTAGGTTCGATTTTATCGAACATTATGCTTCTATTGGGGTCAAATAGGCGTTCGATAAAATCGAACCTACGGATGCGTTATTTTTTAATTGTTCCATAATAGCCTTTGCCAAAACATAAGCCAAATTAACAGGAACAGCATTCCCCACCATCTTATACCCTGCTGTCAAATTTTTATAATAAAACTTATGCCCATCAGGAAAAGTCTGAATTCTAGCACACTCTCTAATGATAGCCTATAAAAAGTATCCGTTTTCTGTCTTGTGGAACACCATAATCATGAGCATTTAGAAGTTGAAAAGATAGCCGATACCCACTATCGGTAAAGTGCTTTTTAATATTCTCTAACGCTTCACTATGTCGCTTTGCCAACATATCCGAAAATATCTTTGTCATATTTGTTTGCCATTGTATTAAAACCTGCTTGTTTGAAACCGAGGTCTAAACCTCCTGCTCCTGCGAATAGGGAGATTATTTGCATATTTTATACCGAAAAATCAAAATAATAGATACATCAATATCAGTTCTTCCATATCTATGTAAATCATTAATGGTAACCATTTGTCCTAATGGGACACCTAACCTAAATCTCAAATACTCTCCCATAATAGATTTTTGAGGAGCAGTACTAATTTGTTTTGGATATATTATCCCTCTCTCCTCTTGAGTCCCTTCTAAAAGAGCATCCATTGTCATACCATCATCCCATATTATTTCAACAATATCATTATGTCGTTGAAGTCTTCCTCCATAATTTATATTTGGAAATTGTTGTTTAGGTGGAAATAAATTTGGATATTGTCTTATGTAATCTATTTTAATAGCCTACATATGCATCATTTGGCGTTACATTTCCTGGACCTTGTCCCCAATTTAACCCACTTGCAGGGTAAAGCCTATTACCTCTTCCTAATAATGACATCTTACAAAATTGTCTTGAAAATTGAATATTAGGTGTTTCTACAATATTACTACCACTTCTCACTTGTTCAATATCAGTACAAAGAATAGAATTCTCCATTACTATATCTATATATTCCTCTAAAGGTTGAAAAGTATTTGAAGGTGTTTCTGTTAATATCTCACGATAAGGTGTAGTTAATCCATTATTAGAAAAATTTGCAGAACCAATTAAAGCATATTCTATTTGATTATTTTGATTTTCCCACATATAACACTTAGAATGAATTGGTACAGTTGAGTAATATATATTAACATGTGGAGTACTAAGTTGAATATTTATTAAAGCATTATGTAATCTCTGTTGAATCCCTCTATCTCCATACATACCATAAATAACGGTGCTATTTAATGGTAAGTTTGCTAATCTAGCAACTGGATTTGGACCTAGGTATCCAGATAGAACTATCAATCTACTGGATAAGTCATTGTATTGATTATTAAAAATCAATTCATTTAAATTTGTATTAAATAGCATTAAAAATACCTTTGTAGTAAAATATCAACAGCCTGAGCAATTTTATTAGATAAAAGAGGAGGCACAGCATTACCAATCATTTTATAACACGCTCCTTGACTTCCTAAAAACTCAAAATCATCATCAAAAGTTTGTAGTCTTGCGGCTTCTCTAGGAGTGATACTTCGTGCCTGTTTGGGGTCAGGATGAATGTGTCGTAAGCCATCTTTATAGAGATGTGCAGGAATAGTATTACTCTGTTTTTTAAAATCTAAAACATTATATTTATGAAATGAAGATTGTTTACCAGTTTTTTCAAAATATAATGCTTTTAAAGCATCTGTATCAGGATATTTGATAGAGCCATTTTGAACATCAAGTGCTAATTCAGAAAAAATCTCTTGGTCACGAATACTATGAAAACGTGGTGTGTGATTTTTTATGTTTGAGTTATTATTATGAGAAAGTCTCCTCTCTTGATTTTCTAAAGGATAGAGAGGCTCTAAATCCCCAATAGCCTCTTCAACATCTCTCTTTATCTTTACTTTAAAACTTGGTAAGATATTTTTATAAAAATCACTCAATATATTATTAGGATTCTCTTGCGTCAAATTTTTATTTATACCAATAATAATTACCCGTTTTCTAATTTGAGGAACACCATAATCAGAGGAGTCCAAAAGAGCCATTTTCTTTAAATCAGAAACAATAACATACCCCTCTTTCTCAAAATCATCTCTAATTCTTTCTATAATATTGATACCATTAGGTTTAGCACTTAATATTCCTTGAACATTTTCAAAAACAAACAGTTTGGGTTGAAATTCTTTGACCACTTTTAAATAATTTTCAAAAAGATAGTTTCGATAATCACAACTCATACCATTTTTATCTTGTACGCGTCCTGCAATGGAATAAGCTTGACAAGGTGGACCACCTATAATCAAATCAATAGAAGTTTTTCCAATTAATTTTTTGAGTCCAATATGCTCTCCGTACTCTTTATCTTCATTAAATCCATTTAATAACTCTTCCATTCTTTGTATATCAAAATAAATAGCTTTTTCATCTATGTTTTTAATATTCCATTTTGTTTTCAAACGATATTTTAATGTATTAAAAGCATTTTTATCCCACTCAACAAAAGCATAAGGCTCAAACTTACCTATCTGTTCAAACCCATCGGTCAATCCTCCACACCCTGCAAAGAGGTCAATATAGTTATACTTTTTCATTATTTAAAATTTCTTTTAATTTTGAAGCAATATGATACCCCAATAGAGGAGGAACAGCGTTACCAACTTGTCTATACTGGGCTGTTTTATTTCCTAAAAATATAAAATTATCAGGAAAAGATTGTACCCGTGCATTTTCTCTTACTGTTGGAACACGATTATATTTGTAGTGAAAATGATTTCTATGTCCTGTATCTATAGTTTTAGAAGGCTTTTGACTATGGTATCGCGTCCAAGCTTCATTAAACTTTCGACTCTCTCCCACTCCTTTTGGTAAATCTTTATGATTACCACCTTCTGGTACTTGAGCAATAACACTCTTCACTAACTCTGTATGTTGTGTGCCAATATGATTACAAAGAATTGTTGTACCTTTCCTCATAAATCTTTGATACTCAGAATTTGCTTCTTGAGAATAAGCGATTTTATCTTTACCCAAATCATTCTCTAAAGAGGGTAAGTCAGAGATAGCTTCACTACAAGTCACATAATCTTGACTCTCTTTGATTGCTTTAGGAAATTCAAATAGACCATAAGGTTCATCTAAGCCTACAAAAAAAAGTCTCTTTCTAATTTGAGGAACACCATAATCGGGTGCATATAAAATTTTTGAAGTATGGCTATAACCACTCTCTTCAAAATTCCTCTCTATCTCCAATTTGGCTTTTCCTTTGTAAAGTGTTGCTAAACCAGGAACATTCTCAATAATAATTGCTTTTGGTCGTTTTTGTAATCGCTTAGCAATCTCAAAAACAGAATAAAAAAGTCTGTTTCTCTCATCGTCCTCTTTTCTTGAACCTGTCAAAGAGAAACCTTGACACGGAGGACCTGCAATAATTACATCAACTCCTCCTGCCTCATCAAGAAATGCTACAATCTTCTCTACATTTTCTACTTTTGATACATCAAGATTAAACGTTTGTGACTCTTTATGATTATATTTAAATGTCTCCAGTGCTAAATCATTATTATCTACACCCAAGATAACTTCAAAATCAGCTTCTTGAAACCCATATGAAAAACCACCACATCCCGAAAATAAATCTAATACTTTCAACCACTTATCCTCTTATATCCATTTTTTATTATTTTAATCAAATATCACCTTTATTTTTTGAAACTTCATATATTTAAATCATCATAGCTATTAAGTTTTTTATACTCTAATTTTATCTAATTTTTTTAGATACTTAATTTACTTTTCATTAAACTTTAATCCAATTAATAACTATCCCATATTGTTGGCTCTGTTATTGCCTTGGGTTAGAATCTGCACATTGGTGTTATAATTGTTAACTATATTTATAAATGCTTTGATGATGTTTGACATAGAGACTCACTTATTTTTTAATACTCTAATTTTATCTAAAAGTTTTATAGAATAATAGAAATATGTCAGATTGTAATCTTTCTATAAAAAACAAATAGAAACAGAGAGTCCATTTTTTATTTTATATTTAGAAAACAGCTGTTGAAAGCTAGTAACCGAACTAAACACAAAAAAGAAGCTATTTTCAAACTACCCAATCAACTCAGCAGGATTAATCTTAAACTGTAACATTTGAGCAGTTTTTCGCCCGTTGTCGCCACCTTTTCTTTGAATTGTAATTCTACCTATTTTAAAACTTCCTCGTGGGGTTATGATAACTTCTCCATTGCCAAAATGATTGAGAACTTTATTAATAGGTTCTAATGCCCACTTTATCTCATTGCTTTTTTTAAGTCTTACAATAACCAACATCCATTCAGCAGAGAGTTGTCCTCGACCTTTTAAAATATCACTGATAATAAGTGTTTTATTCTTTTGAAAAAACTCTAAAAGTAGCTCTTGCTCTTTGATTGTAAACTCTGTAGCAAACATTCGTCTGTTATCTTTTGGACTTTCTATTTTAGGTGCTTTCTCTCCTGTGAAATATTGCAGTAGTTCATAAACATCATTGGGAATATCCCACATCTCTTGATATTTTTTTAGCCACCGTTTATCTATTTGATTAAAGCCTTTGGGATTAGAGACAAGCTTTACTTGTAGATTTTGAATGTCGGTTAACTTTTGAAGTTTTATCTCAATCTTAATCTCGACTTGAACATCTGCTTTGTATGAACCTTTTACTTTCATGGCGTTTACATATTCTATCTCATCAAGTTTGTAATCCATACTCAACAACCAAGATTTAGCCAATTCACTCTCTTGCCAATTGTTAAACTCATTAACCACAAAAATCTCATTTTTAAATCCATTTTTAGCTGTGGTTGAGCCTAGCTTAACCAGTTTTTCATTATCCATCGGTTCTTCCTAACGCTTTCAACAAGCTTCGTCCAATCTCTTCAACCACGCTACATGTTAACGCATTTCCTGCTTGTTGCAACAGTTTTGAGTTTGCAATTTTCCCTTTGACGCTTAAGGCATACTCTTTTGGAAAGTGTTGAAGCAGAAGAGCTTCATAGCCCGATAGTTTTCTAAGCTTTCCATTTTTGACATATAAAATACCGTGTCGTCCTCGTCTTAGGGTTGGGACTTTTTCCTCGTAAATTCGTAAATCAGATTGACGTGTATCAAGCACTCTGTACTCTTTAGATAACAGTTCTTCTACCGAATATTTACCCTTATTATATTTATTATTAAGGTAATTTAAAAAGGTCTGATACGCAGGCAGATTTTCATCAAAGATAAAGGATTCATCCTCTTCTATTAAGCACTCTTCTAAACTAAAATTTTGACCACTGTAAGCTGTTGGAAATTCAAAATTAAAATTTTTATTAATGAGTTCTTTTTTAATGCCTACCAAATAGATACGCTCTCGCATTTGTGGTACACCAAAATTTAGACTGTTTAAAACTTTATACTCTACATGGTAACCTTCATCATGCAGTAGTTTTAATACGGTTTTAAAGGTATTGCCTTTATCGTGATTGAGTAGTCCTTTTACATTTTCTAAAATAAAGTAATTTACTTCTTTAGATTTTAAAATCTCTACCAAACCATAGATAATTTGACCTTTATCTTCATCAGCTAATCCACAACGTGTACCAATAATAGAAAAAGTTTGACAAGGAAACCCACCTATCATAAAATCAAAGTTGGGTAGATTGTTAGGAGGAATTTGCATTAAATCGCCATAATTTATCTCATATTGACCAAAAAACTCTCTGTAGGTCAGCTCTGCATTTTTATCGATTTCACTGAAGCCTAAACAACTCATCCCCAAAGATTCTAAACCTATACGACCACCACCTACACCTGCACAAAAATCTATAAAGTTTAAAGGTGGGGTGCTTTGACAGATTGATATTTCTTTTTTTAATTTTACGGTCATTGTTTCTAAATTCTCTCACTTCTTTTTAATACCCTAATTTTATCCAAAAGTTTTATAGAATAATAGAAATATGTCAGATTGTAATCTTTCTATAAAAAACAAATAGAAACAGAGACTCCATTTTTTATTTTATATATAGAAAACGGCTGTTGAAAGCTTGTAACCCAACTACACACAAAAAGTAAGCTATTTTCAAAAAGTGGTACTTAAAGTATCATTATAATTACTATTAGTATAGAATACTTTAACAATTTATTTTAACTAATAGGAGATATTAATGTCATTACTAGCAGACTATAGAAAACATACAGAAGAGCGTGCAACACTTGGTGTTACACCTTTAGCACTAACAGCTGATCAGGTAGCTGAATTAGTAGAATTATTAAAAGCATCTCCAATCGTAGATGCTGATTATGCAATGGAACTTTTTACCGAAAAAGTACCTGCTGGTGTTGATGATGCAGCGTATGTTAAAGCAGCATTTCTAAATGACATTTTAGATGCTAACGCTTCTTGTGAAATGATTGACAAAACAAAAGCATGTGAAATTTTAGGTGCAATGCTTGGTGGATTTAACGTTCAACCACTTGTAAATGCACTTAATGATGCAGATGTTGCTTCAATTGCAGGAGAGCAACTTAAGAATACAATTCTTATGTATGATGCGTTTAACGATGTTAAAGCAATGATGGATGCAGGTAATGCAACGGCTAAAGAAGTGGTAGAGTCGTGGGCAAATGCTGAGTGGTTCTACAACAAACCAGAGATGGCTAAAGAGATTACTGTAACAGTATACAAAATCCCTGGCGAAACAAATACCGATGATCTTTCTCCTGCATCAGAAGCGTTTACAAGAGCAGATATTCCTTTACATGCAAACTCTTTCTTAGTAAATAGAATGGATAATCCTCTTGATACAATGAAAGAACTTAAAGCAAAAGGTCATCCTTTGGCATATGTTGGAGATGTTGTAGGTACAGGTTCATCAAGAAAATCAGGAATCAACTCAGTACAGTGGCACATGGGTAACGACATTCCTGGAATCCCTGGTAAACGAACAGGTGGTATTGTAATTGGAGATATTATTGCACCAATTTTCTTTAACACAGCAGAAGATTCAGGATGTATTCCAATTCAAGCACCAGTTGGCGACTTAAATACAGGCGATGTTATTACAGTTAAACCTTTTGATGGTGTAATTGAAAGAGATGGTTCAGTAGTTTCTAACTTTGAAATTTCTCCAAACACACTTCCAGACGAAATGAGAGCTGGTGGTCGTATTCCATTGATTATTGGTAAAGGTCTTACTGCAAAAGCTAGAGAAGCTCTTGGTATGGATGCAGGTAATATCTTTATGGTTCCAACAATGCCAGCAGATAATGGTAAAGGATTTACTCTTGCTCAAAAAATGGTAGGTAAAGCGTGTGGAATTGAAGGTGTTAAGCCAAACGTATACTGTGAGCCAGTAGCAACAACCGTTGGTTCTCAAGATACAACTGGACCAATGACAAGAGATGAGATTAAAGAATTAGCTGCACTTAGCTTTGGTTCTGACTTTGTTCTTCAGTCGTTCTGTCACACAGCTGCTTACCCAAAACCAGCAGATATTAACCTTCAGCACACTCTTCCAAAATTCTGGACAGAGAGAAAAGGATTTATTCTTAGACCAGGCGATGGTGTAATTCACTCATGGTTAAACAGAATGTGTCTTCCTGATACTGTTGGTACAGGTGGAGATTCACACACAAGATTCCCAATTGGTATCTCGTTCCCAGCTGGTTCTGGTCTTGTTGCGTTTGCAGGTGTTACAGGTATGATGCCTCTTACAATGCCAGAGTCTGTTCTTGTAAGATTTAGTGGAGAGATGCAACCTGGAATTACGCTTAGAGATATGGTAAATGCGATTCCTCATCAAGCAATTAAAGATGGTCTATTAACAGTTGCAAAAGCTGGTAAGAAAAACATCTTCTCTGGACGTGTACTAGAAATTGAAGGTCTTGAGCAACTTAAATGTGAGCAAGCGTTTGAGCTTTCTGATGCTTCTGCTGAACGTTCTGCTGCTGCATGTACCGTTAAGCTTGATAAAGAGCCAATCATTGAATACCTAGAGTCAAACATTGTTCTTATTGAAGAGTTGATTGCCCAAGGTTACGAAGACAAAGCAACTCTTCAAAGACGTGCTGATAAAATGAGAGCATGGATTGCAAACCCAGAGTTGTTAGAAGCTGATTCTGATGCTGAGTACGCTGCGATTATTGAAATTGATATGAATAAAATTACAGAGCCAATTCTTGCTTGTCCAAATGACCCAGATGATGTTAAAACATTAACTGAAATTCATGAAGCAGGTATGAGAACAGAGATTGATGAGGTATTTGTTGGTTCTTGTATGACAAACATCGGTCTATTTAGAGCTCACGCAGAGATTCTAAGAGGCGAAGGTGCTGTTGCAAATAAATTATGGATTTGTCCTCCAACCAAAATGGATGAGAAAACACTTCAAGAAGAGGGTTACTACTCTGTATTTGGTATGGCTGGAGCAAGAACAGAGATTCCAGGTTGTTCACTCTGTATGGGTAACCAAGCTGCTGTTGCACAAAATGCATGGGTATTCTCTACAAGTACTAGAAACTTCGATAACAGACTTGGTAAAGGTTCTCAAGTGTATCTTGGTTCTGCTGAACTGGCAGCCGTTGTTGCACTTAAAGGTAAATTACCAACTGCTACTGAGTACGCAGAGATTGTAGCTGATAAAATCAAACCTGAAATGACAGATGAGATTTACAAGTACTTAAACTTTAACAAAGTTTCTAAAGAAGAGTTAGAGGCAATGGTAGGGTAGTTTTAAACTTCTATAGGTTCACTATTTCTGAACCTATAGGAAAGTTATTTTATTTAGAAAAATTCTCCACATATTTTGTTAACTCTTCTTCTGACATTACACCTGCTTGGGCAAACTGAACTTGACCTGTTGGATTAATAGCAACAAGAAATGGGATAGCACCTTCCCATCCACTCTTTTCCATGACATAGCGTGCAACACGCCCTACATCATAGTTTGATAGTGTGATATAGTTGATTCCATGTTCTTGTTTATAGGCATTGATAGGGTTAACATCATGCTTTTGTACTTCTATTGCCATGATTTGAAGGTTATCTTTGTATTTCTCTTGTACCTTAATGAGATTGGGCATTATTTGTTTACACCCAGGGCAGTTTAGACCGAAAAATTCTAAAAAGACAACTTTACCTTCCATTCCTTCGATTTTTATCTCGTTATCGGTTCCAATAACTTTATAGCTTGTTCCATTGGTATCAATCATCTCCATATTCTCGGCATAGAGATTAAATGTAAATGCTAAAGTAGTTAGCAAGGAGAGTAGTGTTTTTTTCATAAAAATCCTTTTTATTTGGTCACTAAAAGAATAATATAACCATCTCTATGAATATAGATTCTTTTACTTTTATTTTGGTACATTTTAAAAGCCGTTTTTAACTCTGAAATAGTAGAAATATTGGAACTTTCGATTTGAATAATAATGTCTTTTGGACGAAAGCCATTGAACTCTGCTTGGCTTTGGGCTACAATATCTTCAATAAGTACCCCTTCGATATTGACAGGGATTTGATATTGTTGTCTGATTTGAGGAGTAAGTTCACTAAGATAAAGCCCTTCAAATGTGGCATGATTTTTAGAAATTATTTTCTCTTGCGAATCTTTACTCATTAGAGTAAGTTTCTTATCAATATTTTTCCCCTCTCGTTCTATGGATAAAGAGATACTCTCTTTTGGACTAAAGGCAGTAATAGTACGTTGTAGTTGGCTAGGGTCTTTGATTGCTTTTCCATTGACAGCATAGATTAAATCCCCCCGTTGAAGTTTGGCTGTAGAAGCAGGAGAATTGTACTGAACATCCGTAATAATTGCACCGTTTTTATGGCTATAGAGGTTCTGCAACTCTTCGGTTACTTTCGAGATGTTTACGCCAATAAATCCTCGGTTTACTTTTCCATCTTCAATAAGTTTTTTTACAACATTTCGTACCATATCTATAGGGATAGAGAATCCAATTCCATGATTTCCCCCAGATTGAGAAAGGATGGCTGCGTTAATACCGATTAATGCTCCTCGTGAATCAATCAATGCACCTCCTGAATTTCCTGGGTTAATGGAGGCATCGGTTTGGATAAAATTTTCATATTGGTTGATGCCTACATGGTCTTTATGTAGTGCCGATACAATTCCTTGGGTTACGGTCTGCCCGACTCCAAAAGGGTTTCCTACGGCAAAAACAATATCACCTAACTGAATGTCTTTTGCATGGCTAAGGGTAATGGGCTTTAAGTTTTTTGCTTCAATCTTGATAACGGCTAAATCACTTCCTTTATCTTTACCAACAAGTGTTGCAACATACTCTTTGTCTGAACCATTCATGGTTATGATGATTTCATCAGCATCAGCAATCACATGATAGTTGGTGACAATGTATCCATCTTTAGAGAGAACAACTCCTGAACCTAATGAATTCTCTTGTTTTTTATGCGAAGGAACTTCTTGGTTTTGTTGTCCATAATTATTAAAAAATTCTTGAAAAAAAGGGTCATTAAAAAGACGATTTTGACTGTTTTGGGTTGGAACAATGGTTGATGTTGAAATATTAACAACAGCAGACATAGAATCTTTTAGAACACTATTAAAAGAGAAAATTTCATTTTGATTCGAGGGAAGTTTATGGGTTGGACTCGTGGGGGCATTTTTAAACTCTATGTTTCCTGCAAGTAGAGAGATGCTTGCACATACGGATAGAAGAAGATGTTTTTTCATGGGATGGTTATCCTTATTAAGCCTATTTTGAAAGAGTTGTTATAGAGGTTTAAAAGGAGGTATTGTGTGAATAGGTTGAAATTGTTAAATTTATTACATATAAGCTCTACAACAACAAAATAGATTAAAATAAAGGAGTAAAGTCTTTAATCTATCTCTTTCATGTTTGTATTATAAGGTAACTAGATAAATGGTTGGCAAACCAAAGGTTAATGCTTAGTTAATATTAAACATTAAATTGCTGTAGAGCCTTTTCTAAATCGTCAGGAGTATCAATTCCAAAGCTTTTTGTCTCGACTTGAGTCATTGCAATGTTAAATCCATGATACAAAGCACGAAGTTGTTCAAGTTTTTCGATATCTTCTAAGGGTGCTGGAGAGAGTTTACAAAAGGTCTCTAATGATTTTTTTGTAAAGCCATAAATACCAATATGTCCCTTGTAGTCATTAAAATGGTGGTCACGTGGATAAGGAATCTTGGCTCTTGAAAAGTAGAGAGCCGTATCATCGTCTGTTGTTACGAGTTTAACAATATTTGGGTCATCAGCTTCGGGGTTGTTTATCTGCTTATAACAAGAGTTCATAATAATATTATGGTTTCCTATATTACTTTTTGTCAAATCAAAAACAGCTTGAACCACTTCTATCTCGATAAAAGGTTCATCTCCTTGTACATTAATAATCACTTCATTATCATCAAGATGTAACTTTTCTGAAGCTTCAAAGATACGGTCGGTACCTGAATTATGTTCTGTGGAGGTCATAATTGCCTCTATTCCATACGTTTTAGCAATATCAATGACCTCTTGAGAGTCCGTAGCGATTGCCACCCTATCAATGCTCTCTACAGCTTGTGCTGTGCGAATAACCATAGGAATCCCCATAATATCTGCTAAAACTTTATTTGGAAACCTACTTGAACCTATACGTGCTGGAATAATAATCATCTGCATCTCTTTATAATTTAAATCATTTAATGAAAAGATTTTAACATATTTACTTAAAAGTAGAGAAAAATCATAATCTAAAATAATAATTATAAAAGTATATTATATTATTTTATTTACTTGTAACTGTTTTTCAAATTTAATATTATAAATTTTAAAATACTTGATTTATTAATATATCTTATGTATAATCATATATATTACAAGTTTCAAAGGAATTTTATGAAAAAGATTATAGTACTTTCAACAATAGCTTCTGTTGCACTTTTTGCAACCAATGGAGACCTCATGATGGGGCATGGTGTAAAAGCAACAGGTATGGGTGGTGTTGGTATTGCTGTATCTCATGGTGCTGAATCAATTTATTCCAATCCTGCCATGCTTAAAGATGTTAAGGGTAGTGAATTTGTAGGTTCCGTTACCATGTTTATGCCTGATGTAAACTTTGAATCCAATGCAGGAAGTAATGCCGACCCTAGAATGCCTGCTCCAACTTCATCTACTTCTGATGCTGATCGCTCTTTTTTACCTGAATTTGCCTATGCACATCGTAACAATGAACATATTGTATGGGGTATAGGTATTGGTGGAACAGCAGGTATGGGTATTGATCAAAAAAATAAACCATCAGGTGCATTTGGTATGAAGACCGAGCTACAAGTAGCTAAAATTGGAATACCTGTCGCCTATACCAATGGAGATTTAACCTTAGCTGTAGAACCTGTACTTCAGTACGCTACTTTAGAGATTAACTATCAAACACCAAGAGGTGCATCTACGAATCCTAAATCCTCAAGTACAGGTTTTGGTATTAATTTGGGTGCTTCTTATGATATGGGTAATTTAACCTTAGGTGCGTTGTATCAATCTAAAATTGAAGCAAACTATAAAGACAATATCTCTAAAGCTATGGGCGATTTTGGTGTCCGTTCTGTAACTTCTGGAGACAGTTTGGATCAACCTTCAGAAATGGGTATTGGTGCAGGGTATAAAATGGGCAACAATACTTTTGCAATGGATTTAAAAAGAGTAGGTTGGTCCGATGTTAGTGGTTATAAAGATTTCGGTTGGAAAGACCAAACTATTGTTGCTGTAGGTTACCAATACGAAACCCCAACATGGGCATTTAGAGCTGGGTACAATCATGGAAAATCTCCTATTCAAGAGCTGGATGGATCAGCTACAAATCCTGCAAATTATGACAATGCAGCGATAAACTTCTTTAACTTAGCAGGTTTTCCAGCTGTAGTAGAAGATCACTTTACCCTAGGTGGAGATTATTCGGTCTCTAATGCACTCTCTTTAAGCTTTGCTTTTGTCTATAGTCCTGAGGTTACAGAGACGTTTAATACAACAGCAATGACTTACGGTATGGCATATCAAGGAGCATTACAACAAGGATTTACACAACAACAAGCAATGGGTGGAGCAGCCCAAGCCTCAGCAAGTGGTTCAACAGCTGAAGTAAAACACTCTCAACAAGCTCTTACCTTGGGGATGACGTATACGTTTTAAAAGCGACGTAGTCATCTAGGTCGGGATATTTTTTTCCCGACATCAACACGCATAACATTTTTTCAAAATACCTATTTAAAAGACAACTATTGTCTCAGCCTTCTGTTATACTTTCTTAAAAACAAGGTTATAACTATGATTCAACTCCTACACTGGTTTCAAACTAACTATCCAGAACTAAAAAAATCTTTACAACATGCTCATCATAATTTTGACAATTCCGATACCAATCCTTATCACGTCGAAGGCGATTGTTGGTCTCATACCATGATGGTGTGTAAAGTAGCCCAACTCAAAGGTTATGATAAAGTTGTGCAGATTTCGGCTCTGCTTCACGATATAGGTAAACCCAAATCACGTAAAATTAATTCCAAAAATAATCATGTGAACTTTTGGGGACATGAAGAACTTTCTGCTCAAATGGCAATCCCTTTAGTTACTGATTTGGTAGCAAGAGAGATGCTTTTAAAAGAGGACGCTGATGAGGTTTTAGAAATTATTTCACTTCATGGAGAGATTTATAAAGATAGAGAGGGAGTAGAAAAACACCTAAAAAATAGACCCCTTTGGCTAAAACATCTTTTAGAGCTTAGTGAGTGCGATGACTTGGGTAGATTCTCTTTAACTATGAGAGAGTTCTCGTAGGGTGTGATTGCCATCACACCACTATTGCAATAGGCAAAAAATAGAGTCTCTCCAATTGATTTTATGGTGCGATAGCAATCGCCCCCTACGAATTTGGACTCTTAATTATCAGTAAAAAGGAAAAAAATGAGATACCACCACATCCAAGTACAAATCAACACCAACCACAACCCCTCTTATTTTATAGGTTCAATGATACGAGGAGCAATGGGTTACGCCCTAAAAAAAGTAACCTGTATTAACCCAAGCTACAAATGTGAGGGATGTTTCGCCCAAAGCTCATGCCTCTACTACAGCTTTTATGAAAAACAAAACAGTTTTCACAACTACCGTTTCGAGATAGAGTTAGGCAGTGGCAAGTTTGATTTTGGTTTATACCTATTCAACGATGCCTGTGATGGATTGCCTTATATCCTAAGTGCCTTACAGATAGCCATAACTCAAAATGGACTCACTAAAAACGACTACAAATTTCATGATTTAACCATAACTTTAAATCATGAACCTATTTTTAATGGAAAAGAGTTCAAATCTTTAGATATTTTACCAAAAAGCTTTAAACTAGACAACTATTGTCCAAATATTAAGATAAAGTTATTGACACCTTTAAGAATCAAAAAGAATAATAAATTTCTTAGAAATGAGGTCGAGATAGAAGATATTTTACGCTCTATCTATCAAAAAGCCCAAGAGTTTGAAACAGGAGAAAAAGCGTTTAAACTTGACTATATACCAAGCTATAAAACCACGGTAAAGGCTTTAAACTACAAACCACTTTTGCGTAAAAGCAATAGACAAAAGAAACAGATGAACATGGATGGAATCATGGGAGAGATAGCAGTTTTAGATATAGATAAACGCAGTTATGAGCTTTTGAAACTTGGCGAGATAATTGGGGTTGGGAAGCAGACGGTTATGGGATTGGGTCGGATTGAGGTTGAGGATTTGTAATTTATATTAAATAATGGAAAAATAGAAATTTATGCGAATAATGGGCAGACACGGAGGTCGCCCCTACAAGCACAATAGGTTTAAAAAATTGTTTAACCTATTGAACCGTAGGGGCGACCTCCGTGTCTGCCCTTGGAATGGAATTAAAAATAAAGAAATAGGAGAGGAAAATGAAATGAGTTATTTTAGTAATGAAGAGAGATTTAAAAAGATAATTTTTAAATCCAAAGGTATTGAACATATTAGTGATAATATGCTTTTAATTAGTGGAGATTTCTATGGTATTCAGAAATTTATCTTTGATAGATTATCAACAAAAAATGCAAGTAAGGTTTTAAGGGCAAAGTCAGCTTTTATTCAGATATTTACAGAGTATATAGCACGATATATTTGCTATAAATTAGAAGTCAATGAGAGTCGTATCTTATCTATGAATGCAGGGAAATTTGAGATTTTAATTCCTGAAAAAAAAATAGATTTAGATACTATTCAAAATAAGATAGATAACTATTTTATAAAAAACTTTTATGGTCTTAGTGGAATTATGATTTCATCTGTTGAGTGTAAAAGGGATGATTTTAATAATGTTAAACTATACAAAGCTTTGAGAAAAAAAATTATAGATAGTGTAGAAGATAAAAAGTTTCAGAAGTTTACTCTTCAAAGCGATATAGCATTTGATGTTCTTAATTATGATACAGATGTAGATAATCAATCACTTTGTCCTATCTGTAATATACGAAAAACAGAGGGGAGTAAAGAGAATTGTATTATTTGTGATAATTTTATAGAACTTGGTAAAAAACTCTCATTTGAGCATATTACTGAAAATATTTCTAGTGATAAATTAGGCATTAAATTTGATAAAAATTTTATTATTGATATTAAACTCAATAAAAAAATAAAATCTTATATTCTATTTGATGGTCGCTCTCCTGCTGAATTTAAGACTTTAGCAGATAGCTCTTGTAAAGAGTTAGATACAGGAATTAAATCTTTAGCTATTTTAAAAGCAGATGTTGACAATATGGGTAAGTTTTTAGAAAATAGTAAGGTTACAAACAGTTTTAAGAACTTTGATAGTTTTTCTAAAACAATGGATAACTTTTTTTCAATCTATATTCCAAATATGATGAAAGAGAAGTATCCTAATACCTATACCGTTTTTGCAGGTGGAGATGACCTATTTCTACTTGGAGCATGGGATGAAGTTTTGGAGATGACACGAGAAATAGAGTGTGAATTCAAAGCTTTTGTTAAGAGTGACGAATTGAGTATCTCTTTTGGTATAGCTATTGGGAAACCTACCACGCCTATTAGCTACTTAGCAGATTATACCGAGCATCTACTAGAAAAGGCAAAAGGAATTGATGGGGAGGAAAAGGTAGAAAATCCTAAAGATGCTATATCTCTTTTTAGAGAGACAGTTAAGTGGAAGAGTTATAGAGAGGTTTATGAAAAACTTTATGGCTCTTTAGAAGATTTTGAAGAGGAGTTAAATACAGCTTTTTTATATCGTCTATTAGATTTGATTGAGATGAGTAAAAAAGTTAAATATTTAAACGATATTCCATCAACAATGTGGAAATCAAAATTTAGATATAGCTTTAATAGAAATGTATTAGAGAGAGCAAGAGGGGATGAAGCAAAAAGTAGGGCTAATAGAGTATTAGAGCTTTTAGGCAAACTGATAGAGAATAGTCCAAAAGAGACCAAAATGGTGGTTAATGAATTTATATATAAAAGGAGAGTGACATAATGGCAACAAAAATTAATTTAGATTATAGAGTTAAAGGGAATGAAAATCTTTTTGATGATGTAGCAAAAGAATGGGCTGAAATTATTGAAGTAGCTAAGTGTAAAAATAAAAAAGATAAATTAGTTGATATGAAAACAAAAAAAACTCAATTAAGAAATTTTTATGACAAAGTATTGGAACTAGAGAATAAATCTAAAAAAGAAGAGTGGTCAGATGTTTTACCATTTGTAAAAATGTTGAATTCAAAAGTTGCTTATGCTCATACAAGAGAGGTAATTAATTGTGAATTTCAAAATATGATGACTCAATGTATTTCTCAAATAAAGACAAAAGAAGATTTAAGTAAGTTTAAACTGTTTTTTGAAGCAGTATTAGGATTTTTTAAAGGGAGTAATTAAGATGAAAATAATAAAAATAACAGGAACAGTAGAGCTTTTGAGTGGACTTCATATTGGTGGTGGAGACGATACTATGAAGATTGGTGGGGTTGATAATCAGGTTATCAAAGATGCCAATAGTGATAGACCTTATATTCCAGGGAGTTCGCTCAAGGGAAAGATGAGAAGTTTGTTAGAGTGGAACTGTAGAGTAGTGGGGTATGGTGATGGTAATCCTTTTAACTCAAAAGTACTTAGTAAGATTCCCGAAGTTGACCAAAAAGATGCTCAAAATCTGCTTAAACTATTTGGAGATAAAGAGGGTGAGTTTGGGATTACTAGAATTAGTGTTGGGGATTGTCCGTTGAGTAAAAAATCTGAAAATATGGTACTCTCCGAAGCTAAATATGAAAATGTAATCAATCGACAAAAGGGAACAGCCGAACATCCAAGACAGACAGAGAGAGTTCCTGCTGGGGTAGCATTTGATTTTGATATTCGGATAAAAATATTGGATGAGGATAACGAAGATGAGTTTAAAGCTATGGTCAAAAAGGGGTTTGAACTTATAGAGATGGATTATCTTGGTGGTAACGGTTCAAGAGGTTATGGGCGTGTCAAATTTAATTTGAGTGAGTAGGTTATGAAATTATATAGAGTACCTATAACACCTACTTCACAATTTGCTACCAAATTAAAGGGAGATACCCTTTTTGGACAAATCTGTTGGGCTATCTTTTATAAATTTGGCAAAGATAGGCTAACAGAGCTTTTAAAAGCTTATAAAAAAGAGGGAAATAGACCTTTTTTAGTAGTCTCTGATGGTTTTCCAAGTGGGTATCTACCTAAACCAAAGATGCCAAGCCGTTTTCTAGGAGAGAAGAGCGAAGATAAAAAACTCAACCGTAAAAAGCTTTGGTTGCGATTGGATGAGCTTATAGGTGGAGAGTATACAAAAGCCAAAAGTGATAAAGAGATAGAAAATAGTGATGCTAATGATATAACTATACACAATGCTCTAAATTATAAAACTTTTCATACAGGAGATGGCTTTGACCCTCATGGATTAACTATTTCTCATCTTGATAAAAAGGATATATACTTTTTGTTGGATAAGTCTCAACTGGAGTTTAATGAATTCATAGAGGTTTTAGAACTTCTATCTGATATGGGTTATGGGAAAAAAGCATCTATTGGAAAGGGTCGTTTTGAGTATGACAAAGATAAAATTGAGTTAATAGAGGTAGATAGAGATTCACAAGCTTTTATAACACTTAGTCCATTCTCTCCAAAAGGTTTAAAGGTTAAAACTATCTTCTATGACCCTTTTACCCGTTTTGGTAAGTTTGGAGCTAATAGAGCTTATAAAAATGCTTTTAAAAAGCCTATACTTTTAGCCGATGTTGCTAGTGTTGTGATATTTGATGAGGTTCAAGAGCATCAATACTTGGGTAACCCAATTAGTGGGCTTTCAGATATTCCTGAATATAGTGATACAGTTCATCAAGGCTATAGTATAGTATTGCCATTAAAGGAGTTATCGTGAAAAATTATAGACTAAAATTGACAGCTCTTACTCCTATTCATATAGGAACAGGAGAGGTTTATGAACCTACAAATTTTATAATAGATGATGGTTGGCTTTATGAGTTTGATGAGGTTCTATTTTTTAAACATCTACCTCAACAAAAAAAGCTTGAATTTACTAAATTATCAGCTTTAGAATCTGATACAGGATATGAATTATTTGAAAAAATTCACGCATTTGTGTTAGAAAATAAAGAGTACGCAAAAGATGTTTCTGTTAATAGAGTTAAAGTATCAAAAGCTATAGAGCAACACTATAATAAATCAATAGCAAAAAAAGTACAAGTGGAGGGGAGAGGAAGAAATAGTAACAGTGTATTTAATAGATTTGAGATACAAAAGACTCAAAGATTAGTTAATAATGTATCAACTTTTTTAACAGGAAGCAGTATCAAAGGAGCAATTTCAACAGCATTTCAAGAGTTTATTTATAAAAAAAATGGTAAAGATGAGATGGATAGACTTTTTGATAAAGACAAACTTTTTAAAAATTTATCTATTTCAGATTCAATTGCTCAAAAGGCTAATTCAGAAATTGGATATGCTGTTAATCAGGAGAGGTTTGAGACAGAAGACGATGCACAAATTTCTACCTTTATAGAGGTTAATTCAAAAGATAGTGAATATCTTGTAAATCTCTCTATTAAAAATTTTCATAATGATGATAATCAAAAGGTCAAAGAAAAAATTACCAAAGAGAAAATTATTGAAGCGTGTAATAATCACTATAAATTGATATACAATAGCAAAGAGAGTGCTATTAAACTTAAAGAAAATCAATTTTTACTAAGTATAGGAAAACATAGTGGTGCAAGAGCCGTAACTATAGATGGCTTACGAAAAGTACTTGTAAAACTTGCACAAATTTCAAATAAACGAGATGAGGGTAATGATAGCGAGAAGAGAGTAGAGAGACTTCATAAAAAGAGTTATTTTGAGAATGAGATGATAAAAAGACTTTTTTCTGATTTTGAACTTCTTGATGATAAAGAAAAAAGAGATTTTAAAAATGCAAAACAATTTATTGATTCTCCCTCTGATTTAGAGTGGTTAGTAGAACAGAGAAAAAGTTTAACGATTAATGCTATTTTGATAGAAGAGACTACTGTTTGGAAGTTTTCCGAAACTAAAAATGCTAATCATGCTAACTCTTTTGGATGGGTTTTATGTGAGTTTATAGATGAAAAAAGTTTTGATAGTACTCTAAAAAGTTTTAATGAATATGGAGTAAATCTTATAGAAAAATACTCTAAGAGACAAAAAGAGATTATCGAAAAAATAGCTTTTCAAAAAGAAGAGCGAATAAAATTAGCATTAGCTAGAGAAGAGAGGTTAAAACAAGAGGCAGAAGAAAAAGCCAAAAAAGAAGCCCAAGAGAAGGATAAATTGGCATCTATGTCTCCATTAGAACAAAAAATAGAAAAATTAGCGAAAAAAGAGCCAAATGTTCCAAAGATAACACTTTTTTTAAAAGCAATTAAAAATGGAAATTTTGATAAGGAGAAGTGTGATGCTTTGAATATTTTAAAAAAACTTATGAAAGAGAATAAGAAGTGGAAAGAGAAATCTACCAAGAAAAATCCTAAAAAAGATAAAGAGTATAAGAATACTTTAGATGTTATTGATATGATAAAAACTTGTATATAAAAAATAACCTATTCTTTTATAGTAATTCTTTTTCTTAATATTTAATTGGGAGAGTGAGGTTTGTATCATATCTATAAAAAATCAACCCCCTTCCATCAAATCCTCCAAACAAACATCCTGTGCAATATTCACACGGTTGTAATATTGGTTAACTTTTGTACCATAAGTAGAGAGCATGATGAGTTTAATATCATATTTTTTGGTATTGCCTATACCATGCTCAATAAATTTCTTTTTTTTGTTGATGAGGTTTTTGGCATAATCGGCTGTAATGCTAAATTTATCATTGTAGTATTTACATTCGATAATATCATACATATTGTTGTGATACTCGATTAAAACATCAATCTGAGCACCACTCTCTTTGGGTTTTTCTGAACTGTTGCGATAATCCCAATAGCTAACGCTTTTTAGAATGGCTCTTAAACCTCGTTGGTGTAGATAGAGATGAATATTGGAGATAATAACCATCTCAAAGGCGAATCCTGACCATGAAATGTAGGCTTGGGACTCTACAATATTTTGAAAATAATCAATGGCAATGGCAATGTCATTTTTGCTTAGAGGCTGAACCCATTTGTTATAAAAGAGCGAAAAAGAGTCAACAATAATGTATTTGCTATTTTTACTTTTATGGTTAAAACGGTTGATGGGTTTGATAAAGCCTGTATCTATGAGTTCATCTATGTTTGAACGAATTACAGCACTTTTACTTTTGGTAATTTTTGTCTCAAGCTCTGCTATGGTATAGCCTGATTTTCTGCTACAGAGTAGGTCTATTATCTTTTTGTGTTGTGAAGCTTTATCATAAAAAAGAGATTTAAAGATGGCATTGTATTCATCATAAAGAGGAGAGTTGAGCATAAAAAAGAGTTGGTTTATATTTTCTGCTACAGAGCGTTTAGAGTCCATGTAACTTAGATATTTCGCCACGCCACCAACAGTCATATAGATGTCAACAATGCTTTTGTTATCCAAATCAAACTTTTTCTCTTTAATTAGATACTCTTTTGTCTCTTTTAAATCAAAGGGAGCAAGAGGAATCTCAATATCTACCCTTTGGTAGAGTGGTCCTTTTGTATCTTTCATAATTTTGTTTTTTATCCACGAAGCATTAGAACCACATAGTATAACAATAAGATTTTTGGAGCTTTCGGAATAGGTGTTATAGAAATGACCAAAGGCACTTAAAAATCCTGATTTGTTATGTCTATCAATCCATGCTACTTCATCTATAAAGAGTATGATTTTACCTCTATGTTGACGCTTTTCAACCTCTGCGTCAATGACCCTTGCCAAAAATATAAAAGCTTGATGCCATTTTGTAATGGGAACATTTGGCTCTTGTTTAAACCAACGGTATATCGCTTCTATAAAGTAGTCTCTTTGAATAGATGAATCTTGTTCTGCACTGCCTGTAAATTTAAAAAAAAGACAATCTTCTCGATGCTCTTGAAACATATAGTCAATCAGATAGGTTTTACCGATTCGTCTTCTACCATGAACTACAATCAATTGACTATGATTCTCTTCACAAGCACTATTTAAGATTCTTATCTCTTTTTTTCTTCCAATAATCATAAAATATCCTATTTTTACTATATTTTTTTATTATTATAGTGTAAAAATAGTAAAAAGTTTATTTTTTATTTTTTCCCAACAAAGGGCAGACACGGAGGTCGCCCCTACAATCCGAATATGTTTAAAAAATTGTTTAACCTATTGAACCGTAGGGGCGACCTCCGTGTCTGCCCTTGCCGAATATGCAAAATGGATAAAAATCAAAGTTATTGTAGGTAATCCAAAATTTTAAAGTTTGCTTTAACTAGACAGTTTTTGACTAATAAAGATTCTATAATGCAACTATCAAACCCAAAGGATTCTAAATGAACAAAGATATTTTAAACCTAAACAGCACCTTGCCATCGTTAAATAAAGTCTATGCTCCTTTAGATGTTTGGGGCAATACGGTTGGTCGATATTTTGACTATAAAAAAGAGACTGCCATGATTGAACATGCTACGGTTAAGATAAAAGAGCAGACTAAAGTGATTTTGAAACAGATTGATTCTGAGTTACAAAGAGAGCTTGATAGAAATGATAAAAGTTTTAAACAAGAGATGCTTCGATTGCAAACTATTGCTAACGAGCTGAACAGTGGTGCTGTAACAAGAGAGAGTATCTGTAATCATATCTTGGAACTTACCCGTCAACTTGGAGATACTGCTATTCCTATAAGTGTGAAAGAGAGTATTCCTCAACTGATTGCAATGGCTCATCAACAACTTAGTGATGAGCGTAAGAGCAGTATAGATAAGTTAAATTTAATGAGTGGTTTTGAGCCAAATCAAGAATTAATCAAAGGAGATTAGATGTTACCAATAATATTAGGAGCGATTGTAGTAAGTGTGGGTACGTATCTTTTGAATGATGCAGAGTCTAGTAATAGTTCGGCAAGAAGAAGATACGATGATGAGTATGATAATTCTGTTGATAGTATTAACTCTAGTTATGAAAATGCTCAAAGAAAAGATGCTCTTGATAAGCTTTTTAAGATGAAACGAGCCAAGCAGAAGATAGCAGATTCTATTTATAGGGAGTTAAAGAGTGATAGAGAGAGTCTTGGTAAGATAAATCTTCAACTTAAAGAGTCAAAAGAGATGCTTTCGGCTCTTTTTGATAAGAAGAAGGCTACTTCGATTCAGCAAGAGAAGAGAGATATTCAAGCCAATATCAATATTGTTATGGATACACGAAGAGAGCTTTTCAAGGTTAAAGATGGGTTGGCATTGGGTATTTCGGGTCTCAAGTCGGGATTAGAAGGGGCAAATATGCAGACCAAAGAGATTCAAGATGAGATAAATAAAATCGTTGATTAGGAGTAATTTATGAAAAGTTATCTTGTTGCGTATGACATTTTGTGTGCTAAACGGGCTTTTAAGGTACGAAAATTGGTCTATAGTTATACCATGAGTGGTCAAAAGAGTGCTTTGGAGCTTCTTTTGAGCCGACAGGATTTAAAAGAGTTTTTAAAAGCGTTAAAACCTCTGTTATTTGAAGATGATTGTGTGAATGTTATTGAAATTGATGAAGATGCTATGCTTTTTGGAAAAGCTGATAACCTAAAGTATGACCAAGGGGTAATTATAATATGAAAATTGCATTTATAGATAAGAAGAACACTAGCATAACCGTTGAAAAGAGAGCTTTAAGAGTGGATGAGCAGAAGATTCCTTTGCGTCTTTTGGATGTGGTTGTTCTTGGAACATCGTGTAGTTTAGAGAGTAAAGATATGGTCAAAATGACAAAAGAGGGTATATCTTTGCTTTTGTTATCTGCTCGTGGGGACGACATGGCAATTGTTTACTCTGCAAAAAGTAAAAGTGCAGAGCTTAAGATGGAGCAGTATCAAGCTCAAAGTAGAGCATTGGAAATTGCTAAATATTTTATTAGCCAAAAGGTTATACGACATACAAAACATCTGGAACAACATGAAAAGATTTTGGATATTTCTAAGGTGTTAGAAAAGATTGAAAATACAAAGAGGGTTCAGACTCTTTTGGGTGTAGAGGGGAGTTTTTCTAAACGTTATTTTACGCATTATTTTAAGTTTTTTCCTAAAAAATTACATTTGGGAAAACGGAGTAAAAACCCACCATTAGACCCTGTAAACTCGATGCTTTCATTTTTTTATATGTTGGTTCACAACCTTATTACTGTTCGTCTGCTCTCGTTTGGGTTTGAGCCAAGCATTGGTTTTATGCACCAACCTTTTCGTGGACACGATGCGTTAAGTTCAGATTTTATGGAGCTTTTTCGTGCCGATATAAATGAGTTTGTTTTTGGTCTATTTGATAGTAAAAAATTGCAAAACAGTGATTTTACAAAGACTCATGGTATCTACCTAAAATATGATGCAAGAAGAAGAGTCTGGAGTGATTTTCAGAAGTTTAACCAAAGATTACAGCTTCAACTGGACAAAGAGATAGCAATTATAAGAAAAATGATAAAGGAGTAGCATGCGTACAAAAGATTATCTACTCTGTTACGATATTTCTGACAAAAAACGATTAGCAAAGATAGCCAAAATTATAGAAGCCGATGCCATGCGTATTCAGCGTTCGGTCTATTTTTACGAAAAAGTTTCTAAAAAAGAGTTAAAATCTTTAATAGAGAGAGTATTAGCAATTTTAGACGAAAAAGCTGATGATTTTCGTGTTTATACCATCAAAAATAAAGGTATCTGTTTAGGAAATGCCGTTGATTTGGACAATCCGTTAATTTTGCTATAAAACAGCAATTTTAAAAGCTTATTAACAGGATTTTAGCTATAATTTTTCATCTAAAGAATGGTTTTTGGACACTTTGTTTTTAAGTCTCTTAAAATGGTTTTTTCTTTTTTTCTAAAACCCCTATATTTCGGGCTTTACAAAGATAAGATTTTTAACATTTTACTGTTTTTTGACACTTAAGTTTCACGTAAGAAAACAAAAGCCCGAAATATAGGGCTTGGTAGCTATTACGACTTGACCCGATATAAAGGGGATTGAAACTTACTATAATCTACAGGTGCATGATTGGTCCATATTACGACTTGACCCGATATAAAGGGGATTGAAACAGCCCTCGTGTGTCATAATAATTCCGATAGTACATTACGACTTGACCCGATATAAAGGGGATTGAAACCCGATGGAATCCCTAGAGCTTTGGCAACGTGATATTACGACTTGACCCGATATAAAGGGGATTGAAACACTTACTTTTAATTCTACCTTTTTACCAACCATCTATTACGACTTGACCCGATATAAAGGGGATTGAAACATAGATACTGTAGCAATTGGAGAGTCGAATGCCATATTTCATAATTGACCCGATATAAAGGGGATTGAAACGATGTTACTACTTTAGTTGCTGTTGGTGTAAATGATTACGACTTGACCCGATATAAAGGGGATTGAAACTTATTTCCAT
>Ga0256827_10000097_pt1 | contig 44741 bp, 47 predicted proteins | sample CV84metaG_FD_185977 | JGI IMG/M metagenome (GOLD analysis project Ga0256827, IMG submission 185977) | Hydrothermal vent microbial communities from East Pacific Rise, Pacific Ocean - CV84 | ecosystem: Environmental > Aquatic > Marine > Hydrothermal vents | place: Pacific Ocean: East Pacific Rise... | reverse complement strand
CAATGTCCGTTACACTTCTGACTATTTTCATCAAATTCATGATTATGCTATTAAACTTATTAAGATGGATAAAGCCTATGTTGATAGCACCAACGAAGAGGAGATGCGTGAACTTCGTGGAACAGTTACCGAAGCAGGAAAAAGAAGTAAGTACGCAGATAGAACCATAGAAGAGAACCTAGAACTTTTTGAAAAAATGAAAAACGGCGAGTTCAAAGATGGCGAACATGTATTAAGAGCGAAAATTGATATGTCTGCTTCTAATATGAAGATGCGTGACCCACTTCTTTACCGAATTCGACATGCACACCACTTCAGAGCCAAAGATGAGTGGGCTATCTACCCAATGTATGATTTTGCCCACTGTCTCTCTGACTACATCGAAGGGGTTTCACACTCCATCTGTACCCTAGAGTTTGAAAACAACCGTGACATCTACAACTGGGTACTGGACACCTTAGGAGTTGTAATCCCAAGACCATTCCAACATGAGTTTGCACGACTTGGAATTAACTACACTGTTATGAGCAAAAGAAAGCTGTTAGAGTTGGTAAAAGGTGGTCAAGTAAACGGATGGGATGACCCAAGATTACCAACCATCGCAGGGTATAAAAGAAGAGGCTACACACCTGAGTCTATCTTAAACTTTTGTGATAGCATCGGTGTAGCCAAAGCAAACTCTATGGTAGACGTAGCACAACTAGAGTTCGCCATAAGAGACGACCTAAACACCAAAGTACCAAGAGTTATGTGTGTTATGAATCCTCTTAAGGTGACCATTACCAACTATGAGGGAACAGAAGAGATAGAAGCCTCATACTACCCACACGATGTACCCAAAGAGGGAACACGAAAACTACCATTTTCTAAAGAGATTTACATTGATAAAAATGACTTTAGTGAAAACCCTGAAAAAGGCTACTTTCGTCTAACATCTGTGCAACCTGTACGACTTAAATATGCGTATATTATTACGTGTAAAGAGGTTGTTAAAGATGCAGATGGAAATGTAATAGAGATAAAAGCAGAGTATCATGCAGACTCTAAAAGTGGTTCTGACACGAGTGGTATAAAAGTCAAAAGTGCCATTCAGTGGGTCGAAGCCAACACAGCTAAAAACATAGAAGTAAGACTCTATGACCGATTATTTAAAACAGAAGCTCCAGAGGGTGTAGAAGATTTAAATCCTAACTCTTTGAAAATTATCAAAAATGCTTTGATTGAACCTGCTGTTATTACTGAAAAACCTGATGTAAGATTTCAGTTTGAAAGAGAGGGATATTTTTATGCTGACCCTATAGACTACACAGACGAAGCACCTGTGTTTAATAAAATTGTAGGGCTTAAAGAGTCATCATCTAAAAAGAAAAAAGCTCCAAAGCAAGAGGCTAAAGCTCAAACTAAAAAAGTACAAATAGATGGCGAAGTTGTTCCAATGACTACAGAAGAACAAGCTCTTTTTGATAACTACACAAACGAACTAAAACTAAACAGCGAAGTAGCCAATACCTTGGCTCGTGATGCCAAACTTTCTGCTTTTTATGCAGAAGCTTTAGAAGCCGTTAATAGCCCTGTAGGTATTGCAAATATTGTTAGTAATGAAGTAGCTAGAGAGCTAAAAACAAAAGAGATAAGTGAACTGAAATTTAGTCCAAAAGATATAGCCGAACTCATCAAAATGGTAGACGATGAGACCATCTCGACTAAGATAGCCAAACAGGTATTTGAAGATATGGTTAAGAGTGGAACAAACCCGACGCAGATAGTTGAAAGTAAAGGGCTAGTTCAGATAAGTGACCCTGCTGTGATTTTGCCTATTATTGAAGAGATTATTGCTAAAAATCCTGAGAATGTGAAGAAGTTTAGAGGGGGGAATACGAAGTTGCTTGGGTTCTTTGTGGGGCAGGTTTTGAAAGCGACTAAGGGGAAAGGGAATCCTAAGGTTGTTAATGAGTTGGTGGGTAGAGTGTTAGAATAATGAAAAATAATAATGAAATAATAGAAAAAGAGTTAGAGTTAATGGAAAATAATATTGAAATTGTGGATTTTCCTATAGAAAATGGCTCTTTGTCTAAGAAATTACGAAGAAAAAATAAAAAAAATAAAAAAGTGAAATCAAAAGAAAAAGAGTTAACAGAGCAAGAAAAACTTGAAGAAGAATTAGATTATGAATCAAATATATGGGATTCTAAGGTTTCAGGATATATCACAAGAGAAGTTATAACAGAAGAGATATTAGACTCTTTAAGTAAATTATTATTGGAAAAACAGAGATGGTTTATTGAAAACAAAAAATTTATTAAAGAAAATTTAATAGATTTTTATGAATTTAATATGAGAATAAATGAGGAGATAAAAGAGATTTTGAAAAAAGAGAAATTAAAACCTAAACCTAAAATTTCTTTACCTGAGCCTGAATTAATAAAACAAAAGGGTAAAAGAAAAAAAGATTAACTCTTGCTCGTTCCGCTCGTTCCCATCCGTCCTCGGTGGGATACGCATACGAGAACTACAACTAAATAAAATATCTAACTTTCATATACACTCCCACGCAGGAGCGATGGGAGCGAGAGTGAACTATAACTAAATAAAAAACTCTACCCCCACTGCAAAGTAGGTTCAACTTTTTTACTAACACAATCCGTCAAATAAGAGTTAATCAAATTCTGATAAGGAATCCCCACCTTTTTTGCCAAACTCTTAAAATAAGCAATGGTATCTGTCTCTATATTAATAGAAATCTGTTTCTTCTCTTTTTGTGCATAAGGATTTTTAATTGAATTGCTAAAATCGTACTCTTCTCTCATAATGTAAACTCCCTGTATTGGTTCTCTTCGTGTTTGGTTTATTTTCTAGCACTTATGATTCTAACATTTTGTTCTTTCGCTATATCCTCTAATCCATATCCTCAAATCGACGACATAGAATCTCCATAATCTCTTTTCTTTTAAAAGGGTTCTCTATGGTAGTTAGTTTCTTAACTAATCTCTGTTTTGAAATGGTTCGTATCTGTTGGCATAGTACCAATGAAGGCTTTTCTAATTCATCTTTTAACAACAATTCATTTGGATAAACACGTCTATTTTTTTTGAGTGAAGTAAGAGGTAAAATAGTAACCACATCTAAAAGGTTTTCATAGTTGTTTGAAATAATCAAAACAGGTCGTTTTCCTCGCTGTTCTCTACCTACAGTTGGATTCAAATCAGCTAAATAGACATCGTATTGATTCATACTATTCTCTCATTATCTGCATAAGAGAAAGCATCTTCTATCTCTCTCATGTCATCCATATAGAGTCTGTCTTGTGATGCTTCGAACATTGCTTTTTTATATTGCTCTTTTTTCTGTTTTTCAATAAGTAGCTTTAAAGAACAAGAGACCATCTCTGAGAATGATTGATACTGTTCCATAATCTTGTTAAGTTCTAATGCCTGAAAAATATCTGGCTGTATCGTTACTGTTTTTCTTACCATTTAAAATCCTTTATATGATTATATTCATACTTTTATCATACTATAATATGACTTATAATTAGCTATGGAAGAATATCTGCTGTTTTCTATTTTCTCCTTTTTTGGAAATACTACTGCACTAGAAATTGGAAATAAAAAATTAGACTATATGATTTGATACTCCACCCCATAAATGAGGTGGACTCTTCATCCATAGCCTAAATAGCTATTTTCAGTAAAGCATTATTGCCGTGTATCCCACGGGCAAGTATATTTTTACTAGCATTTATATCTGCATTGGCAGAATGCCCACAAGCAGTACATACAAACTTATCTTGTGATTTTCTATTCTCTTTGGAGATATGACCACACTCGTTACAAGTTTGAGAAGTATATTTAGGGTCAACTTTGATGAGTTGTCCTCCTCTTTCTCTTAACTTATATTCAAGCAACTCAAAGAACAATCCCCAACTTTGTTGAGTGATTACACGGTTTAGTCCTCTTTTCGCACTTGCATTTTTAGAGGGTTTTTCAACTGTTCCTTTTGTTGCTTTGGTCATGTTTTTGATTTTTAAATCTTCTACCACAACAGTTTGGTTTTCGCTGTATTGAAGTGAGAGTTTATGTAGAAAATCTTTACGCATATTTGCAATGTGAAGATTTTGTTTAGCTATTTTAGCTTTCGCCTTAGCACGATTGTTTGAACCTTTTTTCTTACGGCTTAGTTGCTGTGCTTTTGTTCGGAGTTTAGAAAGTTCTCTTACTAAGTCTAAAGGCTTAACTTTTTTGCCGTTACTGTCTGCCACCACAAGAGATACACCTACGTCAATTCCTATTGATTTAGAATTATGATTGTTCGTTATCTCTTATTCTTCAATATCTATCAAGATACTTGCATGATACTGATAGGCTTTGTCCATATTTGCTATAGATTGTTGAATAGCTTGTGAGTCAATCTCTCTAAGCCAAGAGGTTTTTTTACGCTTTTTGAGTTTAGGGATATGGTTTATCAGTGCGAACTTTCCTATTTTTAATCCAAATTTACTATAGGCAAACTTTCGTAAAGCCAATGCACGATTGTAGACATATCTTGCTCCACCAATTTGAGAAGAGATGATTTGTTGTTGTTCTTTGTTTGGGTACAAGCGAACTTTTTGAGCTTTTAACATCTCTTCTCCTTTTTAATATGGTGTGTTGTTGATATTTTACCTAATTAACGATTACAGAAAACACCTGATTAGTATTCGCCAAGGCGAACGTAGCTTATATCCACCACTTGAAAGAGGTGGTTTTACGCTACGTTTTGATAATCTCATAATATAGAAATGAGAGGGATTCCATATTAATATAGATTTTTAATAATAAATTAACTTTTATGGAATATAATTAAGGTAAACATCGCTTTAATGTATCAATTACAAAGGAAATATTCCATGAAAAAGTCAATAATAAGCCTATCTACAGTAGCCCTAATTTCGTTAACAAGCTGTGGAAGTGAAAGCAGTGATGAGGCTAAAGAGTTACTCTCTCAAACCTTGACCATTATTGGGATTCCTCCTGATATTATTGTAAACATCTGTCAAGATGGAAATGATGATGATTTATGTGATACAGGAGAACTTAGTAAAATTACTAAAGTAACAGGAAACTTTTTTAGAAAGATTATAGAAAATACTTATGAACTACAAAACTATGACCCCACAAAAAAGATACTAATGGAACTACAGAGTCAAGAAGTACTACATAATGATGGAAATTTCTCATTAAAATACAATGGGACATCAACAGAACTCTCTATTTTACAATCCATGGTTGATGGTAATGAGCTAACACAAGAGGATATAAGCTCGGTTAAAACAATGGAGGGAAAAGATAGTTTTGATGAGATACTCTTAAGCAGTATGATGAATAACCTAAACAACTATATGAATAATGATATGGAGCAGAGAGGAGCAAGAGAGGTTAACCTTAAAGAGTTAGGAAGAGTTTTAAAAGAGGAAATTCCACTTAAAGAGCTACCAACACTGATTCAAGAACAGTGTAAAGAGGATATAGATTGTCGAAAAGAACTCATTAAAAACTTTAGTGTCAATCTAAAAAGTGATGAACAGAAAGTCTATGAAATTGCACAAGCAAGACGTGCTGTAAAACTTAAAAATGATAAATTAATTGAAGATTTTACCTGTAATGCCAAAGAGAAAAAGGTTGTAAAACATTATGGATATGAGGATATATTTAATCTTAAAAATAAAACCGAAACAGCTCATCCAACACTGGACTTGGTTAACCTTATCGGCAAAAAGAACTTAGCTAACTATGATACTATAAAAGTTGGAAAAAAGTTTGCCGAAAATATAAAAAATCTTCCAAGAAATCTCACTAGTGGACGTTTCTATATTGGACTCAAACAAACTGGTGGTAAACTCGATGCCAAAACCAATCTGCATATTGGTAAATACAACCCCAACAACCCCAACAACTCCAATATTCACTTTAATGCAAACCTACAAGATTTAAAACGCTTAGGTTGGTCTAGTGAAACCATTAATCATCCAGACCCAACAACTCAAATACTCTATAGTGATTTTAAAAATATCAAAATCAATGAGAACAATAGTACACTACTTGATTACCTTGATAGAAAAAACCGTTTTGATGTGGTAGTAGATGGCGATACTGCTGTAGACTTTATCTCTGTAGCCACATGTGTTGAAGAGAATCCAAAATTAGAAATAAAACAAGCACTCAATGCCTTTAGTTGTCAAGAGAACGAACGTCTTATAAAAATTATTGGTGGAACAGTCGATGCCTTTGAAAAAGGAGATGAAAAAAAGGCAACACCATCAGAGACACTTTTGGCAAATATAGACAGACCGATTGTCGGTTATGATGAGTTAAGCAACAATAAATTCTTTCTTGATACACTCAATAATCCAAGTAAACTCAACATTACCAATGCACAATTTTCGGTAGGTATCAAACCACTAAAACGATTTTTATATCAGAATGACACTATCCATCTTGGCAGTTATGAAGAGGGTAAATATGCCCGATTTAAGCTCTATGGAGATGACGAAAACAGTGTTCTAAATCAGTGGAAGCGTGGAATTCAAATAAGTAATGGAGAGCGTATTTTACAGGCAAACCTATCTGATTTAAATCTGACTACAGGGGGGCAAGGTTCAATATTTAATATGTTAAAAGAGAGTAAATCAATGCTTGATATTGTCATACAAAATGACACCAGTGTGGATTTTTCTTATTTAAATTTATGTATTAAAAAATAGAGTTGATTCACTCGTTCCCAGCAAGAACAAACGAGAGTATAAATATTAATATAATTTAATATTTATACACTACATTTATAATATAATTAGAAATAAACCCAATATGTGCTATTTTGTTAAAGATTTTATTGTAGGGGTAGATATGTCATATAAATTATCTCAGATTATGGTTGTACTATCAAGTATATTTTTAGCATTTTCTTGTGTCTATTTTCATACGAATACCATTGTTACAACCCTTGGTAGTGATGAAAATATAACAACCACTGAAACTCAATCTATTGTAGAAAAAAATATTATTACGGATACAATAGTAAAGAAAAAGGTAGTCGAAAAGGAGAAAAAAGTGGAGATTATTCAAGAAAAAATAATTTCTGAAATTCCAATAGAGAAGAGTGAGCTTAATAACTCAAAAAAGGATGATATTCAAAATGTAAATATTGAACAAGAGATAAGTCATCCAAAATCACTTAAGATACCCGAGGATGATTTTACTAGTCTGGAAAGAAGAATGTTAGAAGAGTTAAAAAAAGAGGAGGAAAAATAGAGTATGGAGAGTTTAATCTTAGTTATATCAGAGATTATTATCTGTTTAATTATTGCATGGGTATTGGGGTTTATGTTTGCGTTGTTTCTTTTTAAAAAGGTTAAAAAAGAGCTTAATGAGAGGATTGAAGAGTTAGAAGATGATATTACTTATAGTCGTGCATCCAATATGAATCAAGAGAGAGAAATCATTAATCAGACACAAAAAATACAAGAGTATGAAGAGTTATTAAATACAAGTAGCGAGAGAAGTTAATCTTCGCTCGTTCCCATCCTCTGCAATGCCAATGAATAGACTTCTTGTTTTATGGGCTTTTATTCTCATTTGACAAGCTTATTTCATTGGCATTAGATTAACACAGGTTTATAAAACAAGTACTAAATTCACTATTAATTCTTAATTAGTACTTTTTAACCATTTCTTCTTTAGCTCTTCATGGAAACTTTTTTCAAGTCCATTAGCTTCACGAAGCTTTAGTAATACTCGGTCTGTTCGCTCTTTTAATGTACTCTTTGAAGGAAATACAATTCCATAATTTTGAGGATTGAACGTAAATGGTGCAACGGTTAAAACTTTCTTTTTCTCTGCTTTATTAATTTTATTGGCAAGATAAACAAGTCTCGGACCATCATGAACCAAGGCTTCTGCTTTTCCATTTCGAACCAAAGCAATTCCCTCTGCTAATGTTTTTACAGGAATAACATTTGCACCAATTTTTTCAACATAACGTCGTGGAGCATCGGTTGCCACAGCAGCTACATATTTACCCGCTAAATCTTTTTCTGAACGAATAGAACCACCAATGGCTTGTGCTGTTAATGCTGATGTAACAATCGCTGTTAAAATACTTACTGCTAAAATTCCTACAATATGCCACATCAAATCAATCACTCGTGCAATACCTTTATTGGGTGGTGTTTCCCACGTGATAAGCATGGTAATTCCCCACCAAAAGGAATCAATAATTCCTGTAGAGTATTTTTTAGAAAATAGGTTAGAATGTTCATCCCTTTTATCTACAAACCAACGTAAATGCATGGTTATCAATAAAAAAAGAAGAAACATAAATGTTGTCTCAAGACTCATCATTTTTTTAATTTCTTTGCCCATTAACTCTAAAACAGAAGCTGATGATTTAGAAGCATCGACCATCACTTGAAGACCAAGTTCATACATCGACGACGAAAAATCTATCTCTTTCTCACGACTAGAGGTAATCGTTACAGCTGAAATACCTGCATCTATATCTCCATTTTTTGCAGCATTAACCAGTGCAGAGGTTGAATCATAATAAACCCATTGCGTGTCAACCTTTAAATCTTGTGCTATTTTATTCCAAAGGTCTATAGAAAAACCAATCGGTTTACGATTCTCTTCAGTAACATTTTTATCGTACATAACCCATGGTTCAGAGGGTTTAATTCCAATTTTTAAAGTTTCACTCTGTGCATAAAGTGAAAAAAGTAGCATAACAGCCAATAGTCGTTTCATCGTTGTACCTTCAATTCATTTAGGAAGAGGAGTATACTTATTTATCATTCAATCTATGGCATAATAGAGCCAAAAGGATTCATATGATTAAAAATTCAACCCTACTCTTTACTTCTCTACTCATTTTCTTTTCTGCTTGTGGAGAGAGTTCAATAAACTCTGAAAAAGAGCTTTTACAAAAAGAAAAGAAACTAGAAGAAACCCCGAAAAAAGAGCAAGCGAAGCCCAAAGCATCAAATGATTTACTAAAAAATATGGGCTTTGATTTCAATGGAGAAAAAGTGCTTATAGACATCAATAAAACAAGCCATTTTTTTGAAAAAATGGAAATTGAAATGCATGGAAAAGCTGAAGAGATAGAGAGAAAAATTACCAATGCTGAAATCAATTTTACAAATGGTATTGGTATCGAATTAACAGACGATAAGATAGGTATTGACTTAAATAAAACGCGTAATATGTTACAAGAGATAAACATTTTAGTCAAAGATATTGTTTTAGATATTAACCATACTATTCATTAGTAATATTGTTGTAGAATCCCACTATATATAAAAAGAAGGATAAACATGAAAACTGTTGATATGAACTCACAAGAGTTTAAAGATGAATTTGAAAAAACATGGACTTTTGTTCGTAAAGTAAATAAAAGTTTTGGTTGGGTACAAAATCAAAATGAGGATGTGAATGAAGGTGTTGCTATGGGTCTTGCTCGAAACAAGCTTATGTATGGAAAACGTTTCTGTCCTTGTTTTATGGTTATTGGCGAAACAAAAGAAGAACAAAAAGCAGCAGATAACCGTATTTGTCCTTGTAAACCAGCTATCGAAAAAGAGATTCCAGAAGATGGTCTATGTCACTGTGGTATTTTTTGTACCCCAGAATTTGCAGAGTCTCAAAAAAAAACGAAGTAATTGAGGAAGTTGTTCATAATCACTCACGAGGTTTGTCCAAAGATGAAGCATTAAAACTTTTATCTAAAGAGCAATTAGATAGTGATGAATTAGAAGCACTTATTGAAGCACGAACACTAAAAATGTTAGATTTTACACTAATTGATGTAAGAGAAATGATGGAGTACAAGATGAGTCACATCGTAGGAACGGATGCACTTGTACCTACCTCCAATTTTTATGCTGAAATTGAAAAATTTAATGATAAAAAAGATGAAGCCATTGTTGTCTATTGTCTTTCAGGAAGCCGAAGCTATCAAGTTCAACATGCCATGAAATCACTTGGATTTAAACAAGTAAGTAACCTTCAACATGGTACAATGAGTTTTGCAGGAGAGACACAACAAGGCTAATTATCCTTGGTTGTAAAAATCTTTGTACCACCGTACAAATTCATTTACACCTTTAGAAAGAGGTGTAAATGGTTTATAATTAAAATCATCTTTTAACCCCGAAGTATCTGCATAGGTTGATTCAACATCTCCATCTTGCATCTCCATAAAGTTTTTCGTTGCAACTTTACCAATAGAGACCTCTATTTCAGAAATAAACTCCATCAGATTTACAGGTGCATTATTACCAATGTTATAAATTTTATACGGTGCCGAAGAGCTATTTGCTTCTGGCTGACTTGCTGACCATTTAGGGTTACTCTGTGCAGGGTTATCTATAACTTTTAGAATACCCTCTACAATATCATCTATATAAGTAAAATCTCGGCTCATATTTCCATGATTAAAGATATTTATAGCTCGATTATTTAAAATAGCATCACTAAAAAGCATCGGAGCCATGTCGGGTCGTCCCCATGGACCATAAACGGTAAAAAAACGAAGTCCTGTTGTTGAAATATTATAGAGATGACTGTAAGTGTGAGCCATCATCTCATTTGATTTTTTAGTTGCTGCGTAGAGACTCACAGGATGGTCTGTATGGTCTGTCGTTTTAAACGGTTGTGATTTATTAAGACCATAAACAGAAGAGCTACTGGCATAAGAGAGATTTTTCACTCCATGATGCCTACAGCCCTCTAAGATATTTATAAAACCGACAACGTTAGAGTCAATATAGGCATGAGGATTCTCAATAGAGTAGCGAACCCCTGCTTGAGCTCCAAGATTACAAACGGCATCAAACTGTTCTTCTTCAAAAAGCCTATTCATCTTTTCTCTATCGGATAAATCCATTTTGACAAAAGAGAAACCTTTAATAGATGAGTTAACCACTTGATTATCAGAAATAGAAGATTTATCAATACCCAATCTATTTAATCGTGCATATTTTAAATTTACATCATAATAATCATTAATATTATCCAATCCAACGACGCTATCCCCTCGTTCAATCAATTTTTGACTTAAATGGAAGCCAATAAAGCCTCCTGCCCCTGTTACAAGTATTTTCACTTATTTCCTTTAGTTAAAGGTCTAACGAACTTAAAGTCCCTCTTTTCCAAGAACAACCTTAATTGTTTTAAAAATAACCATTAACTCTTTAGCTAAAGACCAATTAGTAATATACTCTATATCGTACTCCAATTTCTTTTTAGCATCATCCACATTACGTCCATAAGGGTAACATACTTGAGCTAAACCTGTAATACCAGGAGCTACAATATGTCGTTCATGATAGTTTGGAATTATTTTTTCATAATCTTTTACCAAAATATCCCACTCTGCTCGGGGACCAATAAGATGCATCTCTCCTTTGATAATATTTAGAAGTTGAGGAAGTTCATCAATACGCATTTTTCGCATGGTATTTCCAAAAGGGAAAATTCTAGAATCATTCTCTTGGGTATAGGGATTAAATTTACTATTGACATGCATACTTCTAAATTTATAACACATAAATGCTTTACCATTTAAGCCTATACGTGATTGTTTAAAAAAGATTGACCCAGGGGACTCTTTTTTTATACGAAGAACAGTATAGAGCATTACAGGCAGAGAAACAAGTAATAGAGAGCCACCAACAATAAAATCGATTAATCTTTTTTGAAAGAATTGAAAATTCGTATACTCTCTACCTTGTTTAATGGTTACCTCGGTACTTGTCTCAAGTTTTGTAATAAGATGCTTATTTTTTTTAGCAATAGGAAAAGTCATTCTTTACTCCATAATTTTTCTGTTCTAAAACAGAATTTAATTCTTGTACATTCTTTAATTTATTCATTTATACTAATAATATCAAAAGATTCATTAAAAAATAATTAAACATAAAAAAACATTAATCACAAATTATTCACATTTATCTTTTTACGCTACCATTATAGAAAAATAAATTTAACAGAAATGAGCATAAAATGTTTAGTAAGTATATAATTAGATTAGATGATGCATGTCCTACAATGAATAAACGCAATTGGAAACGGATGGAACTGTTGTTAAAGAGCTATCAAATAACTCCTATTGTTGCTGTTGTTCCAAACAATCAAGACCCTAAACTCATGGTTGATGATGTCAATGAAGATTTTTGGAAACAGGTAAAGAATTGGCAAAATAAAAATTGGGAAATTGCTCTACATGGCTTTGAACATAAATACAGTACCAAGCATAAAAGTATTGTTCCAATTAATGATTATTCTGAATTTGCAGGTCTCTCATTAGAAAGACAAAAAGAGAAAATACGAGAAGGCATCAAAATATTTAACCAGCACAACATCTCTTCTCGTGTTTGGATAGCACCAGCTCACTCTTTTGATGAAAATACGATTAAAGCCTTAAAAGAAGAGAGTGATATTACGATTATTTCTGATGGAATTGCTTGGTCTCCCTATTATGCACACGATATGCATTGGATTCCTCAACAACTTTGGAAACCTAGAGAGATGCCTTTTGGAACATGGACTATCTGCTATCATCCCGATGAGATGAAAGAGAAAGATTTTGAAAGACTCGAAAACTTTCTGGAAAAAAATTCTAAAAAATTCACATCAATTAGTAAACTAGAGCTGAATAAAAAGCCTAAAAGCTTATTGGAAAAAAGTTTTGAAAAAATTTACTGGAAACTTTTAGAGAAAAAGCAACAAAAAAATCAAGAAGCCTCTTAGCCCCAATCTTGATTTTGACTCTTATATTTGTGTTTATCTTTTTTATAAGAGCTACCATTTTTTAATTTTTGCAGTCGATTAAGCAGTGTCATATTGGCTTCACGAATATCATCCAAATTAAACTCACTCTGCACTTCTAGTTTGAGTCTCTCAATATAGGCTTTCATCTGTTGATGATATTCAGAATTAAGTTGAATGCTAACCTGTTCATCTACTTTTTTAGTTAAATCGCTAAATTTTTTTAAAAACTGTTCTTGAGTCGTTTTTTCATCACGAAACATCTTAAATAAATTTTTGGTTACTTTTTCAAGAAAGGTAATATAGCGTTGGCGTTGGTATTTTTCAATCTGTTTTGGTGTGTATCTCATTAAAGGTATTATAGCGAAAAGTGGGGAATAAGAAAAAAAGTTCAATCCTCTTCAAAAGAAGAGGATTTTTAAGGAGTTCGAAGGTCAGGTATTACAGTGCAGATTTTGCAGCAGCAAGAGCTTCTTCGTAGTTAGGCTCTTCTGTAATTTCAGGTACTGTTTGCTTATAAGCAATTTTACCATCTTTACCAACTACAAAAATAACTCTTGCAGTTACACCAGCCAAAGGACCGTCAGCTAAAAGAACACCATAAGCGTTTGCGAAATCTTTGTTTCTGAAGTCTGAACATACTTTGATGTTTTCAATTCCAGCAGCTCCACACCATCTAGCAGCAGCAAATGGTAAATCCATAGATACTGTCATTACTTCTACACCGTCAAGAGACGCTGCTTCTGTATTAAATCTTCTTGTTTCAGCATCACATACACCTGTATCTAATGAAGGAACAGCGATTACTAGTTGAACTTTACCTTCTCCACCAACTTGCTCATTTTGAAGCATTGGGTTACAATTTACTACGGTTACTACTGGAGCTGTATCGCCTACGTTTAGTTCTGTTCCTGCTAAATTACATACGATGTCATTTTTAAATGTTACTGTTGCCATTGTTTAAATCCTTGTGTTTTTAAATTTTATAAACGGAGTATAGTTTAAATAGGATAAAATTACTCTTAATTAAAAAAAAATTATAAAATCTCCATTTTTTTCTAAAAATGTGTCACTTTTTGGTAATTTATCCTAAAAAAGCACCAGAATTCTACTTTAAACCTAAAATATTTCCTTTTTTATCCATCGCATCAAGTTGGTCTCCATTCGGGTCTAAATCTGCTTTTGGAATCCATTGATTTAAACAACTCTCATCCACAACACAGGAATCTGTTAAAGTTCTTAGAAAGCTGACCACATCTTCTATCTGACTATCTGAAAGATTGCTATCTTCTAAAACATCCAATTTCTCTACTCTATCTTTTTCTAATTTTGCAATTGCCTTAGTGGTATTGATTAGCATCTTGTCTACATTTTGAATACCTATTTGGGTTAACTGTTTTGCATCATAGTTTTTAATTGCCTCTTTTGGATTGGACATATGCTTAACAATCGCTTCCAAAGAAGTATACGCTCCATCATGTCCCCAAGGACCTGTAACTTCTACATTTAACAGAGATGGGGTACGGAATTTATACATATCCTCTTCTTTCCCTGTAACTCTATATCGCCCAAAATCTTCTATGGCTTCATCTCCATCGCCTTTTCCTCGCCCTATTTGAGGCATAGCAATATTATGGAACTCTTCATCAGAAAATAAATCTCCACTATGACAATGGACACAATCTGCCCCACCCTCTGCTATCGGCTTAAAAAAGAGCAATGCTCCCTGTTTAGCACTTTCAGAAATAGCACCTTCATCTCCATGAACATACTTTTTCCAAGAATTACTAGTAAAAGCTTGTGAATTTTCATACTCTCCTAATAACATCGCTATATTCTGTTCAGTAATTAACTCTTGAGCTGTACCCTGTGGTTTAGCCAATGCTGTTTGAAACTGCTTTAACCAATAACCAGTATTCTTTAATTCATCTTTGGCTTCGCCATACCCACCAATACGACCTGCAACATACTCACGAGTAGCTTGATTGTCTTTATCCTCATGGTTAAATCCTTTCATCTCTTCTGGCGAACTTATAGGAAAGCGAGATTGAGCCGATGCAAGATTGGCTGTAGCCAAAGGATCAACAATAGTGTACCCTGAATCAGGTGTAGAAATTCCATGTTCACTTTTAATATGCTCTATGCGACCATCATGAAAAAGAGCATGTTTCCAACCAAGCATATTGAAGGTAGTTGGTGCATTTCGAGGAACGGTTGGCCCTCCATCATGATGTGGAGCAGAAACATTATGAAGTCGCCCTTCTCCTAAAAGATTGGGAGTAACAGCACCTGTACCAATAGGCAAGGATAAAGTATCTCCTCCACCCAACATAGGATGATGACAAGTTACACAAGCAGAGTCCCTATCTGCACCCAATGATTTGGAAAAGAATAGATTCATCCCCAATTGAGCTTTTGCATCGGTAATTTTAGGTATAACTTTACCTTTTAAAACATCTCCAGTTAAATTATTATCTAAAATAAGTTTTTGTAACTCTGCATCACTATAACTTCCACTATTTCCACAACCCAAAATAGCAAAACTTACACCTGCTAACATTATTAATTTATTCATAAATTTCCTTTAAAAAGATATACTTATATTTTACTATATTAAATCTAATTCTATTTGTTTTACTTAATAATCGGAGAAAAAGCTTTTGTACTCAGCTGAACTATGCTCCCAATTCTTAAATTTTTTGCTTCATATTTAGATACAACTATCTCTACCAACTGCTGACCAATCGCCACAATGGCTACATAAATAACATCTATTTTTATAATCTCTAAAAGCTCTCCTTCAAACGAAAACTTTTGAGAACCTGATGTTTTTAACAAAACTTCTTTGGGAGTTCCATCACTTTTAATCGTTCCCTGCTCTAAAAGTAATACCCGAGAAGCCAATCGATAAATCTCGGCAGGGTCATGGCTGACCATAATCGTTGTTGTTCCAAATTTTTTATGCAGAATCAAAATTTCATTTTGTAGTTTTTTTCGCATAGAGGGGTCAAGTGCAGAGAAAGGTTCATCCATCAAAAGTAACTTTGGTCTTTTCATAAATGCTCTACAGAGCGATACCCGTTGTTTTTGCCCTCCACTTAACGTAGCTGGCAGTCTATCTTTTAAAACCGTAAGTTCCGTTATTTCTAATAGATAATTAGCTAAATCTTTATCGTTTTCGACAAAGAGCAAATTTTGCTCGACCGTCATATTTGGAAAGAGTGCATAATCTTGAAAAACAAATCCTATTCCTCTCTTTTGTACAGGTAAAGTATAATCTTTATCTTGCCAAGTCTCATTTCCTATGGTAATCGTCCCCTCAGCACTCTCTAACCCTGATAAAACGCGAAGAAGTGTTGTTTTTCCACTTCCACTTTGACCAGAAATAGCTACAAAATCGCCTTTTTGTATCTGTAGATGTATATCTAAATACATCTCTCCATACGAACCATAGAGTTTTTTATTTATATCTATTGTTATCATTAATGAAATCCACCAATCTTCTTTTGGGTATGGTTAAAAATATAGACACTCAAAAGCACTAAAAAACTAATGAGCACCATGATTCCACTATAAATATGAGCTGTAGTGTAGTCCATAATTTCGACCATTTCATAGATAGCAATAGAAGCGACTTTAGTTTCATTGGGAATACTTCCACCAATCATCAAGACCACACCGAATTCGCCCACGGTGTGTGCAAAAGTAATAATTAATGCTGTAAGTAAAGCTGGTTTACTATTGGGTACAGCTACTTTTAAAAGCGTAACCCATTGATTCTTTCCCGAGATATACGAGGCTTCTAACATGTTTTTATTGAGCGTTTCAAACCCTCCTTGCAGAGGTTGCACCATAAAGGGCAACGAGTAGAAACAACTGGCAATAACCAAACCAACAAAAGAAAAATTTAAATCTACCTCGGTAAAAACGATTAAGATATAAAAACCCAAAACAGAAGGGGGTAAAACAATAGGCAATGCAGTAATGGCTTCTAAAAATGGTTTGGCTTTTGATTTACTTTGTGATAAATACCATGCCAAGGGTAGGCTGAGTATAAAAAGTATAAGCGTTGTAAGTCCTGCCAATTTAAACGATAATAAAAAGGGAGCTAGGTCTAAATTTATTAGAGTTTCTATCATTTGAGTAAACTTAAAATAGAATTTTTTTTATTAACATATTATTTCTCTCTTATCATTGAAATATCTGAAGAATTCATCAATACCAAAACATCATCGTTAAGTTTTAAATTCATTACTTTTTTAGACTCAATACTTATAATACTTTCAACCAAAAACCCCTCTATATCCAAACAAATTGATGATAGAATCTCGCCATCTTCGATAGAAACAATTGTTCCTTTTAATTTATTTTCTAAACTTAATAAGCCATTTAGATTCTTGGCAATCGCTACATGGGTCGATTTTACAGTTAAATGAACGAATGTTCCTATCTCTAATGTTGGCTCTAACTCCAAACTCAACATGTGAATAACTTGTTGATTCAGAGAAAAAGTCAGATAATGAAGCGTATCCACATTTTTAATGTGAATAACTTTTACTTTGAGATGATTCATGGTACGCTATAGCCAAATTTCTCAAAAATAATCTTTGCTTTTTTGCTTAATATAAACGCATAAAAGGCAGAGGCTTCTGCATTTTTTTCTCCATGCTTTAACAAAACAACTCCTTGGTCAATAGGAGTATAAAGTTTAGGGTCAAGCTCTATCCAGTTTTTTTCTTTTTTAAGATGAGTCAGTTTAGGACTAAAAAGTGCTGATTTTGCAATCAATCCTATATCGGTTGCTCGCATTGCATACGTAAGGGTTTGAGAGATAGACTCTCCATAGACAATTTTATGTTTTATTTTTTCATAAATACCTGCACTCTTTAATGCTTCTATTGATGCTTGTCCATACGGTGCTGTTTTGGGATTGGCTACAGCAATTTTTTTAATATTTTTATCACTTAATAGAGTGATTCCTTTTGAAAAATCCATTTCTGTTTGGGAAAGATACGCCAAAGCACCTTGTGCATATACCAAAGGTCGTGTTATCGCTTCTCCACTTTTATAAAGAGATTTAGGATACATCATATTTGCACCCATCAAAATATCGTAAGGTGCTTTATGTTTAATTTGAGCTACTAATTTACCCGTTCCACCCAAAATAATGTTTACTTTTGTATTGGGATAGAGTGCATGAAACTCTTTTTTCAAATCATCAATAGCATACGAAACATTGGCTGCAACAGCCACGGTAATTTTTCCTGCAAAGAGAGAAGCTGATAAAAGCAGAATAAGTAGTAATTTTATTTTCATTTTTGTCCTTAAAATAGCTAAGGGGGAGTATAACTTCTTTGATACCATATAGTTTTACTTATATTATATTCCTCATAACTTAAGATTATGAGGAATATAGTAAAAATTATCTTAAAAGATTATCTATACGCTTTTTCAATCTCTTTTTCAATAGCATCAGGAATGGTTGCTATCTTCATAAATTCGCCCATACTCAAATTTGGTAACGAGAGTGCTAAATAATATTTTGGATCCAAAATTGTGGCTTTTCCATCTTTAATCATGGATTCATACGGAAGCAGTTGAGCATTTTTATTTTGATGAATTTTATTTAAAAAGGCACTTGTCTCTTTACTTAATGTATGACCTACTAAAATAGCACCATTAGGAAGTTTTAGACGATAAGAAATCTTTCCTACCTTTGGAGAAGTTACATTTTCAGCAACAGTAATAGTATCCTCTAAATAAGGCATACCAAACATAAAATGATACTCAGGAAGTTTGTCCATCTCTTTTTGTTGAAGCACAGGAATCATGCTACTTAAAACCTTTTCCAAAGAGTTCAATGTTGCTTTGAAATCACCATATTTATAGCCCTTGATATATGCTGAAGCAAGATAAGATGGATTTTGAACACGTACTTCCTTATCTTTTGTATTTACAAGAATATGTAAGGTAGCCATATAGGAATTGGTTGCTTTCAATTCATCATTGGTAATGGTAATAACCGTCTCATCTTTTAAAACACTATCTGTTGCTAAAACAGTAAAACCATTGGTTGTTAATTTTGCTTTAATATCAGCTACTGATTGCATTCCTGCTAAATAGTGTGCTGTAAGCTTGGTTGGAGCTTTATCAAAATTAAACTCGGCTACTGCATGTGAAGTGAGTATGACTGTGGTAGCCATACAAGTTGTAATTATTTTCTTCATCAATTACCCTTTTGTAGTATTTAATTAAGTTTAGCAGTAGATATTTAAAGAATTACTTAAAGATTATAAAAAAAGATAAGATTTCTTAATAAGGTAGTGAATAAAAAATGATTAAAATTTAGTAAAAATTTCTGAAATAGGGTAACAATAGCTCTCAATAAACAGAGCTGAATAACTCAATCCCAGCAATGTAAAGATAAAAATATGACTTAACGGTATAAATTTATTGAAAAACAAGAGGAGTAAACTGTATAGAGCATATCCAATGGTTGTAACAATAAAGAGAACCAGTCCCATAAGCATATTTTCCGATAGTGGTAGATTTAAAAAATAATGAAATAAATCACTGATTACAGCATTTAATTGCAGATAAAAAACAAGGAACACCAAGAGGATAACAGCGATAAAAATTTTAGATTTTAAAATAAAATGATTTAATAAATTTGCAAAAGAGGTAAAGAGAATAAAGACTAAAAAAGTATATAAAATAAGATGCGTGTATAAAGTAGAGAGTTTATCACTACGAAAATGTTCAATAAGAAACGGATAGATAGTGGTAAATTGCCAAAAAAATCCCCCAAGGAAGAGTGTTGCTACTAAAAGGGGGAGAAGTGACTTTTCAATTAAATTTATGCTCATAAAATACTTTTTTAAACGAATTATGCAGTAGTTATGATAAATATAAGGTTTATTTTTTAATTTAAATGAAATATTTAAAATTTATTTCATTTCTGCATAAACGATTTATGAGCCTAAGCTTACGCCTTTAAAAAATTTGGATTCGCAATAACTTCAAATGAAAATCGTGCGTTTCTCTTGGAAAGTTCTTCTTGAATAACTTCTTTAATTGCATCGGTTCGTGAATTGAAAATCCCTGAACGATCAACAATAAACATATCTTTACTCATATTTGCACCAACAACTTGAGCCGTTTTCAAGATTTTTATCATCTCATCCGTACTGCTGTTCATATAGCCTTCAGCAATAAAACACATATTGCTATCTAAAAGAGCTTCTCGAATATCGGTTGTAAAACCTACTGAATTTTCAACGTCCATGCTCTTGATAACCATTGCTTCATCAGCATTATAATATCCTCGTTTGATATTCTCCACACGTTTATTATCTTGTGATATATACGTTACCTCATTTCCCATCTCTGCTAAGACTTTTCCACTTAATAATTGATTATAATCAATTCCCATTACACTAATTTTCATGATAAAAGTATCCTTTCATTTTGTATTTTTGTTTTTGTTTTTGTTACATCACAATTCTATATAAAATAAATGATTACTTAACTTAATTTTTAAATTTTTTTCTTAAGTTTATTTTAAAGTTAAAGCTATTTTTAAGCTACAAGTACCATAAAATAGGCATTTGAAAGGAAAAAATATTTTTTTTTCACTTTCATGATTTTTGGTAGTTTAAAATAAAATAAAACGTCGGAACAACAGATATAATTATATATATTAAAAAATATTTTTATGCTAAAATTAGAACCTAAAACTTTTATGGGACAAAGCATGCCAACAAAAATTATTCTTCTATTTTTTATACTTTTATCCACTCTCTTAATCTCTCTTACGTTACTATTTACGGCAAAACCTCTCTATTTAGCAAAAATAGAGAAAACAAGAATTTTAAATATTCAAAAAGTGTATCATAAAACCTACTTCCGTAAACGAAATCAACATGTGCCTCAACGATCAATAAAATTTGCACAAGAAGAAATCAATCAAATCCTAATACATACCCCTATTCACTTTGATACAAGCTCTTATTTCCTAGAGAACAATGGGAGTAGAGAAAATTATCAAATCTTAGCTAATATCATTTCGGTCATTAATAATCTAAAAGAGGAAGCAATTTTAGAAATTAAAATCCATACCCACACAGATGGCTCAAAACAACAAAACTTAAAGCTTTCTCAAAAACAAGCAGACCAACTAAAAAGCTATATGAAAAAACGTAGTAATCTTATTTTTATTTCAGCAATTGGTTACGGTAAAGCGATTCAACATAAAAAAGATGAAAAAAAATATTTAGAAATTACTCTAAAAAGGATTAAATAGTGTCAGAAATCATAAGCGAAATTTCAATTTATCTTATATTGGCTATTCTCTTAGGCTATACCTTTGGATGGCTCATTACAAAGAGTTTATCCAAAGAGAATATTAAAGAGAATAATCACAACATTCACAATACAGAAGAGTTGGAAAGCATCAAAGAGGAACGACTGCAATGTAAAACAGAAAATCGTGCCTTACTCTCTGAAAACAATAAAGTACTGTTGGAGAACCGTGAACAAAAACTAAAGATTCATCATTTATTAAAAAAGCTTCAAGAGAGAGACTTATTGATTAAAACTAAAAATAAGCATTTAGAAGAGTTACATACAAAACATCGACAACATGCTAAAGAACATGAGTTAGAAATACTTGCATTTATCAAAGAACGTGAAGAGATGATAGAGAAGTGGCAACCTTCTAAAAATTAGAAGGTGCAGGAGTATTAATAATATTATAAAATTCTGTTCGTGTGCGTTGATCACTCTTAAACAATCCACGCAGAGCTGAGCTTACGGTTGTCGAATTGATTTTCTGTACCCCTCGCATCTCCATACACATGTGTCGTGCGTGCAAGACCACAGCCACCCCTTTTGGGTTAATACTTTCTGAAATAGCATCGGCTATCTGTTCGGTCATCTGCTCTTGAATCTGCAAACGTCGTGCAAAAACATTAACGATACGGGGAATTTTAGAGAGTCCTACTACTTTACCATCAGGAATATACGCCACATGAGCTCTTCCTATAATCGGCAACATATGATGTTCACAGGTTGAATAAAACTCTATATCCCTTACCACGACCATCTCATCATTACTGGTAGAAAAAAGTGCTTGATTTAAAATCTCTTTAGGATTTTGACTGTAACCTTCAGTTAAAAATCCCCATGCTTTTGCTACACGAGAAGGTGTTTTTAACAATCCTTCCCGTTCTGGATTTTCTCCTAGCAACTCTAAAACCTTTTTAATAGCAACTTCAAACTCTTCTGACTTATCCATAATCCCTCTCTTCCATTCATTCTTTTATTTTTTGATATATTAGCATCTTTTATGATTATTATTGTATATTTCCAACTTAATATTAATTAAAAAAGAACATAAGGATTTTATATGCCATTATTAGACAGTTTTAGAGTAGACCATACAAAAATGCCTGCCCCAGCAGTAAGAGTAGCGAAATCAATGACCACTCCAAGTGGAGATGATATTACCGTTTTCGATTTACGTTTTTGTTCTCCAAACAAAGGAATTCTAAGTGAAAAAGGAATTCATACCCTTGAACATCTTTTTGCAGGATTCATGAGAGATCACCTCAACTCTGAAAAAGTAGAGATTATTGATTTATCTCCAATGGGATGTAGAACAGGATTCTATATGTCACTTCTAGGGACACCTAAAGAGAAAAAAGTAGCTAAGGCATGGAAAAAATCAATGATTGATGTTTTAAATGTTAAACAACAATCAGATATTCCTGAATTGAATATTTACCAATGTGGTACCTACAAAATGCATTCACTTGAAGAGGCAAAAAATATTGCCCAAGAAGTATTAGATCAAAAAATAGGGATTATGAGTAATAAAGACTTAAAACTATCAAAGAAAAAACTTAAAGGGGTATAGATGTTAATTTGGATTTGTGTGGACTCTAAAGATGAAACAGATGCGAAAATTACAAAAGTTATGGATGCTAAATATTGGGCATTGATAGAGTTTGATAAAGGAGTAGCAAAAGGAACAACCTTTTATGATAATCGTGAAGATTACAAAGATTGGGTTGATTTTATCATTATGAAAGACAAATATGAATCCTATATGGAGTTTATGAATGAGGGAATGATGGTTCTTGTTGTTAGAGAAGAGAAGAGTATAGAAGATATTATCGAAGCCTTTAAATTTAAAGAGTTAGATGAAGTAGGTTTTTAAAAGTATAGATGTATAACGAAACCTTACGCTCTAAAAAAAAACTGATTCTCTGTGAAGATGGAACAAACACCCTCTTTTCAGAGGAGTTTTCCGAGCCCTATCATTCAACCAAAGATGGAGCCTTACATGAAAGCTTAGAAAAGCATGTAAAACCTGCTTTGGCGATCAAAAAAGAGTTCACATCTTTAACCATTTTAGACCTCTGTTTTGGTTTAGGATACAACAGCTTTGCAACACTCTACTATATCAAGAAACATCATCTTAATATCAAAATACATATTCTTTCTCCTGAATTTGATGAAGAACTTATTCACTCTTTAAAAGAGTTTAGCTATCCAAAAGAGTTTAATGAGCTGAAAGAGATTATTCATCAAGTGAGTCAACATCTCTATTATGAAGATGAGCAATTTAAAATAGAGATACTTTTAGGAGATGCTCGAAAATCGGTTCCTAAAATAGAGCATAAGATAGACATTATCTATCAAGATGCATTCTCCCCAAGCCATAATCCTCTGCTTTGGACAAAAGAGTTTTTTAGTGATATTACCTCAATTAGTAGAAAAGATACTATTTTAACAACCTACTCCACTGCAGCATCCATTCGTTTGGGACTTTATGAGAGTGGTTTCTTTATTTTTATTCACTATGGAGAAAAAACACGATACTCAACAATTGCCTCAAAAAAGAGATTAAATCATTTTAAATACATTGATATGGAATTAAAAAAGATTCGTAATCCCACAGCTAAAAGCTTTCGTGATAAAGATTTTATATAAAAAACTTTTTATATAAAAACTAATAATACTATTTAAGTTAAAAATTATTATTTAAAGTATGAAATGTAACATAAATGTGAATAATGCTACTTTTATGAACATCAACATCTTTTTTGATTGCATTCCACAATTCCTACACAATTATGAGTTAATTTTTCTTAAGTAGTAATCAAAACGATTACACCTTAATTGTTGAAAAGGAATTTTTTTGAAAAGAATCATGAAAATTTCTCTTGCATTCATAACCCTACCCATTCTGTTTTCAGGATGTATGCAAGAGAAGGTATCCAAGGTTAGCCCAGAATCAAGAGATGAAAATCGTACTAAAACAAGTAAACAAGAGATAAAAGCCCTAAAAAGTATTTCCCAATCAGAAGTTCTTCAAGTCAGTAATAACGGTGTTAAAATTCTACAAACTCCTCAAAAAATCAACAATCCTACTCTTATGCATGTGAGCAACGATGGCATTAAACTGATTCCTGATACAAGCAAGAACACTCCTCTAATTGATTCAAGTATTCTTGATGAGTTGGCACTTAATATACAAAATAGTATGGATATGGATCTTTCAGGAACTAAGCAGATAACAACAGAGTCTCTTGAAGTCGGAGAGAGTTGGGTTGCCTTTACAAAAAAAGATGAAATTATAGAAACAGCAAAAAAATATTTAGGCGTTCAATACATTTGGGCAGCAAACGGTCCCTCTGCATTTGACTGTTCAGGGTTTACAAAGTATGTTTATAAAAAGAATGGAATTACACTGCCTCGTTACTCAGGGCATCAGGCGAATGTTGGTACCAAAATTTCGTATGATGACCTTCAAAAAGGGGATTTAGTATTCTTTGACACAGCAAAAGGATTTCATGGTAAAGTTAATCATGTAGGTATCTATATCGGAAATCATCAGTTTATTCATGCAAGTTCAGCAAAAAAACAAGTTATGATTACCTCATTTTCACAAAAAAAGTTCTATAAAAATAGATTTCTTCATGGTAGAAGAATTATTGATTCAGATTCAAGCTTTGCATCATACAACTCAAGTCCATCAGAAACACTTCATACAAACTAAACAAGTATCTCTATTAAAAATACTTATTTAAGAAAACATCCGTTTGAAAGAGCTTAGTAATGCACCTATAATTCCTTTTGGTCGGACAAGCTCTTCCAAAAATTCATCATAAGACATATGCTTCTCTTCTAAAAAAGATTCTAAATAGGATAGAGAACCTTTTATCCCATGTTTCTTTTCAATATCAAGCATCGTTGCATAAAGACTTTCAATCTCTTCAATAACTTGGTTAGGAGCAGCCCGTCTAAATGCTGTAAACGATTCAATCTCTCCTTGATTGTTCAACTTAATAGAAAAATCAGCAATAACCCAATAGTACTGACCACTTTTTGCTAAATTTTTAACCACTCCTGAAACTTCACGTCCTGATTTCAACGAATTCCAAACCAAAAAGAAAATAGACCGTGGCATATCGGGATGTCTTAACACATTATGGGGCATTCCCATCAACTCTTCTTCTGAATATCCCGATATTTCAGAAAAATTTTTATTTACAAAAAGAATGTTACCTTTTGTATCTGTTTTACTTACAATGAATTTCTTTTTAGAAAAAACTATCTCTTTATCAAGAACAATTGGTCTATATATCATCTCTACTGTTACCTTATAATTTCTCAAGTCATTCTAGCTAACTCTTTCTAAAAAAATCATTTAAAAAATATTTTTAAATGATTGTCAATGTTCTAAAACAGAAAATATTTTTTATAAGAAGTTAATATTAATCATTAAATTAACCATTAAACTTTTATTTAACAACAGAAAAGAATAAAAAATAAGTATATCTTTTTTCTATTTTATATGCTAAACTGCGAGTATATACTAATGAAAGGTTTGTCATGTTTCAACAAAAACTTAGCTCTTTATCTTTAGTTTTTTTACTCTTTTTTATAGTGGGATGCAGTAATATTACACCTGTAGAAGAAGGCGAAGGTATTAAAATTTCAGGTACAATTACCTATGATAGAGTTCCTGTAAAACAAGGAAATTATGGTCTTATTAGTTTGGACTACACTAATATTCAGAAAGTCACAGGGAAAAATCTTTATATTAAAGTAGTCGATGAGAATGGCTTACTTTTATATACAACCAGTTCAAATGCTAAGGGAAAGTACACGGTTTACGTTCCTGAAAACACTCCTGTAAAAATTCGTGTTTATAGTAGAATGTATAAAAAAGGGCGATGGGATGTTTCTGTTGTTGATAATACCAACATGAAAGCCACTTATGTTATGGAGGGGTCATTAATAAACAGTGGGTCAAAACCAAGCATTAGAAATCTACATGCTTCTTCTGGCTGGGATGGAGAAGCCTATTCTGGAGCTAGAAATGCAGCACCATTTGCCATCTTGGACAGTATCAATACCGTTATGCAAAAAGTTATTACAGCAAAACCAAACATTACCTTTCCTCAGTTAACGGTAAACTGGTCGGTTAATAATGTAGCAGCAGGTGGCGACAGAAGTTTAGGGCAAATTGTTACCTCTAACTATGATGGAGAGAACAACTTATGGATTTTAGGGGATGCAAACTCTGATACTGATGAGTATGATGACCATATTATCATTCATGAGTGGGGTCATTTTTTTGAAGATAAATTTTCCCGTTCAGACAGCATAGGTGGACCACACTCATCAGGGGATTCTTTGGACATTCGTGTTGCTTTTGGCGAAGGATGGGGAAATGCTCTCTCTGCAATAGCAACGGATAATCCTGTCTATTTTGATACTTCAGGATATGCTCAAAAATCAGGTTGGGCAATGAACATTGAGTCGGCTCAACCTGAAAACCCAGGTTGGTTCTCAGAAGCTTCTATTCAACGTATACTCTATGATTTGTACGATAAGAATCATGATGGAGGCGACAACCTACATTTAGGATTTAAACCTATTTTTAATGCCATGGTTTCACAAGAGAGAAACACCCCTGCCTTTACCAGTATCTTTTCATTTATTCATGCTCTAAAATCAGAAAATAAGTCTAAATCGTATAAAATTGATCAAGTTGTTGCATCCGAACAGATTGCTTCAATCTCAGATGCTTATGGAAAATATCGTTCAAATTCAGCTGGGGGAAGCTATACCACACCTATTTATAGAGATTTAAAAGTAGGAAAGTGGATTACACAATGTAATCAAAATCAATACGGAGTCTATAATAAGCTTGGGAATCGAACCTTTATCAAAGTTAAAATTGATAAAGCAGGTTTTTATACCTTTGATGCACAACCGTATGGTGGTGCGTATGGCGATCCAGATATTGTTATTTATAAAGCAGAGTATCCACTAAAATCCATGGGGATGTCTCCATTAGAAGGCAGTAGCTCAGACAGTTTAGCCATTAGTTTAACACCAGGGAACTATCTGGTTGAAGTGTATGATGCATCATTTAATAACAGCTGTTTTATTGTAAAACTCAATAAAGAAGCAGGAACGTATAAACCTGTAATGTCAAAAGGACAAATACAGAGAAAACCATTAAGAATGCCTCAATATTAAAAAAGATGTACAATTTATTTACAATTATCTGTAACTATATAAATTATTATCTAAAATAATATGGTAAAGTATCATATTAATAAAATATTAAATTAAGGACAGTCATGATATTTCGTAAACATCATCTCTTTATATTTCTTTTTCTATCCAGCCTCTCTCTTGAGGCCATAGAGATTTCAGGAACCGTTCATTATGAACGTGTTCATGCTAAAAATTCTGGAAGTTCTTCTTTTTTGGACTACTCCGATATTACCCAAGAAACAGCTAAACAAGTGGTGGTTTTAGCCATCGACCGTTCAAACAATTTAGTTGACTCTACCTCTACAAATAATCAAGGAAACTATACCCTCTCTAATATTCCAAGCAATAGCGATATAAAAATTCGTGTCTATGCAAAAATGGAAAAACCGAACCGATGGAATATAAAAGTAATTGATAACAGTAACAGTGATGCACTTTATGGTATGGATGGTAGCTTTTCAAACAGTGGATTCTCTAACTCTGTTCGTAACCTTACGGCTCCTGCATCTAATAAAACATCCCCTCCGTTTGCCATACTTGATTCTATCTATTTAGCGATGAATAAAATCTATGCTGTTGACAGTACGGTTAACTTTCCTGCATTAAAAGTAAATTGGTCTGTTAATAATATTAATACAGGAACCTACTATGATGGTTTGGACAATATTGTTTTACAAGGAGACCAACAAGGCGACAGTGATGAGTATGATGACCATATTGTTATTCATGAGTGGGGGCATTACTTTGAAAAAAACTTTTCACGAGCTGATAATATAGGAGGAGCACACGGTTCAAATGAGCATGTAGACATTCGTGTTGCCTTTGGAGAAGGATTTGGAAATGCACTCTCAGCAATAGTTACGGATGACCCTCTCTATTTTGATACGTTTGGAAATAATGGATGGAACATGAACATAGAGCAGGCTGTACATGAAACGCCGGGTTGGTTTTCAGAAGCTTCAATACAACGTATACTCTACGATTTATACGACAGCAATAATGATGGTAAAGACACCCTCTCTTTAGGATTTAAACCTATCTATGAGACACTTATTCATGGTCAACGAAATAGCCAAGCATTTACCAGTATTTTTTCATTTATTACAGAGTTAAAGAAAGCAAATGCAAACGCTACCAGTAAAATTGATGACATTACGGCGAATGAAGATATTGCTACTATCGAAAATATATATGGTACAAATCGTATTTCAAATGTACAAGAGGGGTCATTACCACTCTATACTCAATTAAGCGTCAATAAAAGCCTTGGAAACATCTGTACTTATAACTATTATGGAGTCTACAATAAGCTGGCAAATCATAAATATGTACGGTTTACTATCAACAAAAACGATACCTATCCGATTCAAGTAAAACAGTCCAATGGGAGCAGTTCCGATCCCGAATTTACTCTTTTTAAAACGTCTCCATTTGAAAATGTATCAACAAATGAGAGTGGGAAAGCAGGGATTGAACAAACCAATTTAGCCCTTACTTCAGGAGACTATCTATTGGATATTTATGACTCAAGTAGCATTGATAAAGCATGTTTTACGGTATCAATTGGAGAGATAACAAGCGTCGATAATTCAAATAATGACAACAATTCAAATAACAATTCAAACAATGACTCCAATACTAATGACTCGACAGGAAGTAATACTTCTAGCATTGGATTTACGTTACCAAACAATATTTTTTTAGCAACCCTTATTCTATTAGCTATACTCTTTATTCCTCTCTTCTTTATACGAAAAGAACTAAAAATATAGTAAAATAAAATATAAAAATTTCATCTAAAAAGGAAATACTATGAAACTAAAAACATTGGTTTTAACACCACTATTCATTCTTATTGGACTTCATGCAGAGTCTATGACAGGTACAACCATTGGTCACTATTCTAAACCTGGGGCACCTATTGATATGACCTACCTTAGTAACAGTACAGACGACAATAAAAGCAACCGAGTCTACGATGTGAACATCACATTAACAAGTACCGTTCGTTATGGAACAATGAACGTAAAACTAACACTCGATGATAAATTAACACCCCTCTCTCCTATTGAAAAAGAGTTAACATTTGAGATTAGTCCAGAACAAAAAAAATACCCTATTAATTTACAAGTATCAGCACCAGAAGATGGACTTTACTACATTAGATTGTTGACAAAAATAGATAAAGGTGTCGGTTCAAAACTTCGAGCTTTTGCTGTTCCTATACAAGTAGGAGAGAGAAAGAAGCTCAAAAGAAACTCGCTTATGATGAAATCTCATTTAGGAGAAAACATCTCAATTTCTAAAGCTATTGAAACCGTCACTATCGTAGAAGAGAAATAATCTCTCTTTTACTGACTAAAACCATTGAACTGCATAATATACCTTTTTTAACTGATTAAAACAAAATCTCGGTATAATACGCGACCTCATTCTCTATGAGCAATATACATGAAAGGATTCACATGCCAAAAATGAAAAGCGTTAAAGGTGCTGTAAAGCGTTTTAAAGTTAAAAAATCTGGTAAAATCAAAAGAGGGACTGCATTCAGATCTCACATTTTGACAAAAGTAGATGGTGCTCATCACAGATCAAATAGAGCTCCTAAATATGTATCAGATGCTGATGCAAAAAAGATTAAAGAGATGATTAACTAATTTTAGTTTCTTCGTTAAATTAACACAGCAATAACTCCTAATATTTTTAGGACAAGTTCATTTTATATATAAAGAATGACACCTATTAGTCATGAAAAATTGACACACATGGTAAAGGACAACTATGAGAGTAAGAACAGGTACGGTAAGAAGCCGTCGTCACAAGAGACTTTTAAAACAAGCTAGAGGTTTCTACAGTGGAAGAAGAAAACATTTTAGAAAAGCTAAAGAGCAATTAGAGCGTTCATTAGTATATGCATATAGAGACAGAAGACAGAAAAAAAGAGATTTCAGAAGACTTTGGATTGTTAGAATCAATGCAGCTGCTAGATTAAATGATATGAATTACTCAACATTCATGCATGGTCTTAAAGTTGCAAACATTGAACTTGACAGAAAAATTTTAGCTGACATGGCGATGAATGCTCCTGAAGCATTTACAAAATGTGCTGAAGCTTCTAAAGCTGCACTTTCTGCGTAAATAAAATATTTTTTATCTGAGGAGTTTCTACTCCTCACTCTCTCTTCTTTCTTTTTTGATACTTAATTAAAAATAAATCATAAATACTACTTTTAGTTTATACAATTTAAAGCTATACTACCATTATGAGAAATACAAAACGCATAATAGGTATTGATATTTTTAGAGGTTGGGCCATTCTCTTAATGGTCATATTTCACTTCTCTTATGACATATACTATTTTAAGATTATTGACTTTCAGATACAAACCAATACCTTTTTTATATGGTTTCGTTTTTTAATTGTATCTATGTTCTTAGTAGCTGTAGGAATAAGCCTCCAACTGGCACATCAACAAAAAATTAACTGGTCAAGCCTCAAGAAAAGAGCTCTTTATTTGGGTATTGCTTCACTTTTAGTCAGCATCAGTTCATACATTATTTTTCCAAACAGTTGGATATATTTTGGTATTTTACATTTTATACTCATCGCTTCCTTTGTAGTTTTACCTCTTTTAAACCATCCCTATCTCTCTTTAACCTTTGCAGTAACAAGCTTTATCGCCTTTCATCTGAATATTCTGAATATGCACTGGCTCTTTAATCTCTTGGTCAGCCCTCTGCACTTACCACCTAGAATTTCGGTCGATGTGGTTCGTTTTGTTCCGTGGATTAGCTTTGTTCTTATTGGAATAAGTATGGGAAGTTTAGGTTGGCATCAAAAAATTTTCAATACGCACTTTTTTAATAAACGAGATAAAATAAATGATTTTTTTTCTTTTTTAGGGCAACACTCTCTACTGATTTACATGGTTCATCAGCCTCTGCTTTTTGCTATGTTTTTACTTTTGAAATAGAGCGTATAAAAGATAAAAAATGATGATTGAAGTGAAAAAGAAAGAAAATGATACTTAGGTAAAGACGATAAACTAAAACAATATTTTTAAGGAGTTCGCATATAAATAAGGGGAAATATATGTCAATGATATTTTAGCCTATCCATCTTAAACGTAGTATACTAAAAAAAGAAAAAGAAATCAAGATATAACAGTAAAGAATAAGATGAAATCCTATAAAATTTCAATTTCTTCCTCTAATTCTATCCTAAATGTGTCTAAAACTTTTTCTTTTACCAAATTGATTAAATAGATTGCATCTTCAAATGTCCCTCCACCATGATTTACTAAAAAGTTTGCATGCACCTCACTCCATTGCATTGCTCCTTTAGAAACTCCTTTTAAACCAACTTCTTGAATCAAACGTCCTGCAAAATCATCTTTAGGATTCTTAAAAGCAGAACCTGCTGAAGCCATTTTAGGTTGATTGGAACGTAAGGCGATAAGCTCTTCAAGTAACGCCTTATTAAAACCCTTTTTTATATTAAATCGTAACTCTGTGGCAACACCATTTAAGTTAGCAAAACGGTAACCATGCTCTATCTTATCTTTAGATTTCCAAACACCATCTATCTTAATAGCATCTATAATATTAAAAATTTCATAAGACTTTACTCCTGCATTCATTGCAATCATACCACCCATTGAACCAGGTAATTTCGAGATAAACTCAAATCCTGCCAAGTTATTCTTTTTTGCAAAAGAGAGAAGCTTTCCTGTAGGTGTCGCACAACCAACGGTCAAAAGCTCCCCTTCTAACTCAATAAATGAGAAATCTTTAGAGAGCATCATTAAAGGTACAGGAGTATTCGATACTAAAAGATTATTAGCATGACCAATAATAAATCTATCTTTTGGAATTTTATCGTCGCGTTCCAACATCAGTACTTCAATAGGAACACCTACTTTTATACTTGAAAATTTTGAAAAATCTATGGTTTTAAAATACAAGGGATTTCCTTTATAAGAGCAACAAATACTTCCCTATTTTCCAAAAGAATTTTTAAGTTACTATTTTCTAAACAAATTATACCAATATTTAGTTAACTCTATTATAATAAGCTTATGAAAAAAGAGATATTTTTATGTGCCATCAACAATATTTTAAGTGGTACTTGCCTTGAAGATTGCAAGTTTTGTACCCAAAGCGTTCGCTACCATGCCGATATAGAGAGATACAACTACAAATCCATTGAAACCATTGTAAAAGAAGCAAAACAAGCCAAAGCTAACGGTGCTTTGGGCTACTGTTTGGTTACAGCAGGAAAAGGGTTGGATGATAAAAAAGTAGACTTTGTTGCACGTACTGCAAAAGCAATAAAAGACGAAGTTCAAGAGTTAAACCTTATTGCCTGTAATGGAACTGCTTCGATAGAACAGCTTCGTTACCTAAAAGAGCATGGAATAGACAGTTATAATCACAATTTGGAAACTTCTGAAAATTACTATAAGACTATTTGTACTACCCACAGTTGGGCAGAACGATATGAAACATGTCAAAATGCAAAATCTGTAGGTCTACAACTCTGTACAGGTGGTATTTTTGGAATGGGCGAAGAGCCAGAAGATAGAGAGTCTCTGTTGAATGCTATTGCTTCACTTCAACCTGAATCCACTCCATTAAACTTTTACCATCCCAATGAAGCTCTGCCTATCAAAGCTAGAAATATCTCTAGAGAAGAAGCTTTAGAAATTGTACGAAAAGCACGAAAACTCTTAGGAGATGAGAGACTACTAATGGTTGCAGCAGGTCGTGAACTTCTCTTTGAAGGTTGTGAAGAGCTGATGTTTGAAGCAGGAGCAAACTCAATGGTTATAGGAAACTACTTGACCACGACAGGAGATGCACCCATGAAAGATAGAGAGATGTTAAAAAGACTTGGTTATGGAGTAGCAACAACTTGTAATGAATGAATCTGTTGTCTACATTATAACACTTTCCCTCATTCTAGTACTCTCTCCCCATCTATCGAGGTTTGTTCGTCTACCCACAGCTCCTATTGAAATTATTCTTGGTTCACTGCTTGCCTCAATGGGGATTATCGGTGCATCACAAGATAATTTTAGTCTTCTTGCTGAAATAGGTTTTTTATATCTGATGTTCCTTGCAGGTTTAGAAGTAAACTTAAAAGGCATTTTAAAAATGCCTCAAATATACATTATCCAATCCTTCTATTTTCTTTTAGCCTTATGGGTTTTAGCAATCATCTTTGGTTTAATATTCAAATTAGATACCATGCTCATTGTGATTTTACCACTTATCTCCATAGGTCTGTTAGCCACCTTATCCAAAGAGCATGGTAAAGAGGAACAGTGGATTAAAATAGCGTTTCTAGTAGGAAGTATTGGAGAGGTGATAAGTATTACAGCATTAACCATTTCAGAGGCTTCAAACACCCTAAACTCGTATGAGGAGCTTATCTATAAAATCTCGCTACTCCTTGTATTTTTAGGTGTGGTACTGCTCATGTATGCTCTGCTTCGTATTCTTTTTTGGTGGTATCCTGAACTTAAAAGCATTCTTATGCCCCCCCAAGACATACAGTATCAAGATTTACGACTGGCAATAGGAATTTTCTTTATTATGATTGCCATTATGAAACAACTGCATTTAGAGCTGGCATTTGGAGCATTTATTGCAGGACTCTTTATCTCAACATTCTTTCATCATAAAAAAGAGTTGGAACAAAAAATATCCTCTTTTGGCTTTGGATTTTTAGTTCCCATTTTTTTTATTCATGTTGGGGCATCTTTCAATTTAGCAAATATTTTTATCCCCGAAGTACTTCTTAAAACAGCTATTCTACTGCTTATTATGTTCACTATTCGTATCTTGTCTGCCTATACTCTCAGTTTTCTTGTGGGAAAAAGAAATGCCCTCTTGACAGCACTGGCACTCTCTATGCCACTTACGCTCATGATTGCCGTTGCAACCATTGGGCATGAGAAAAAGATGATTGCAGAATTTGACTACTATGCTGTTATTTTAGCCAGTCTACTGGAAGTTATTTTTGCCATGACGGCAATAAAAATTATCGCTAAATTAGAAAAAAAGGTTAAAAAAGAAACTCGAAAAAATCGAAAATTTTCTTAATACTTGATAAGTATTAGCGAAGGGGGTTAAAACGATACCCCTCTCCATACACATTCACAATAGAATTTTTTGGAATCTTTTTACGCAACAGTTTCACTAATGCCCGAATTTGATTGGCATCGTACTCTTTATAAAAGTCATCCTGAGAGAGATAATCAAAAATTTCAAAAAAAGTATACACTTTATTGGGACTGCTTGAAATAAGTGTTAAAAGTCGTCTCTCATTTTTAGTAAGCTTGACCTCTTCTTTGGATAAAAGAAGTTTTTCATCCGTCGCATTCCAGATCATGTTGTCGTCTAAAAGAAAGAGCTTCTGTGCTTCTTTTTTCTGTTCTAACGCAATCTCACTTTTTGCTTTTAAAAGGGTCTCTTTTAAAATTTTAGGATCGATTGGTTTTAAAATATATTTGACCAAAGAGAGTTCAATCGCTGCCAATAATTTATCTTGGTCAGCGTAAGAGCTTGTAATAATAATTTTTACATTATTATCCACTTCTCTAATTTTTTTAGCCAAAGAGATTCCATCAAGTTTAGGCATGTGAATATCCAGCAAAATAATATCTGGTTTATGAAGAAGATAAGACTCATAGCCTTCTTGACCATCTCCTGCACAAATAACATTCTCTACCAACTCTTCCAGTTGTGCCATATATATACTTTGAATATCTCTATCATCTTCAATATAGAGTAGCGTCAATGAATTTAAACTCAAATCATTTCCTTATTAAGTAGTATGCATATAAACCCAAATTCTATTCCATAATAGTGATGTTTTAATTCCCTATTGTTTTTATTAATCCCAAGAATTTACAACTGTAACAAAAAGTTACATAAAGACTATTTAAATTTCTTTCTAAAGAAGATGTCAATACTTTGAGACGGAACTGTTTTTTGATGCTGTCCCAGTTCGACTTTAATATTTTTATTCACATCGTATTCTAAAATAAAGGAGTTCCCCTCGGTTGAACTCTCAATAACAAACATACTCTTTTTATCTATTTTTTTACCCACTTGTATGGCATAGCCCTCTCCTGTACCATCATCTTTTATAAACACCCTATCCAACTCCAACTCATACGCCAAATCCCTAGCTGCTTGATTCATAATAAACAGTTCTGCTTCTCGTCCTAAATCAGCCTCTCCTTCTGAAAGGCTTGCTGTAGAAACACCCAACAAAAGATAGGAGAGAATATCTTTTTTAGGCATTTCAGGTTCCGAAGAGAATTGTAATTTTGGATGTTGAGCATCACCATAAATATTAATTTTAATAAGCACATCAGGAAGCTCATGTTCCACTTTTATATCCAATAGAGGGTTAATCTCTTTGGTTCCTCGAAAGACAATAGACGAGTCAATAACTGAAAAAAACTTCGGTGCTTGCTCAACCAAACCATTAATTTCATGTATTTTCCCCAACATCCCCAAGTTTTTACCAAACTCTTTTTTTGCTTTAATATCAACTCTAAACGTTAAATCAATATCTTTTGTCTTATATTGAGCATTCTTTGAAAGAATGGCTAAATCAATATAGGTATCTTCAAGAAAAGAGTTGTCCTTCTTTTTTTTATTTTTATCTTTTTTGGTAATAATAATAACATCAGGGTCATTTGCAGGGTCTAAAAATTTAGCTTCATACAGCAGTTTCATCTTATCAAGAACAATCTTACCAACAATCTTTTTTTTCTTAGCAATTTGCTCATAATGAATATCTGTCGTTAAAACAGCCTCACCATATTCAGGATAACCCAAGGATAACCTATCTATAGAAACATCTCCTTTTAGGTTCTCTTGAGTTCCTTTTAAATTGACCAATATCTTAGGATGTATGTCCAGAAAGACATCTCTTCTCTCTCCTAAATAGATTTTTCCTTTTTTATTTAAATAAAACTTTTTATTGAGTTTATTCTCTTTAAAGCCTGTGGTTTCCAAATTGAGCGTATTCAAGGTTAAAAGATTTTTACTGTAATCTGCATCAATCTTGATGTTTTCTACATTAAAGCCATCCAATTTTATTTTTGAAGAGCTCAATTTTGCAGAAACCTCTTCGCCTCTGAGCGTTGCTTCCAACTCCAAAGCTCCATCAACAGGCATAACAGTAAACGGATAGAGACGAGCAAACTCCTCTTGAATTTTACTTAACGAATCAATAGCAAGAGTAGCATCAATACGTTTCTCTTTCAGATTACCTTTTGCAGAAACCTTTAAATGTTCACTGTGCAAATCCACCTTTAGACCATCTTTTCCATTCTTCACATCAACCAAAGCTTTAAACTTTTTATTTGATTCCAGAAAACCTTTTACCATCAAATACTGTTTAGAAAGAGTTGCCTCTCCTTCCAATTCAAGTTTGACAAACTTCTTTTTAAGCTCCTCAGGAACCTCTACAATTTTACTTGGATAAATTCTATCGGTCTTAATATCAAAAACAACATGATCAAGGTCTGAACTCTTTGCAAGAACGTGAATTGTTTTAGCATTAAGTTTTACGATAGCATCTTCTTTTGACTTATCAATGGTTAAGTTTAAAGGCGTTAGAGAACTTAAATTAACACCAAAGGCATTAAAGCCCCTAATGTTAATTTGACTCTGGGTCATCATTGTTTTAGGTCGAGTATAATCTCCAAAAAAATCACTCTTAATATCCAAGGCTATACTCTTGGCTGTTGAGTTAAGTTTTAAATTTCCCTTTACCTGATGTTCTTTTAAATTCACAACAAGATTATGGGTCTTTAACGTTAAATCAGACAAAATATTTTGAGCAAAAACCTTAGAACGTGCATTCAGTTCAAGATTGATTTGTTGCAAACCTCCATGGGCAATAAGTACAAGGGGTGTCTCTCCACGAAGCGTTACATTAGCCTCTTTTAAAGAGTTATTCACATAAGCCTCATGTACCATAAAATCAAGCTTTGTTTTAAATTTTAAAGAGTTATTCACATCATGAAAATTGAGCTTTGTCTCAGCATTTATTTTTCCATTTGCAACCGTAGATTTTAAATTTGTCACAAGGTTCAGATTGATATTTCCCTCTATTGGTTCTAGCTCTCCTTTCAGTAATAAGTTATTCACATGCAGTTTTATCTCATTCTGTTTGGCTCTAAAGTTATTCACATCTGTTCTAAACTCAATCTTTTTCATGCTCCCTTTAGCATTCAAAGCGATGTTACCTTTTCCAATAACCGTTACATTTGCATCTTTTAAGAGTTTAGTTAAATAGACTCCATGCGTCTTGAGCGTTGAGTTCAAATCAAACGCCAAAGAGTTGTTCACATCCTTATAATTTACGCTACTTTTTAAAGCAATCTTTCCATCAGCGACCGATGAATCAAAATGGGTTAATAGAGTTGTTTTCACATCTCCCTTCAAAGGTTGAGCCTTACCTTTTAACTCCAAATCTTTTAAATCTAAAGCCAACTCATTCTGTTTGACTTGCAATCCTTTAATTAGTGTTTTAAAGCGAACATCTTTCATATCTCCTTTAGCCAAAAGGGTTATTTTTGGTAAACGTTGAATCGTTATATTCTGCTCTGCCAACTCGGCAGGAATAAACGTCTTTTTAGGCTCTACGTTTCCATCTATATCAAAGACTAACGTACTATTTATATCGTCTAAATCCAGACGGGTTAAAGCCTTCAATTTTAAATACGCAACATTACCATCAAGCTCTGTATTTAAACGATTATCAATAGATTTTTCTTGGATATTAAATATACCTTTAGTTCTAAAAAGTTTACTTTTTACTAAATAATCATTCTGTTTTAAAGAGAGTTTATGAATGTTTATTTCGTAGTTTACTGCCTTCAAATCGCCCTTGGCTTTTAACGTTAGCTTCGGATTGACCAAAAGTGTCAAATTATATTCTTTTACAAACGGAGTTATAAAATTTCTATTGGCTTCAACCTCTGCCAACACATCATAGGTATCATTTTGGAAAGAGGCTTTTATATTTGCTTGACTCATATTGCTGTCCAGTAAAAATGTCAACGCTCCACTATACTCTTTTTTCATATCTGTTTGTACATCCGAAAGATGCAGTTGTGCAGAGTGGATATCATAGTTCTGATAAGCTATATTTTTTACAGAGACATCAGCATTTTTAATCAAAACCGTATCAAAAGGCAGAGTAACATTGGATTCACTTTTATTCTCATCACTGCTATTATTCTCTATTAAATTTACTAAAAAATCATTATCAATATGAGCTTCTTTTAAAACAAAGTTATCAATAATTAGTTCTCTGTTTTTTAAAGCCTCGAAATCTACCGTCAACGCAAGCTCTTTAGCCTGAACTTGATTCTTATAATTCACATCTTTTAATCTAAACCCCGAGAGCAATCCCCCCTGCATCTCTCCGTAAGTGATGTTTTGTTCTTTCAAAGGATTTTTGAGCAAATTTAAAACCGTTGCAGGAGATTCAAGAATAAAAACAAGCAGTGAGATTAGAACTAAAAGCAGAAGAATCAGCCATTTTATTAGATGATAAAAAGTAGAAATTGTTTTTCTCAAAATACTTGTCCTATTCCTAAATGAAGGGCAAAGCCACCCTCTTGTGGATAACCCACGTCCAAACGTAATGGACCAATAACCGAAAGATAACGCAAGCCCACACCGTAAGCGTTGTACCAATCTCCAGAAAAATCGTTAACCTCATTTGAAAGCTTTGAACTATCAAAAAAAGATACCCACGCAAAGTTCTCAGTTAAATAATATCGAGCTTCTAACGAGGCATCAATACTGCTCAACCCACCAAGAGGATATTTCCCAACATGCGTCCCTAAATCACGATATTCATACCCTCTGTTACTCATTGCTCCACCCAAAAAGAAATGTTTAAAGGCAGGAGTCTCCTGTGAAATGCTTCCAACTTTTAGTTTCGATGCGAAGACAAAGGGTTCAAACTCTTTAATATAACGAGCTTCTCCTAAAACTTTGAAATAATCAATGTCCGAACCCAAATCCTTCATGGACTTTTCAAGATAGAGTGAATAGTAATCTCCATTTTTAGCATCCATTTTAGAGTCACGATTATCAATCACTAGCCGATAAAAGAGTGAATTAATCAAATAATTTCCCTCTAAAAAAGCAGGTATGTCCGACTCAACATCCAAATACTCCAACTGAAAACCAAAAAAGTGGTCTAAACCAATAAATGACTTTCCAAAAGTAACCCGTTCACTTAAAACATTCTCAATATAGGAATCGTAGTCCCACTGAGCAAACTTGACCTCGTTTCTAAAGGAAAAATCTCCCAAAAATGGGTTCTCTAAGCGTGGGTCATAATAACTTGTAGTTGCTTGATAGCCTCGTTCTGAAATCTGTAATCTCGCTCGAAATTCTCGCAGGTTTCCAAAAAAGTCATGGTCAACATACTCTGCTCCTCCTCTTGCACCATCTTCGGTATCGTAACCCAAATTAGAAGCAAACTCTTTGGTTCTACCCTCTTCTAATACAATATCAATTGGGGTTTCTCCATTACTGCTATTAAAATCTGCTTTCATTTTGATGGTATCAAAGACCCCCAAACGATAAAGGTTATCATAGCTTTTTTCTATTTTCAAAATATTATAAAGGGCATCTTTTTTATACTCTATCTCTTTTAAAACCAAAAAATTATCCACATCAGAACTGTTGTTTATATCCGTTGTTGAAAAATAACGTTTTAAGCCTTTATCAATAGAGATGTTTACATCCACTTTATAGACATCCAAATCCACAAAAGCCTTTGCATTCATCTTATAGGTAGGGTAGCCATTCTCTTCTAAAAAACGTGAAATTTTCTTTTTTGTAGCTGTAAAGTCTGTCGTTTTAAAACGCTCTTTCTCTTTAAACAGAAGAAAGGAACGAAACTCATTATTAATAGCAATCGACGCTATTTGAATGGCACGATTTTTTTTAATATTCAGATAAATAGTATCCTCATCTGTAGAGGAGTTAACCTCGACCTTATAGTAACCCATGCTTCGGGAATACTCAACTAAGTTTTCCACAAAATCATCTATCTCATCACTTTCAAAAGTAGGATTTTTCTTCCAAATTTTATAAATAGCAGGATATTCAATATGACAAATCTTGAGCAGTGTTGCCCTGTCAAATTCCCCTGCAATTAAATCCACATCTCCTTGGAATTCAACATTTTTAAATGTTTTTCCATGAAGAAACATTATTAAAACTAAAAAGATATATAGGTATTTTTTCATAAGAAGATTTTACAGAAAAAAGTGTTAAGTCTTCGTATAAATAGAAGCTTTTTCAGCCACCCTATCCAAACCATAATCACTGTTAATCAGATAATTTTGAGCTTTTTCGGCTTTTAACATCTTGTAGAGTATCGAAGCCAACCCTTTGGCAATCTTCTCTTCACTCAAAACCTGCATTGCAAAATTCTGATGTGTTTCCATATTGTCTACAACTGCATTGCTCATGCTCTCTTCAAAACCACCCATCATCGCTTGCTCTTGACTGTTTTTTTGCACCTGTTCCATTACGCTTTTATTCTCTGACATTTTATCTTTAATCATTCGAGCATAATTAATCATGTCACTGGAACTAAACTCTCCACTAAACAGATGGTTCATCTCATCAACCACATACGAGAGCAACTCTTTTTCAGGGTCACGAGCCACTGCCCCACCCGAGCTTATGGGTTTTAACTCGGCATTCTCTCCTAACAGTGCAATGCTCTTTACTTTTTGCTGATGCAATTTATAGTGGGTTAATTCCACCATCGAAATATCAATCGGCTCTTTGGTCTCATAGGTTTTTAAATTCGGAATCAAGTGCTTCACAAATGCCCAAAGCTTCTCTAGCTCTTCATCGCCATAATCCACTATTTGCGATAAAAATTCATAAAGACGGACAAACGTGACCAAATCTTTTTTAAAAATATCCAATTCACTCTTTTTTTCGTTTGCCTCTCTCAACGAGAGTCCATAATTATGAATTAACGTCTCATCCTCTTCACGCTCTAGCAGTTCATCATACTTGCCTATCTCTTCCAACACTTTTTTATAACCCACTTTATATTTGTCTACAGCAGGTTTTATTGCCGAAGTCATTTTGGCTTGATTGACCCTTGGATTAAAAAATACTTCAGCAAAATTCTCTATATCTTGCCTTCCAAAAATTCCATTTCCTTCAAATTTCATCTCCAATTCATAAACAATATTTGGGTCGGTCACGTCCTCTATCTCGGTACTTTTAAAATAGGGTTCAAACGCCTCTTTTATCTCATCGGCTTCATTATAAAAGTCCAATACAAAGGTCTGCTCTTTCCCTGCATAGGTTCGATTAAGCCTAGAGAGCGTCTGCACACAATCAACCCCACCCAATTTTTTATCCACATACATTGCCACCAATTTGGGTTGGTCAAACCCCGTCTGAAACTTATTGGCAACCAACATAATTTGATAATCATTGGTATCAAACGCCTTTCGCATATCACGCCCATTTAAATTGGGATTCATGCTACTCTCGCTGTACTCTTTGCCTTCGTTTTCTACTTTTCCTGAAAATGCCACCATAACCTGCATCTTTTTTTCCAAGCCTTGGGCTTTTAAATATTTGTCAAACTCCAACTTATAACGCACTGCCACTTGACGGCTAGAGGTCACAATCATCGCTTTGGCTTGACCACCAAGCAGATGAGCAACATGGTGCATAAAGTGTTCACAAATAATCTCTATTTTCCGTGAAATCGTATGCAGATGTTCATTCAGATATTTAGCAATCTGAACCTTGGCTCGTTTACTCTCGACCTCTTTGTCTTTTTTCACATCTTCATGTTCAAGTTTGTAGTAATATTTATAGGTCGTATACCCCCTCAACACATCCAAAATAAACCCCTCTTCAATGGCTTGTTTCATGGTATACTCATGAAAAGCCTTGGGTTTGTTCTCTTTTGAAGCAGGTTTTGACGGGTCAGGACGCACCCCAAACAGCTCCAAGGTTTTTACTTTTGGCGTTGCCGTAAACGCGTAATAACTCAAATTATTTTTGGCACTTCTTGCCTCGAACGATGCCACCACCAGCTCTTCGGCACTCAGTTCTGTTCCCTCTTCTAGCTGTTCAACATTTAACACGGCTCTAAGTTTGGTTGCCGTGCCTCCTGTTTGGCTAGAGTGTGCCTCGTCGGCAATAATGGCGTAGCTGTTCTCTTTGAGTGTTTTGCGTTCACGTATTGCTTCAAGCACAAAAGGAAAGGTCTGAATCGTCGTTATAATAATCTTTGCATCGCGTTCCAAAGCATCGGTAAGCTGTACCGATTTGGATTCACTCGACCCCTTACGACTAATGTTTGCCAACAGCCCTTTTTTGTGTTCAAAACTCGAAATGGTCTCTTGCAGTTGGTCATCAAGCACCGTTCGGTCGGTAATCACAATAACCGAATTAAAAACAGCATCTCCATCTGCCCCATGCAACGAAGAGAGCTGATGAGCCAACCAAGCAATAGAGTTGGACTTCCCCGAACCTGCTGAGTGTTGAATAAGATACTGTTGCCCTGCTCCATGTTTTCGGCTATGTTCCAACATTTTACGCGTAGCATCCAACTGATGATAACGTGGAAATATCATCGTCTCTTTTTTGCTCTTTTTACCCTGTTGGTCTTCAATCTCTTCTACTTTTAGGTGCATGTATCGGTGCAGAATATTCAGAATACTGTCACGATTCAACACCTCCTCCCAAAGGTACTGCGTAGCATAACCCTCTTTATTCTGTGGATTCCCTGCTCCACCATCAAGCGTTCCCTTATTAAACGGCAAAAAGAACGTTTCTACCCCTGCCAATTTGGTCGTCATCCACACTTCATCGCCACTTACAGCAAAATGTACCAAAGCTCTTTTTTTAAAGCCCAATAACGGTTCGCCTTTGGGAAGCCTATCGGTTTTATATTGGCTTTTCGCCACCTCGACAGCTTGGGTAAAATCGCTTTTTAGCTCAATCGTAGCAAAAGGAATGCCATTGACAAACAGCACCAAATCAATAGAGTTTCCATTCTGTTCCGAGTAGTAAAGCTGTCGAACCACACGCAAAATATTGGCATCGTACTTGCTCTGAATCTCAGGATTCTCCAACTCGGGTTTAAACTGACAAAGTTTAAACTTTGCCCCACGATCTTTGACCTCGTTTCGCAAAAAGTGCAACGAGCCATAAGCATCCAACTGCTTCGCCACCCGTTTACAAAGGGCTTCATCAACAGTAACACCATAAGTTTTAGAGAGTTTTTCATAAGCTTTAGAAGAGGTAGTTTTAATATAATTTACAAGGTCACTAGGATAAAGAGCCAAAGTTTTATCATAGTTTTTTGATTCCCCCTCTACATAACCATTGGCTTTCAAGAGTTCCATTACTTCATTTTCAAACACTATCTCTTTGTGGCTTTCCATCGTGTCTCCCTAAACATTGATTGTATAGTTTAACATAAAAAACCTCATCTTCCGTAGGTTCGATTTCATCGAACATCAAAACCATACAGGAATAACAAAACAGTTTTGTATAAAAGTCAAATCCGAATATGGCGTTCGATAAAATCGAACCTACAAATTCCAAATATTAACGCACATCCACCTTCCCCGTAACCACAGCCGAAATAAGGGCTGTTCGTCTCTCTTTTAGTAGCTCTATTGCTTGGGTTGATTTGGTTATTAGGGTGTCGATTTGGTTGGTTTTTTCTTCAATATATTTTACTATTTGAACTTGTTCTTCTAAAGAAGGTAAACCTATTTTTATATCTCCAACAGTATCTTTATTTAAATTTAATTGTGTTCCAAATTTTCCTAATCCTAAATATGGTTGTCCACTTTTAAATATCCAATAAAGGAATTGTAAATTTTCTTTGTAATTTTTAAAATATACAAATCCATCATGAATGCAACATTTAATATTTGCAATAATTGGCTTTCCAACAGAACCTGCAATACTCAAAAACAAATCATTTGGCTCTAATGGAACACTGAAGCTTTTTCCTAAACTTGATAACTTTTGTACAGTTTTTTCAAGATACATATCACTTAATGTTACGTCAGATATTCGTACCCAAGCATATTCTCCGTTATCATCAAAATATATTGGATTTTCTATAGGTCTTGGAGAAGCTCCTCGTTTTACAAAACACAATCTTTTAATATTTAAAACTGCCCAACGCTTAGGCACATCCCCCAACCACTCAACCCCACTATCTTTCATATCAACAGAATCATCCAACCCTTTAGTAACAGCATGGCTAATAAGTGCTTGTCGTTTCTCTTTTAGTAGTTT
>Ga0256827_10000096_pt1 | contig 44855 bp, 49 predicted proteins | sample CV84metaG_FD_185977 | JGI IMG/M metagenome (GOLD analysis project Ga0256827, IMG submission 185977) | Hydrothermal vent microbial communities from East Pacific Rise, Pacific Ocean - CV84 | ecosystem: Environmental > Aquatic > Marine > Hydrothermal vents | place: Pacific Ocean: East Pacific Rise... | reverse complement strand
AAGGGTTTGCAATGTACGCAATCATTAAAGCAAGTGGTCAACAATTCAAAGTTCAAGAGGGTGATATCATCTGTTTTGACAACATGAGTCTTGAACCAAAAGCAGCAGTAGAATTCAAAGAAGTTCTTGCTGTAGACAACGGTGAATTAACTGTAGGTACTCCATTCGTAGAGGGCGCTGTAGTTAAAGGTGAAGTGATCAATGAAGGTAGAGATAAAAAAGTTATCATCTACAAGAAAAGAAGAAGAAAAGATTCAAAACTTAAAAGAGGTTTCAGAAGAGACTTTACTAGAGTTAGAATTACTAAAATAGCATAAGAAGGAGCTCATATGGCACACAAGAAAGGTCAAGGATCTACTCAGAATAACCGTGATTCAGCTGGACGTCGTTTAGGCGTTAAAAAATTTGGTGGTGAGGCAGTTATCCCTGGTAATATCATCATTAGACAAAGAGGAACAAAAGTTCATCCTGGTAATGGTGTAGGAATGGGTAAAGACCATACTATATTTGCACTAGTTGAAGGTGTAGTAAAATTTGAGAACAGATCTGCTTCTCAGAAAAAAGTTTCAGTAGTACCTGCATAAAACTTCATAACTCCAACATTGCGTTGGAGTTATTTTTATTATTGTTTTTTTGTAAATATAAAATATAACCATAGTATCTTAAATACTTTATTTAGTATGCTGCATACTCTCTACCCTCACAGTTACGTCTCCCCGCCCACCAACCTTCATTGTATTCAAAATTATTATTAAATGCCTCATGGTCTTTTTTATATACTTCCGCGGCAGTAGTACAACCGTCATGTGCACCATTTTTAAAACTTACACTTTTATTATTGAGATTTAAAGGTCTGTAAGGAGAGGGTGAATGTTTACTGTTCTTGTTACTGCTACATGCTGTAAATAGTAAAGTGAGAGAGATAAATAATAGTGTGTGCAGTTTCTTGTTAAACATACATGTTCTCCTGATTTTGGAAATATAGAAATAAATTATATCAACAATTTCCCTAATTTAGATATAATTCTTTAATTCATTTACCATAGTGTATGGTTTTTTATAGATTTAAAGGTTAATTATGTTTGTAGACAGTGTAGAACTTACGATAAGTTCGGGTAAAGGCGGTGCCGGTTCCATATCTTTTTGGACAGAAAAATTTGTTGCAAATGGCGGTCCTGACGGTGGTGATGGTGGTCGTGGTGCTTCGGTATATTTTAAAGTAGATAACAATACAGATACCCTCTCTTCACTTCGTGGACGCAGAGCTATCAAGGCTGAGAATGGGCGTCCCGGTGAAGGACGTAAATGTTATGGACGTAAAGGCAAAGATACCATTATTACTGTACCTCCCGGAACACAGGTGATCGATATGGAAACAGGAGAGGAACTTTTGGATCTTATTACCGAAGGTGAAGTGGTTCTTTTTCTTGAAGGCGGGAAAGGCGGATTGGGAAATATGCACTTTAAGTCATCAAGTAATCAAAGACCTACCTATGCACAACCAGGTTTACCGGGTATTACGAAGCAGGTAAGACTGGAAATGAAGCTTATTGCAGATGTAGGTCTGGTCGGTTATCCGAATGTCGGAAAATCAACACTTATCTCTACACTTTCAAATGCAAGACCTGAAGTTGCGAATTATGAATTTACAACACTTACCCCTAAACTGGGAGTCGTACACATAGGTGAATATGATTCTTTTATGATGGCAGATATTCCCGGTATTATTGAAGGTGCCAGTGACGGTAGAGGTTTAGGTTTGGAGTTTTTAAAACATATTGAAAGAACAAAAACACTTTTGTTATTGATAGATGCAGCAAATTATAGAGAGATGAAATACCAGTATGAGACATTATTGGTAGAGTTACAGCGTTATTCTGAGACTTTGGCAACAAGAAAACATGCTATAGCGATTACAAAGATTGATTCACTTTCTCAAGATGAAGTAAATAAGCTGACTCGTACTTTCCTCTCAGATATCGGCTTGGAAGAAAATGCTACTTTGAACAGATACAAAGCCAATGAAAAATATATTTCTTACGGATTTGAAAAAGATTTTGGTGATACCCTGCCTCAAGAAAAGCCATTATTTGTACTTCCTATATCTTCAGTGGCCCACTTAAATACAGAAGCATTGCGCTATGCTATGAGTGATTTTATAAAAAATGTTAAAGAAGAAGACGAGGCAGAGTAAATGCGTATAGTGATAAAAGTTGGCTCTCATGTGCTTACGGAGGACGGTTCCATAGCAAAAGAGCGTATGTTAGGGCTTATCTCACTTATTGCAGAGTTAAAAAGCAATACATATGAAGTGATATTAGTAAGTTCAGGTGCTGTTGCAGCGGGGTTTACTCAATTGCCTTTAGAGAGATCTTCTGTCGCGAACAGACAGGCACTCGCAGCCATTGGTCAACCTTTCTTACTTAAAATGTATCAGGAAAAATTTGCACAATTTGACTTACTTTGTTCACAAGTACTTTTATCTGCAGATGTTTTTGAGTCAGATAAACATGTTACACATGCAAAAGTTGCCATAGATACTCTGCTGGAAAATAATGTGGTTCCCATCATTAATGAAAATGATACTGTGAGTATCGAAGAACTGGTTTTTGGAGACAATGACAGACTCTCTGCACATGTTGCCCACTCTTTTGATGCATCGCTTTTGGTGATCCTTTCAGATATAGATGCTTTGTATGATAAAGATCCAAACAGGTATGAAGATGCCAAACGCAGAGTTATTGTGACTTCAATTTCAGAAGAAGAATTAAATGCAGAATACAGTCCCAACAATGCTTTTGCAACCGGAGGTATTGTGACTAAATTGCAATCAGCAGATTTTCTTATGAAACATGGTAGAGAAATGTTTCTTGCAAGCGGTTTTGATCTTTCCGATGTGAAGCATTTTCTTATAGATAAAAAACATATTGGTGGAACACTTTTCACAGCTTAAGAGAGAATAATGAAATATAGAATAGTTTATATGGGTACACCCCATTATGCAAAAGAGATATTGGCGAGTCTTATTGATGCAGATGATATGGAAGTATCACTGGTCTTAACTCAACCTGACCGTCCGGTAGGGCGTAAAAAAGTCTTAACAGCTTCTCCTGTGAAAACATTGGCAGAAGAGTATGATATAAAAGTTTTGCAGCCAAATCGTCTGAATGATGATGGTATGCAAGAAGCTATAAGAGAGGCAAGACCGGACTTTATTATAGTGGCGGCATTTGGGCAGATACTGCCTAGATCTATTTTAGATATTGCCCCATGTATCAACCTTCATGCTTCTCTTTTACCACAATACCGTGGTGCTTCACCTGTTCAGCAGTCGCTACTTAATGGAGATGAAAAAACAGGTGTAACCTCTATGTTGATGGAAGAGGGCTTGGATACAGGTGAGATACTTGAAAAAATAGAGTTTGTGATACCTGCGGATATGCGACTGCATGCACTCATGTCACAATTGACAGAAGATGCTTGTAGACTTACACTCACAACGATACGTGATTTTGAAAAGATTATACCTGAAAAACAGGATGAAACCCAAGCCACACTCTGTAAAAAGATCAAAAGATCAGACGGTGAAATAGATTTTAAAGATGCATTGCTGATTTATAATAAATATAGAGCATTTGAGGGGTGGCCGGGTATTTTTACAGAAAATGGTACAAAACTTGATGCGTTGCTATTGGTAGAAAGTGAAAGTAGACATACAAGCTGTGAGATACTTTCTTTTGAAGAAGAGAGTGTGATTTTGGGGTGTGATACAGGTTCACTAAAAATAGGAATCCTGCAACCGGCATCTAAAAAAGCAATGTCAGTAAAAGCATATTGTGTAGGAAGGGGGCTGAAAGTTGGAGATCTTATCTTTTGATATACTCCCCTCTACACAAACTTACCTTATAGAAAAAATAGAAGAAGGAAGCCTTAAAATACCCGTTGCCGTACTGACATTGGAACAGAACTACGGTGTGGGTAGCAGAGACAATACATGGGCAGGTGGAAAAGGGAATTTTTTTGCATCTATCGCTGTTGATATGTTCATGTTGCCGGAAGATCTCCCTCTCTCTTCAGCTTCTATTTATTTTTCTTTTATTATGAAAAAGATCTTAAAAGAATTTAATAAAGATATTTGGTTGAAATGGCCCAATGATTTCTATATAAATGATGATAAAATAGGTGGAACCATCACAAAAAAAATCAATAATGTTCTGGTATGTGGAATTGGAATAAATTTAAAAAAAAGTGAAAATGGATATAGAGCCTTGCAGTCCGATATCTCACCTGGAAAATTACTCGAAAAGTACTTGTCAGAGCTTCAGAAATTTCCAAAATGGAAGCAGATATTTAGTGAGTATGAGATAGAATTTGAGTTAAGTAGAAAGTTTTCTGTTCATATTGAAAACTATCAAAATAGCCCTGAAAAGGGTTGTAAAATGAGCTTGGCACATGCCTGTCTATGTGAGGATGGTTCGTTAATATTAGGGGGTAAGAGGGTGTATAGTTTACGATGAGTGAAGTGATAAGCATAGCCAACCAAAAAGGTGGTGTGGGGAAAACAACAACAGCAGTGAACCTGGCTGCTTCTTTGGCAGAGAAAGGTAAAAAAGTACTTCTGTTGGATATTGACCCCCAGTCCAATGCTACAACAAGTTTAGGCTTTAGCAGAAGTGATTATGAGTTCAATGTTTATCATGTACTTATAGGTTCTAAAAAACTCTCTGAAGTGGTACTTAAAACAAATATTAAAAAGCTGGATCTTGTCCCCTCAAATATTGGTCTGGTCGGTATAGAAAAAGAGTTTTACAATGCAAAGAAAAAAAATAGAGAATTGGTATTAAAAGAGAGGATCAAAGAGATCTCAAAAAAATATGATTTTATTATTATTGATTCACCTCCTGCTCTTGGACCGATCACTATTAATGCCTTAAGTGCTTCAGATTCTGTCATTATTCCTATACAGTGCGAATTCTTCGCTTTGGAAGGTTTGGCACAATTGTTGAATACCGTTAGTCTTATAAAAAAAACGATCAACCCAAAGTTAAAGATAAAAGGTTTTCTTCCTACAATGTATTCCGGGCAGAACAATCTTTCAAAACAGGTGCTGGCGGATCTGACGCATCACTTTAAAGATAAACTTTTCCATATAAAAAAAGGAAAAGAGTGTATCGTTGTTCCACGCAATGTAAAAATAGCAGAAAGTCCAAGTTTTGGAAAACCTGTAATTGATTATGCAACAAACTCTAAAGGTTCTATTGCCTATAGAGATCTGGCAACAGTAATAGCAAGAGGTTAAGATGGCATTAGGTAGAGGATTGGGTGATATTCTTTCAGAAGTGGAAGAAGCGTATGAAAAAGATCTTTCCGGTATAGACAGTTTTGAGCTTGAAGAGGCAGGAGACAGAATTGAAGAGATACGGGTTGATGAGATCACTCCAAATCCTTTTCAGCCACGTAAACACTTTGATGAGAAAGCACTTCAAGAGTTAAGTGATTCTGTTAAAGAACATGGTCTGCTCCAACCTATCATTGTGATAGAAAAAGAGGATGGTTATCTTCTTGTAGCAGGTGAGCGTCGTTTAAGAGCACATAAACTTGCAAAACTCTCTTCGATCAAAGCGATCATAGCAAATGTGGATATAGATGAAGTCAAACTTCGTGAACTCTCTCTTCTTGAAAATATTCAGAGAGAAGATCTCAACTCTATTGAACTTGCCAATTCTTATGCTGAACTTATTGAAGTGCACAAGATCACACATAATGAGTTATCAGATATTGTACATAAGAGCCGTTCTCAGATCACCAATACAATGCGTCTTTTATCTCTATCTTCTTATGCACAAAAAAAGATCGTATCTGGGAAGATCTCTCAAGGGCATGCAAAAATCTTAGTGGGTCTTGATGAGAAGAAGCAAAAGATCGTGATTGATAGTATCATTGGACAGAAGTTATCTGTTCGTGATGCAGAAAAAATGGTTCAGCGATATAAAAATAATAATACAAATGTCTCAGTATCTTCTAAATCCAGTTTTATCTCCCCTTATGAAGAGGAGTTGAAGTCACTGCTTCCTTTCAAGCATAAAATCAAAGCAAAAAGCATTGAGATAAGCTTAACTAATGATAAAGATATTAAAAACTTTTTAACTTTCATTAAAAAACTCTAAATTTTAACCAACATCACATCTCGAAAATGCTAAAATAATGCGAAATTACACGAGGAGTTTTAATGCTTGACATACATTTATCATTGATGTTGTTCGTCTTAGCTTTATTCCTAACTCTTTTGGTTGTTTTAAATAATATGCTATTCAAGCCATTGGTGAAGTTCATGGATGACAGAGATAACTCTATAGCAAAAGATTTAAAAGCAGCAAAAAGTTTTAGCGGTAACAGCGATGAACTCAATGCCAAGGCAGATGAAAATATTAGTAATGCTAAAAATGAAGCTGCCGCCATCAGACAGAAAGCGATCGATGATGAAAAAACATCGGCTGCAAGTAAGGTTGTGAGTAAACAAAGTGAGTTAGACAAAGAGTATGAAGGTTTTGTTGAAAAACTGACTTCAGAGAAAGAGAACCTTAAAAATTCTCTTCTTGCCCAGATGCCTCTATTTAAAGAGAGCCTTAAAGCTAAATTCAGCAAGTTATAGGAAGGGATGTATATGAAAAAAATAGTACTATTGTCTTTACTTATCGTACCTGCTATCGTTTTAGCGAATAGTGGACACGGTGGCGAAGAGACACGTTACTTTCTCCAAACAGGTAGAGAGAATGACTTTTGGCCTAGAGTAGTGAACTTCACTATTTTTGCTTCACTTCTTTATTATCTGGTTGCCAATCCGATCAAAAACTTTTTCATAGGAAGAAGAGACGATATTGCAGCACAGCTAAAAGAGATTGAGCAGAAACTTCAAGCAGCTAAAGATGAAAAGAAAGATGCTCAAAACCGTTTGGATGAGAGTAGTAAAAAAGCTGAGCAGATCATTGAAGATGCAAAAAAAGAAGCAGTTCTTTTGGCAGACAAGATCGCTGAAGCAAATGTAAATGATCTAGCACTTATGGAAAAACAACTTGAAGAGAAGATGACTTTGGAAGAGCGAAAATCTGCCAGAGATGCTATTGATGAAATTTTGAGTGAAAATATCACAAATGATGACATTCTGATTGATAAATCAAAAGTAGTTGACATTATTTCTAAGAAGGTGGCATAAGATGGAAGAATTGATCGCTAAAAGATATGCAGCAGCACTTTCATCTGTAAGTAAAGATGTAGCTGGTATTGCAGAAGTATTGAATGTACTTACTGAAGCTATTAACAATGATGAAGTTAAAACAGCTTTAACCTCACCTATTGTTAGCGGAGAAAAGAAAACAGAAATGATCCTTTCTTCACTTGGTAAGAAAACAGATGCGATACTTGTTAATTTTATTAAGATCCTGGGTGAGAATAAAAGACTTGATCTTATTCCTGCTATTTCCAAAGTACTTAATGCTGACTTACAAAAAGAGTCAAATCAATACGAAGGCGTATTAAAAAGCAAAGAGACACTTGATGAGAAAGAGTTGGATAAGTTAGAAAAGACCCTTAAGAAATATACAGGTTCGACAATAAAATTGACACAGGAAACATCGGATCTTGACGGATTACGTGTTTCAGTTGATGATTTGGGTATTGAGGTTAACTTCTCTAAAGAGAGAGTTAAAGAACAACTAATTGATTTCATCAAGAAATCTTTATAGTTATCTAAAAGTAAAGGAGTATCAGTGGCAGTAAAATTGCAAGCAGATGAGATAAGTTCAATCATCAAAGAGAGAATTGAGAACTTTGAGATTGATGTTGACATCAATGAAATCGGGAAAGTAGTAGGTATCGCAGATGGTATTACAACAGTATATGGTCTTAACAATGTTATGGCAGGTGAAGTTGTAGAATTTGATAATGGTGCCAAAGGATTGGTATTGAACCTTGAAGAAGCAAACGTAGGTGTTGTTGTTCTTGGTGTAAGTGCAGGTATCAAAGAGGGTATGAGCGTTAAGAGAGTTGGAGAACTTCTTAAAACACCGGTTGGAGAAGCAATGATCGGTAGAGTTGTAAATCCACTTGGTGAAGCGATCGACGGTAAAGGTGTTATTGAAGCAGCTGAGCATAGATTCATTGAAGAGAAAGCACCTGGGATTATGGGTAGAAAATCTGTTCATGAGCCGCTTCAGACAGGTATTAAAGCAATTGATGCACTTGTACCGGTTGGTAGAGGGCAAAGAGAACTTATTATCGGTGACAGACAAACAGGTAAAACTACATTGGCGATCGATACGATTATAAACCAAAAAGGTCAAGATGTAACATGTATCTATGTTGCTATCGGTCAAAAGCAATCAACAGTTGCGGCAATTGTTAAAAAACTTGAAGAACATGGTGCAATGGAATATACTATCATTGTAAATGCCGGTGCTTCTGACTCTTCAGCATTACAGTTCCTTGCGCCTTATGCCGGTGTAACTATGGCTGAGTATTTTAGAGACAATGGTAGACATGCAGTTATCTTTTATGATGACCTTTCTAAACATGCGGTTGCATACAGAGAGATGTCATTGATCCTTAGAAGACCTCCAGGTCGTGAGGCATACCCTGGAGATGTTTTCTATCTTCACTCTAGACTTCTTGAGAGAGCTGCAAAGCTTTCAGATGCACTGGGTGCAGGTTCGATCACTGCATTCCCTATCATTGAAACTCAAGCGGGTGACGTTGCGGCATATATTCCGACAAATGTTATCTCAATTACTGATGGTCAGATCTTCCTTGAAACTGACCTATTCAACTCAGGTATCAGACCAGCGATCAACGTAGGTCTTTCAGTATCAAGAGTTGGTGGTGCTGCTCAAATTAAAGCAACAAAACAAGTTTCAGGAACACTGAGACTTGACTTGGCTTCATTTAGAGAGCTTCAGGCATTTGCACAGTTTGCATCTGATCTTGATGACTATACAAGAGGTCAACTTGAGCGTGGACAGAGAATGGTAGAGGTTCTTAAGCAGGGGCCATATGCTCCAGTTGCAATTGAAAAACAAGTTATTATCATTTTTGCTGGTGCAAATGGATATTTGGATGACATTGCTGCATCTTCTGTAACAAAATTTGAAGCAGAGCTTATGCCATTTATGGAAGCGAAATATTCAAACATTTTGGATGCTATCAGAAATGAGAAAAAGATCTCTGATGATACTGATGCAGATTTACGTAAAGCTATCGAAGATTTCAAAGCTTCATTCGCTGAGTAAGAAAGGCTACTAATGGCTAATTTAAAAGAGATAAAGCGTAAGATCGGATCTGTTAAGAATACACAGAAAACGACTAATGCTATGAAGCTTGTCTCTTCTGCTAAACTGAAAAGAACAGAAGAGCTTGCTAAGCGTTCAAGAGTTTATGCTGCAAAATTGACTGAACTCATCGAAGAGATCGCTCAAAAAATGCAGCAGTCCAATGCAGACGGAATAGATAATGTATACTTTAAAGATATTAAAAATCCTAAAAGAGTAGATATTGTATTTATTACTGCAGATAAAGGTCTTTGTGGTGGATTTAATTCACAAACGATCAAGAGAGTGAACCAATTGCTTTCTGACTATAAAGCACAAGATGTAAAAGTACGTCTTAGAGCTGTAGGTAGAAAAGGAATTGATTACTTTAAATTTAATAATGTTGAACTGAATAATGAGATCATAGGGCTTTCTGCAGCACCTGATTTTAAAGATTCAGCAGAGTTCATCTCTGAAGTTGCAGCATCATATGTGAACGGTGAAACTGAAAAGATCATTTTAGTGCATAACGGTTATGTGAATATGATCACTCAGGAGATCCGTGAAGATCAACTGTTACCGGTAGATACATCTAAGCTGGAGCTTAGTGCAACTTCTACTTCGGAACTTGAAGTTGAGCCGGATGATGATGATACACTTCTTGATGCATTGGTTAAGCGTTATATTGAGTATACAATGTACTACTCACTTATCGACTCATTGGCAGCGGAACACTCTGCACGTATGCAGGCGATGGACGCAGCGACCACAAATGCAAAAGAGATGGTAGCAGACCTTACTGTAAAGTATAACAAAGCAAGACAAGAAGCCATTACTACTGAACTCATTGAGATCATCAGTGGTATGGAATCAATGAAATAATTAGAGGAGAAGAAATGACAGGTAAAATAGTACAAGTCTTAGGTCCCGTTCTAGATGTGGATTTTACAGACTATCTACCAGAGATCAATGAAGCGTTGGAAACAACGATCGTTATTGATGGTAAAGAACAGAGATTGGTTTTAGAAGTAGCAGCACAACTTGGTGATAACAGAGTAAGAACAATTGCTATGGATATGAGTGAAGGTGTAGTGAGAGGTCAAGAAGTTAGAGCAACTGGTGACTCTATCAAAGTACCTGTAGGTGAAGAAGTTCTTGGACGTATCTTCAACGTTATCGGTGAAGCAATTGATGAAGCCGGTGATGTAAATGCTAAAAATTACTGGTCTATTCACAGAGATCCACCAAAATTTGAAGAGCTAAGTACAGCAACAGAAGTATTTGAAACAGGTATTAAAGTTGTTGACCTTCTTGCTCCTTATTCAAAAGGTGGGAAAGTTGGACTATTTGGTGGTGCCGGTGTTGGTAAAACCGTAATTATTATGGAATTGATCAACAACGTTGCTATGAAACACTCTGGTTACTCAGTATTTGCAGGTGTTGGTGAAAGAACACGTGAAGGTAACGACCTTTACTATGAGATGAAAGAGTCTAACGTACTTGACAAAGTTGCACTGTGCTACGGTCAAATGTCAGAGCCTCCGGGAGCACGTAACCGTATTGCACTTACCGGTCTTACTATGGCTGAGTACTTTAGAGATGAAATGGGTCTTGATGTATTGATGTTCATCGATAATATCTTTAGATTTGCACAATCAGGTTCAGAAATGTCTGCACTTCTTGGTCGTATTCCTTCAGCGGTTGGTTATCAGCCTACACTTTCAAGTGAAATGGGAAAACTTCAAGAGAGAATTACATCTACAACAAAAGGTTCAATTACTTCTGTTCAGGCAGTATATGTTCCTGCGGATGACTTGACTGACCCGGCTCCTGCGTCTGTATTTGCTCACTTGGATGCAACGACAGTACTTAACAGATCGATCGCTGAAAAAGGTATTTATCCTGCGGTTGATCCATTGGATTCAACGTCAAGAATGCTTTCTCCGCAAATTGTTGGTGAAGAGCACTATGACTTAGCTCGTGGTGTTCAGCAAATGCTTCAAAAATATAAAGATTTGCAGGATATTATTGCAATTCTTGGTATGGATGAGCTTTCTGAAGATGATAAACTTGTTGTTGAAAGAGCAAGAAAGATCGAAAAATATCTTTCTCAGCCTTTCCACGTTGCTGAAGTATTTACAGGTTCTCCAGGTGTATATGTTACACTTGAAGAGACTATCGAAGGATTCAAAGGTCTTCTTGAAGGTAAATATGACCACATGAATGAAGCTGCATTCTACATGGTAGGAAATATGGCAGAAGCTGTTGCTAAAAACGATAAGATAAACGCTAAGTAATCTTAGTTTTTTGTCTTACAAAGGATAATTATGGAACTTATGAAGCTAGAAATAGTCACACCGAACGGTGTGATCTTTGACGCTGAAGTGAAACAAGTAACGTTACCGGGGGCTGAGGGTGAATTTGGTGTTTTAGCCAGTCATGCTACTTTGGTATCATTACTCGATACTGGTGTGATCGTTATTGAAAAAGATGACGGAAAAGAAGTAGCAGTTGCTATTAATTCCGGATATGTCAAAGTTGATGAAGAAAAAACCACTTGTATCGTAGACGGTGCAGTTGCTCTTTCAGGTGAAGACAGTGACCTTGCTCAAGCTCTTGAAGATGCGAAATCATTACTCAAAAGCACAGAAGCCTCTAATGTTGCTATTGCAGCAGCAGTATCTAAAGTAGAGCATATCGGAAAGTCTCTCTAAATTGGGATCTCTCCTAGATTATTTCACAGATAGCAGTGCAATTACTATTTTTGTACTGCTACTGCTTTCTGTTTATTTTATAGCTACATTCTGGGTATTTTTTGACAGATACTATATTATCAATTCACGCATATCATCAGAAGCAAGATCACTTAAAGCACTCTACACAGGTCAGTCAAAATCAGTGGCAAGTAATTCACTTATTTTTACTTATCTGTCTCGTGTAGCCAGACCCAATAAAGCTATTTTACAGGCAGCCTCTTCAGATGCTATCCGTGTTTCCACCAAAGGACTTACCTGGCTCTCTATCATTGCTGCAACTTCACCTTTCATTGGTCTTTTTGGTACAGTCATCGGGATACTTGAAACGTTTTCAAAACTTGGTTCGCAGTCTTCTGCATCTTTGAGTGTTGTTGCTCCGGCTATTTCCGAAGCCCTTATTGCAACTGCAGCAGGTATCTCTGTGGCGATCTTTGCCTATACTTTCCATTTGATCTTAAAACGTAAAGCGTATGAACTCTCTTCACTGCTCACATCCCAATCGGAAGTGATACTCTCTCAGGAAGAGGAGTGAAATATCAATGTTTTCATGGGATGATGATCCAGATCTGAATATTACGCCTCTTGTAGACGTAATGCTGGTACTTATGGCGATCTTAATGATCACTGCACCTACTATTACTTTCCAAGAACAGATAGCTCTGCCACAAGGTTCTAAAACCGTAAAGGTCAATAAACCTAAAACGCTTACGATCCGTATGGATAAAAATAGAAAGATCTATCTTAATAAAGATACTTATGCTTTAGATACATTTGCAGATGACTTTGTAAATCAGTCTGTAAAGTTCAATAAAGATTCAGAAGTATATATCCGTGCGGATGAACAACTCAAATACAAAGATGTGATGTACTTACTTAAAAGTGTAAAATCTGCCGGATTTGAGAAGGTGTCATTGATCACACTATGAAAAATATCAAGTCTTCAAAATTCATACCAGGCATATTGGCTATCGGTATTTATTTTTTGCTTATCGGTCTACTGATATTTTATTTTAATACAAGAGATGATGAAAAATCAAAACATTATGTAAAGAAAGATGAACACCGTATACAGGTAGCACTTTCCTCTTCCAAAAAATTTGAAAAACCTAAAGCATTGAAGAAAAAAACAAAAGTAGCAGTAAAGAAAAAACTTAAAGCCAAACCAAAAGTCAAACCCAAAAAAGATACAAAAAAGAGAATTATAAAAGAGAAGATCGTTAAGAAAAAAAAGATTGTGAAAAAAGATGTCAATAAAACAAAACATAAAAAAAAGAACAATGCGAAAAATCTTTTTACAAATGTCAAAACACTTAAGAAAAAAAATATAATAAAGGTTAGTGATAAACCTATAAAAACTAAGCCCAAAAATAATTTTATCAAAGTGACAGACAATAAACCAAGTGCGAGCCAGCGTATTAATACTTCTTTAAAAGAGCAAAAGAACAGTGACTCCGGGGTAGAGAATGCTTATTTGGCTAAAGTTCAGCGTATGCTTGAAGGTTGGCCTGCACAGAGTGAATACGCAGGTGAGAAAATCAAGGTCATACTCTATATCGATCCTACGGGATTTTTTGAATTTAAATTAAAAATAGTTTCAACAAATCAAAATTTCAATGAAGGTCTCAATGAATACCTGATGCAGCTTCAAGATATAGGTTTTGGTCACCACAAAGGGGAAAGAACCTATACGTTTGAAGCGGAGTTTATTGCTAAAGAGTGATTTATAGTGTTAAAATATTTCAAAAGGAGTGTTACATGATATTAAAATTAGGGATTCCCAAAGGAAGTTTACAGGAATCAACGATAAAGATATTCAAAGAGGCTGGTTATGATATTAAGGTAAGAGAGAGAAATTATTACCCTTCTGTTGATGATCCTGAGTTGGAGTGTATGCTTATCCGTGCACAGGAAATGGCAAGATATGTTGAAGGTGAACAGCTTGATTGTGGATTAACGGGTTTAGACTGGATTAAAGAGAATCGTGCAGATGTGATAGAAATGTGCGAACTTACCTATGCAAAACAGAGTTTTAAACCTATAAAATGGGTTTTGGCCGTAAAAGAAGGTTCTCCTTATAAAAGTGTGAAAGACTTGGAAGGAAAGACGATAGCTACTGAGGTGGTTAATCTTACCACTGACTATCTGGCTTCTCATGGTGTGAAAGCCAATGTAGAATTTAGCTGGGGAACGACGGAAGTAAAAGTGCCTGATCTTGCAGATGCTATTGTTGAAATTACTGAAACAGGATCATCGCTCAGGGCAAATGATCTTAAGATCATCGATACGGTCCTGGAGACAACTACCAGATTTATAGCCAATAAAAAAGCGTATGAAGATCCTGAAAAAAGAGCTAAAATGGAGAAGATCATTATGATGCTCAACTCGGTAATAGATGCAGCACCAAAAGTCTGTCTTATGCTTAATGCACCCCAAAAAGAACTTGAAGCTATTTTGAAGATACTCCCTAATGATAATCCTACTGTTTCCCATTTAGCAAAAGGTGAGTGGGTAGATGTGATGGCAGTTGTAGATAAAGGGTTTTTGCGTGATATTATTCCAAAACTTAAAGAGCATGGTGCAAAATCAATCGTAGAGATACCGGTGAGTAAAATCATAGAATAGCAGGGATTATAAGATATTTTAAATGATCAGATCATTCAGTAAAGCTAACCACTCTCTTGCACTATAGCAAGAGATGGATGTGGGAGTATGGGAAAATCGTATTTTACTCTGCTTCTATTGTTCTGTCATTTAATTCTTGAACAGGACGTTCATTGTCTACATAGTATTTTCTGAATGTTTCAATCTGTTCTTTGGAGGCTTCTGCAGGTTCTTTAAGCAGGTACCACTGTACATTTTCAGAACATGGTGGTGTAGTAAGAGAACCAACATAGTGGAAATAGTGGCTTATGTCTTTAGGTAGGAGATCTTGAGGATCGATTTTGACTTCTTTCTCCAGCCCATTGATCACAGTATCGAGTACTGGATTTTTCTTTCCTTCTTTAAAGAAAACAGCAACCACTGCCAACTGTTTTGTCTTTGGGTTCTGGTGTACAAGATGTGCCACCATATCGTAACGTTTCCCGTCTACTGTGTGTTCAGACTTTCCGTGAAAGTGAAACTGTAAGAGTTTGAAAGTTTCACCATGAAGCTCAACGGTACCACCTTCTTTAGGTGTTACTTTAATTGAGTGACCATTATCAATGATCTTGGCAGTAGTATGTATATCTTCATGTAAATTTAGTTTGTATTGTGCATTGAGCTGTACAGATTTACCCGGTATGATGTTAATAGGTGATTGTGCCTGACCGTTTGCACACGTTTTAGAAAATTCACCCCAGTGTGTAGGTCCATTCTTACTGTAATCCCAGTGTTTTCCATGTTTTGCACCTTCATGAGACTCGGCAAATGCTACAGAACAAAGCAGTGCTGCTGCTGTTGCAGCGATAAGTAGTTTTTTCATTTATTCATCCTTTTTTTGTATATATCCATTATAAAGAGCTAGGGTTAAATGAGATTTAAATCATTGGTAAAAGGTATGAAGTATAGAGATATACTAATAATATTTATGATAATAGATATTTTAATATATTATATTTATGGTTATGTTCAGTAAAACATAGTAAAAGATATCATATTTTACCATGACTGTCTTTGTTTATATTGTAATATTGTACTCCCCTTTAAATGGAAGTATTTTATTTTTAAGTGCTTCAAATATCAGGGATTAATATTAGTTAATGAAAAATTTGATACAATGCATATTCAGAGGACTTAACCCAAACATTAAGGATCGAAATTGCGATATCTTTTACTTCTAGTATTATCACTTAACTTATTTGCTGTTGATGCATCACTTAAAATTGAAAAAGATGTAGAACAGCGTTCCCGTATTGCACTTGAAGATGCATCTCCATCTGTAAATGCTGCATTTTTTAAGATCTTGCTTTCAGATCTCAAGATATCCGGACACTTTCTGGCAGATTCAAGACATCACAGAGGTGATCTTAAATCAAATTTTATTGCACCGGCACTTAAAAGTAAAGAGTATGTCTTGAAATATACATTGACACAAGGTTCGGGTACAAAACTGATCATCCGTTTATTCAAAGCATCAGATGGTACAGTACTGTTGAAAAAGAGTTATGCCATACCTACAACAAGTAAAGCGCCGTTTCTTGCACATAAAGCTATTTCCGATATCAATGATGTACTAAAGTATCCGTCTATTTCCTGGATAAATCGTTATGTGGTCTTTTCCCGATATACAAGCCCTGGACAGAGTGAAATAATTTTGGCGGATTATACATTCAATTATAAAAAAGTCATTATTCGCGGGGGATTGAATCTCTTTCCCAAATGGGCAGATCCACAACAGAAAAGTTTTTACTATACCTCTTATGCAGGGGTAATCCCGACACTGTACAGACTCAATATCTATTCTGGATCCAAGCAGAAGATCACTTCTTCGGAAGGGATGCTTGTCTGTTCTGATGTAAATGCAAATGCTTCAAAAATACTTGTTACCATGGCACCGGAAGGACAGGCAGATATTTATGAAATGTCATCTTCCGGGGGAAGTAAAAGAAGAATCACAACATTCAACGGAATAGACGTAAATGGAAAATATGTAGACAATGAGAGTCGTATTGTTTTTGTCTCTAACAGACTGGGGTATGCCAATATATTTAAAAAATCAATTACCGGAAGCGGTGTTTCCCAAGTGGTGTATCACGGACGTAACAACAATGCTGTTGATGCCCATGGAAGCAAGATAATTTACTCAAGCAGAGAGAGTCAAAACAGTTTTGGAAATAATACTTTCAATCTTTATTTGACATCTTCAAGTGCTTCAGGTACAAGACCTATTACTGCAACAGGAACAAATCAGTTCCCTCATTTTTCAACAGACGGTTCGGTTGTGCAGTATATTAAACACAGAGGTAATAACTCTTCCATAGGATATATGAATTTAGGAAGCAAACAGAGTTTACTCTTCCCTCTTGGCGGAAAAAAAATACAATCAATTGACTGGTAAATAAAGGACATATACATGATAAAAAAATTACTTATAACAACAGCAACACTGTCTCTCTTACTTTTGACTGGATGTGGACAAACTGCACCGAACCTTAATGGCTCCAGCAATAATATTTCTGATGCTTCAGCACTCTCGGGGGATACAGTTTCTATTAATGAAAATGGCTATGGGAATGAATCTGCTGGGAAAGGCAACAGTAGTAGTGACGGATTTCAGAGTGTCTATTTTGATTTTGGAGAGTATGGTATCTCTTCTGGTATGGAGAATGCTATTTCAAGAAACGTGAATGTTGCAGGTAATGCAAATGGCAAAAGAATTAAGATCGAAGGGAATTGTGACGAATTTGGAACAGATGAATATAATTATGCTTTAGGATTGAAAAGAGCTAAAGCAGTAAAAGACAGCATGCATGCCCAGGGGATCAATACAAGTAATATGCTGATGGTAAGTTTTGGAGAGAGTAATCCTATCTGTACAAGTCCTACAGACAGCTGCTACAGTAAAAACAGAAGAGTTGATCTTCGTTTAGTGAAGTAGGCTAGATATGTTTTCAAAATACATAGGTACTTTACTTTTTATCTCTTGTTTAACTCCAGTATTCCTTTTGGCTGAATATTCTGAATATGGATATAACAATGAATATAACAGTGGGAATGATGGCCCGGTACGTAGATCTGTACCTGCCAAAGAAGTGATTATTCAAAACAGAAAAACCATTACCAATTTAAAAAGAAAGATTGCAGAACAGGGTGAAAGAATTGATGGGTTGATCTCTCTGATAGAAGGGTTGAATACTTCCATGGCAGAATTGAAGACAACGCCTGCCTCTTCCTCTATGGGAAATGGAAATGACAATACGGCATTACTGAAAGAACTTGGTGTCATGATAGACAAGATCAATAATAACTATGTTACAAAAGAAGAGTTGCAGGCAGCATTAAAGGGCAAGTATACACCATCTTCATTAAGCAAAGAGAAAAGTTCTGAGAGTAACTCTTTGGAAGGAAAATCAACTTCAAAGATTTACAGTGAAGGTGTAAGACTTTTTGTAAAGAAACGTTATGATGAAGCCAAAAAAAGATTTACTGTAACTGATACAAAAGGGTATAAACCTGCTGCGTCAAACTATTATCTTGGTGAGATAGCATACTATACAAAAAAGTATGAAGATGCTATTTTTTATTTTAAGAAAAGTGTCGGTCTGTATGACCAGGCAAGTTATATTGATGTACTGCTGTTACATACTGCCATTTCACTCGATAAAACCGGAGATAAAAGTCAGGCAAAAACCTTTTATAAAAATATCATAGATAATTATGAAGGCAAGAATAGTGCTAAAATTGCTAAAGAAAGATTGAAAAAATTGTAAAGGTTTTTAACAAAATTTATAACTCTTTTGCTCTTTTGTATGCTTCTTCTATAGCATTTAAACAGGAAGCACGTACATTACCCTCTTCAAGAGCAGCATAGCCTGCTGCTGTTGTTCCCCCTGGACTCATAACACCATCTTTTAAGAGTGCAGGGTGCACATCTTGTATAAGTGTACCGAAGCCTGCAAAAAGACCTCTCATGGTTACCATGGCATCTTCTCTTTTAAGTCCTTGTTTGACTGCACCATCTGCTAATGCCTCGGCAATAAGAGCCAGGTATGCAGGACCGGAACCTGCAAGAGCAGTGGCGATGTCTATCTCTTTTTCACTCGCCAGCCATAAAGTGCTACCTACTGCACCTAAAAGAGCTTCAGCTTCTTTCCTGAATTCGTTGTCACCGGTAAGTGTAGTCATAGAAGCTCCTACACTGGCTGCAAGATTTGGCATAGCTCTGACAACAGCTTTAGGCTTAAAAGATTTTTTTAGTTTTTCAAGAGAAGTTCCTGCAAGAACAGAAAAAAGTACTCTGGCTTTTCCTTTGAGTTTTTTAGATACTTCTTCTACATTTCCTGGTTTGACACAGAGCAGAACAGTTCTGTCTGACAAGTCAAAATCATTGAGCAGGTATTTATCTACTTTGACTTCCAGTGAAGCTTCAAAAGCTTCAAGCTTTTTCATATCCCTGCCAACTACTTCAATGTTATATTTATTTTTAAGACCTTGGGCGATACTCAATCCCATATTTCCGTTACCTACAAATGTAATGGTTTGCATATTCTTGACTCACTTATATTAAATTGTTCAGATTATACCATTATTAGTATTTATCTGTTAAAATAACTGCAATTACAGATGAGGATAAAATATGGAAACATTTTTACAGGAAGCAAAAGCATCAAGCAGAGTATTGTCTACTCTAAGCGGTGCTGAGAAAAATAGAATTTTAAGAGAGATGGCAGATGCATTGAGAAGTAATACGGATGATATACTCAAAGCAAATGCTTTAGATATGCAGGATGCAGAGACAAACAACCTTAGTGCTGCACTCAAAGACAGACTTCTTTTGGATGAAGATCGTGTAGAGGGTATGGCAGTAGCGATAGAAGAGATAGCAGCGTTGAAAGAACCGGTAGGACGAGTGCTTGAAGGTTGGGTAACAGAAGATGGATTGAAGATCGAAAAAGTTTCTGTGCCTATTGGGGTGATTGGGATTATTTTTGAATCACGTCCAAATGTCACTTCAGATACAGCTGCACTTTCATTTAAAAGTTCAAATGTATGTGTGCTTAAAGGCGGGAAAGAGGCACAGCATTCAAATGAAGCTATTGCAAAGGTTTTGCAATCAGTGCTAAAAAAGAATGCTCTACCTGAAGCACTTATTTCGCTTATTCCGGATGCTTCACGTGAAGGTGTTGCAAAGCTGATTAAAATGGATAAATATGTAGACCTCATTGTTCCTCGTGGTGGAGAAGGGCTGATCCGTTATGTAAGTGACAATGCAACAGTTCCTGTAGTCAAACATGATAAAGGGCAGTGTCATACTTATATCGATGAAGATGCCAATGTGGAAAATGCCATTGCCATTGCGATCAATGCAAAAGTACAGAGACCGGGTGTATGCAATGCTATGGAGACACTGCTTGTAGATGCCAGTATTGCAGAAGAAGTACTGCCACAGTTAAAAACGGCTTTTGATGAAGCGCATACAGAGCTTAAGGGCTGTGAAAGAACACAAAAAAGTATCGACGTAGCTCCTGCGACAGAAAAAGATTACGATACTGAGTATTTGGCGAATATACTGAATATCAGAGTAGTAGATGGGGTAAATGGTGCCATAGAACACATCATTCAGCATGGTTCTGGCCACTCTGAAGCGATCATTACAGAAAATATCACTACCGCAGAAGCTTTTTTAAATGCTATAGATGCAGCAGCAGTGTATGTGAATGCTTCTACCAGATTTACTGATGGTGGTGCTTTTGGCTTTGGTGCAGAAGTGGGTATTAGTACAAACAAACTGCATGCACGAGGACCAATGGGTATAGAGGGGCTTACTACCTATAAATTCAAGATTTATGGTTCAGGACAAATAAGATAAGCATCTCTAAAGTTTGCTTAGATAAAATAGCACAAAATTTAATATATAGGACTTAATATGACAATCACAAATGAAAATAGTGTAGTTGGAATTGAATACGAAGTAAAAGAAGCGGGTACGACAGAGATCGTAGATACAAACAAAGGTGCAGAACCACTAGAGTTTATTACAGGAAAAGGTCATGTTATCCCAGGTCTTGAAAATGCACTGGTTGGTATGTCTGAAGGTGAAAGTGGAGACATTATGGTTTCTGCTGCAGATGCATATGGTGAAGTAAATCCGGAAGCAAAACAAGTACTTCCTCTTGAGCAGTTTGAAGGTGTTGATCTTAAAGAAGGTATGACTCTTTATGGTCAAGGTGAAAATGGAGAAACTGTACAGGTAACTGTAACCTCTTTTGATGATAAAGAAGTAAATGTAGACTTCAATCACCCTTTAGCAGGTAAAGATCTTATGTTCTCTGTAACAGTTATTTCTGCAAGAGAAGCAACAGAAGATGAAGCTGCTTCCGGTCAAGTTGGTGGAGCACAGGGTGAGAGCTGTGGATCACATGGTGAGGGTGGCGGCTGCGGCTGTTCACACTAATCTTCCGTTAGATTTGGCATCATCTTAGTACATAAGAGTGATGCCTCCTCATAAAATATGACAATTCGACATATTTTTACTCTCTTTCATCAATTCCGACTATACTATCATTATGCATAACTATTCAACACTTGAAATACGATCTATGAGTATATTGATTATATTTTTTTTCTACTTTATATTTAAAATAAGGGCTTTTTTTAAAGGTCTTGGAAAAAAAAGTCTGCTCGATCGTAACAAAACCATTAAAAAACTAAAACGTCTTTCCTGGGATGATTTTGAACTTTTATGTATGGAGTTTTTTGAAAAAAATGGATGGCATGTAAAAGGGAATGAAAAAAAAGGTGCAGATGGAGGTGTAGATATTTGGATGCATAAAAAATCTATGATGCAAGGACAAATATCTGCTATTGTACAGTGTAAACGATATGATGAAGCATTGGTGACCATAAAAGTAATTAGAGAAATGTATGGATTGATGTATGAACACAATATAAATAAAGCCTATATTGTTACAACAAGTCGATTTACAAAAGAGTGTTATAAATTTGTTGAAGAGAAGAATATAGAACTTATAGATGGAAGTAAACTGGTAGAGATGATTAATTAAAAAATGGTAGAATAAATGAATGACTTATAGACAAATTGGAAAATCGCATGCATAAAATAGAGAAGTTTTTTGATATTAATATGGTATTGATGACTGTCTTCTCATCGTTGGAAACGCTTATAGATGAAAAGAATATTGAACTTATTTACGATATTGATGCAACCATTCCCAAAGAATTAAAAGGTAATGCGGAAGTATTGTCACATCTTCTTACCCAATTACTTACTTTTGTTTTTGAAAATACCCAGAAAAAAGAGATCGTCTTATCACTTACGGCTCCTAAAGACTTTTTATATGAAGAATCGATATCTTTTGAAATAAAAGAGAATAATCTGTCTAAAGAAAAAATAACAAGTTTTTTAGAACAAAAATTAAGTAAAAACCTTGAATTGCTTGATGCTGAGATCATAGATGAAGATCCTCTAGATATTCATGTCAATATACCATTTAAATTAAATGAATTAGGGAATAGACGTTATTATCGATTACCTGATATGACAATGCTGGGTAAAAAAGTCTTGTTGCTCTGTAAAAGTCCAAAGATAGCAGAGAGTATTGAAAAAATGTTTAAATATTTTCTTTATGATGTGGATGTGGGACTTGATGTCTATAGAAAACAGGGGAGTAATATGGCCCAATATGACATTCTGCTTATTGATCCTGATCTCAGTACGAATATGCTTGAAAACATATTGCTTAAAGTACAAAAAGAGACAGGTCTTAAATACGTATTGCTACAGAGTCCTAAATATTCAGAGGTGACAAAAACGGGTATGGAATTTTCATCATTGATCAAACCTGTGATGCAAGAGAGTATTTACGAATTGATCATCTCTCTTTTTCAGAATAATATTCTACCCAGAGATAACAGATCGCCGGAGATGAAAAATATTATTGATATAGAAAAATATATTAATAAAACTGAAAAAAAAGAAGAAAAAAGTTTTATACCAAAAAATATTATAGATACGTCAACTCTTAATCTCCTGCAAGAAGATAATGTGAAAAGAGTGGTACTTGATACTAAGTTGGGAAAAGAGAATACACAAAAAGTCGGTTTGGTATATAGAGATGAATTACATAAGTTTATAGAGAGCTTTACCGGTTCTGATAAATATTTCAGACAAGTAGTCAATGAAAAACAGACCTGGCAGATCAAAGAGTTCTGTATAGATTTGGAAAAATATACAAAAATGCTGGGAGCAAAAAGTATGTCTCATCTTGCCAATGATGTCAGCCTCCTTTTTGTCTATGATAAACTTGATATGCTGCCGATCTATACCAATAAATACCACCTTGAACTTACAAAGCTCCTTGCAGAAATAAAGAGTTATTTAAACTGATTGAACGTTTATCATACCTCTTTCATTTATAGGGGTTAATTTTAACATGGTAAAATGCTACAAATTTTTATAGTAAAAGGACTCGTATGTCGATCAAATGTGCATTTTTATTTCCAGGTCAGGGATCTCAGGCTGTGGGAATGGGAGAAGACTTCTTCAATCATTCTGATATTGCCAAACAAATGATAGCGGATGCTACAAAAAGAACAGGTATTGACTTTGAAAAATTACTTTTCACAGAAAATGATGATCTTGAAAAAACAGAGTTTACGCAACCGGCTATTTTGCTTGTATCTTCCATAGCACATAAACTATTTGAAGATGAAATGCCAATCAAACCTGTCTATGCGCTGGGTCACTCTCTGGGTGAGTTTTCAGCATTGGTGAGTGTAGGTGCTATAGATGTTATAGATGCCGTTGAATTGGTAAATCTTCGCGGTAAACTCATGGCTGAAGCCTGTGCCGGTCAGGATGTAGGTATGATGGTCTCTCTTGGTCTTGATGATGAAGTTGTTGAAGAGATCTGCGATACACAGAGAGAAGCCGGGTTGAAAGTCTGGCCGGTTAACTACAATGCTGCTGGACAAATAGTTATTGCAGGGATCAAACCGGATCTTGAACTCTTGGCTCCTATTTTAAAAGAAGCAAAAGCGAAACGAGCCATGTTGCTGAATATGTCAGTGGCAAGTCACTGTCCACTGCTTGAATCTGCAACTGCGCCATTGGCTGAAAAACTTACGGAGATGTTAAAAGATGAATTTATTGCACCGGTTGTTTCAAATGTAACGGCTAAAACCTATAATACAAAAGCAGAGGCTTTAGATCTGCTACCTAAACAGTTGGTCTCCCCTGTACTTTATAAACAGTCCATTGCAGATTTTGATAATACTGTTGACTGTTATATAGAGTTTGGTCATGGTGGGGTACTGAAAGGTTTGAATAGAAGAGCAACCAAAAAACCTCATTTTGTGGTTTCAGATATGGCATCGCTGGCTACAGCAATCGAAGAAATAAGTAAATTAGGTTAAGTATGGGTAAAATAGCGATCATGGGTGCCATGCCCGAAGAGATAGAACCGATCATTTCAAAGTTAGAGAATCTTAAAAAGACAGAGTATGCGGCAAATACTTATTATGAAGGTAGTTATAAAGGGAAAGATGTAGTGGTTGCCTATTCTAAGATAGGTAAAGTCTTTGCTACTTTAACTGCTACTTCCCTGTTGGAAAAATTTGCTTGTGATCTCTTACTTTTTTCTGGTGTTGCAGGTGCTATTTCTCCTGATCTGAATATAGGAGATCTTATTATTGCAGATGGTCTTTGTCAGCATGATTTGGATATTACAGCTTTTGGTCACCCGTATGGGTATGTACCGGAAGGTGAAGTCTGTATCCCTACGGATGTTACTTTACGAAATATTGCTAAAAAAGTTGCCTCTGACAAAGGGTTGAAATTGGTTGAAGGTGTGATTGCTACAGGTGATCAGTTTGTTGCCAACCCCGAAAGAAAAGATTGGATAGGCAAAACTTTTAACGCACATGCTTTGGAAATGGAAGGTGCTTCTGTTGCAGTAGTATGTTCTTCTCTTGATGTTCCCTTCTTTATATTGCGTGCTATCTCTGACTCAGCAGATATGGATGCTTCATTTAATTTCGATGAATTTTTAGAGAGTTCAGCAAAAATTTCTGCAGATTTTATACTTGCCATGGTAGAAAAGATCAAAGAGTCATAAATATATGTAGGGTGCGTTTCATAACGCACCACAAAAGAGAGAATTGTGGAAGAAAAAAAACAGCGTGTCTTGCCTAAAAAAATACCTATGAGTAAAAAACTGCTCAGGGTCATTGGTAGAACCAATGCCGAATTTAAACTCATTGGGGAAGGAGATAAGATCCTTGTTGGGCTCAGTGGTGGAAAAGACTCTTTAGCTTTGGTGCATGCGATGAAACATATCCAACGCCATGCCCCCTTCAACTTTGAATTTGAAGCTTGTACCATCAAATACGGTATGCCGGATGAACATTATGACTTTTTGTCTAAACATTGTGAAGAGTACGGTATTAAACATACAGTCTATGATACGAATATTTTTGAAATTTCACACGATGCCATTAGAGAAAATTCCTCTTTCTGTTCTTATTTCTCACGTATGAGAAGAGGCGCACTCTACAGCTTTGCAGAAGAAGGGAATTTTAATAAAGTGGCATTGGGGCATCACTTTGATGATACAGTAGAGAGTTTCTTTATGAATATGTTCTACAATGGAAGTATGAGGGCTTTGGCACCTATTTACAAAACAAGCAGAGGGTTTCACCTTATCCGTCCACTGATTCAAGTTAGAGAGTCTCAACTAAGAGGTTTTGTTGAAGATAATACCTTGCAAGTCATAGGTGATGAAGCCTGCCCGGCAATGCTAAAAGATGTAAAGATGCCTCATGCCAGAGCTTCAACAAAAGAGTGGCTGGCAGGATTGGAAGCTGACAATAAAGATATTTTCAAAATGTTCAAAGCTTCTTTTAAACATATACATGATGACACATTTTTGGATCCTGAACGTTGGGACAGAGATGATATATCAGTGAGTAGTGAATAGTGGGCAGTGAACAATTTATAGCTTTTACGGCTGGTAGAATAGATAAAGTTTTAGCACAGGAACTTGATGTCAGCCGCAATCAGGTTGAAAAGCTTGTGAAGGATGGTTTGGTTTCTGTCAATGGAAAAACAATTACTAAAAACAGTGTAAAAGTAATTAAAGGTGATGAGATAGCCTACGAGTTTAAAGAGGCAGAAAAGCGTGCACCGGTAGAGATAGATTTTGATGTTGAAATACTCTATGAAGATGCGTATCTTATGGTGATCAACAAACCTTCTGGTCTGGTAGTGCATCCTGCTCCATCGGTCAAAGAAGCTACACTGGTTGACTGGTTGGTGAAAAAGGGTATTTCTCTCTCGACCATTTCAGGTGAAGAGCGTCACGGTATTGTGCATAGGATAGACAAAGAGACCACTGGTGCCCTGGTAGTTGCCAAAGACAATAAAGTGCATGAGATGCTTTCTGAACAGTTGCAGGACAAGAGTATGGGGCGTTATTATCTGGCATTGATAGACTGTCCGTTAAAAGAGGATATTGTTGTTGATAAACCCATAGGACGTAACCCTAAAAATAGATTGAAAATGGATGTGGTAGCACATGGTAAATCTGCGAAAACAGCCTTTAAAAAGCTTGTGAGTACGGAACATGGTACTGAACTGATCGCTGCAAAACTTTTTACAGGCAGGACCCATCAGATACGTGTGCATCTCAATACTCTTGGACGGCATATACTGGGGGATGATTTATATGGTTTTAAGAGCAAAAGAGATAAAATATCACGAGTTAATCTACATGCATATCTACTATATTTAGTCCACCCGGTCACTGGTGAAAAAATGGAGTTCACAGCCCCGCTTTTTGATGATATGAAAACCTATATGATAAAATATTTTGATCAAGATGAGATCGATAAAAAGATCGATCCACTTATACTTGGTTCTGGATTTATGAAGTAATTTTACATGTAGTTTTAGCCTATTTATTTTTTTGACAGGACCATTATGCCACATTTAAAAGTCACACCCTTTGATACATCTGATATAGATGAAAAACTTTCTAAAAGTACGACCTTTACTTTTCGAGCAACTTCTCTGACAAGTGATGATGAAATCATTGGTGTAGAATATGGTGGTGAAGAGTTTTTACTGCAAATAAAACCTGATAAAAAAGCCACACTTGTTAAATATGATAAAGTGACAAGACCTTTGAAAGTCAACCTTTTAAAAGAGGCATTAGATAGAATTTCCAAAGAGTTGGACCTTGAAATATTGGGTTCAAATATTTCAATATCAAATACCAAAGCAACCCTCTCTTCTGAATATTTTAAGAAAATAGAAGATTTTGAAAATATAACATACCCAAAAGATAAAATATCAGTTGAGGTAGGTTTTGGTTCAGGACGGCATTTGCTATATCAGGCAGAGCAAAACCCTGATACACTTTTTATCGGTTTGGAAATACACACGCCCTCGGCACAGCAAGTACTCAAGCAGATTGAGCTGCAGGGTATTGACAATATCTGGGTAGTGAATTATGATGCGAGACTTTTTTTGGAAATGCTACCTTCAAATGTCTGTGAACAGATATTTGTACATTTTCCGGTTCCTTGGGACAAAAAACCGCACAGACGAGTCATTAGTTCTTCTTTTCTTGATGAATCTATGCGAGTCCTGAGAAAAGAGGGAAGACTGGAACTGCGTACAGACAGCAATAATTACTTCTGGTACTCCCTTGAAACTTTTTTTAATGTGCCTAAAACAGAAGTAGAGATACGTAAAAATGAAGCACTGAAAGTGACCAGTAAATATGAAGCAAGATGGATCAGACAGGAAAAAGATATTTATGATGTCTATGTCAAATGCAGAGAAGTGTCTGAAACAAAAAAATTAGATATCAATTTTAACTTTAATACTGTAAAATATCAAAAAGATTTAGAAGATTCACTGCTGAAGAAGCCACAAGTTTTTGATGGATATTTCGTACACTTTGAACGTCTGTATAAAATCGCTGAAGAGAGTTTGCTTATTAAGTGTGCTTTTGGAAGTTTTGACAGACCGGAACACAAGTACATTTTATTGGGTAAAGAGGGATGTAGATATTTTGTCTCTTCACCGGTTAAAACGACTGTAAACTATGAAGCACATAAAAAAATAATGGAGTTGATAAATAATGTCTAACGTAATTAATGCATCACATCTTACACTTGCGTATGACAATGGTACAAAAGAGATCATCAAAGATGCAAATTTCACCATCAAAAAAGGAGAATTTGTTTTTATCACCGGACCGAGTGGTTCAGGTAAATCAACACTCTTAAAGGCACTTTACGGGCAACTTAGACCAAGTGAAGGTAACTTGATCGTGGGTGGACTTGATCTTGCAAATGTACGTCAAAGAAAACTTCAAGAACTCAGAACCCATATGGGGATCATCTTTCAAGATTACAAACTGGTCAATGAGTGGACAGTTGCAAAAAATGTTGTTTTACCTTTGATGATAGCAGGCTACTCTGTTGATGTCCAGAATACTCAGGCACTAAGACTGCTTAAACATGTCAAACTTGCAGAACATGCCGATAAGTATCCTATGGAACTGAGTGGTGGTGAACAGCAGCGTGTCGGTGTTGCCAGAGCATTGGCAAAGAATCCGGTAGTGATCCTGGCAGATGAACCTACAGGAAACCTGGATGACTATTCATCCAATGTAATTTGGGATCTTATGGAAAATGCCTGTCAGCAGCTTGAAACAACGGTACTGGTCGTTACTCATAAAATTCCAACGATCTTCTCTTTGCCATACAGGCATTTGATCATTGAGAGTAAGGGTGTTTATGAAGTTCATTAAAAATCATCTTATGTTTATTTTACCACTGATGGCGATCTTGCTTGGTATAGAATTTTATCTTGTATTTGACAGAACGACTGATTCGTATGAAAAAGGTTTGAAAGAGGGGTACTCAATGCTTGTTGTAACAAATAAGCCTGCAAAACTCTCATCCTTTAAATCCTTGAACCCACATATTGAGAGTAGTAAAAGTATCAAAAGAAAAGATATTGTTTCCGAAGTGGCAAAAGGCATCAGTAAAAGTACAACAAAAGAGATATTGGATGCTCTGCCGTACTTTTATAATGTAGGGCTGGACAGTTATATGAATACCGCGAGCCTGGAAAAAATAAAAAGTGATCTTGAAGCAGATAAAAACATTAAAAAAGTGGAAACATTCGGAAGCTCCTACAGTTCAGCATATCGATTGTTTGCTTTTATTAAGTTCACGTTGAAACTATTTATTGGTTTTATGGGTATCGTGAGCCTTTTTCTTATTATCAAGCAGATGGAAATATGGAAATATGCACACAAAGAACGTATGCAGGTGATGGAGATATTTGGTGCTCCTTTGATGTTACGATCGGGTGTATTATTTAAAGTAGCGATCATGGATGCATTTATCGCAACGATCTTGACTTCACTGTTCTTTCTCTATATCAAATTTCAATGGGCAGCAACAAGCGGTATTGACATTATGATGCAAAAACAGGAAGAGTTATTCAGAATGACCGATATCGGTCTTCTTTTGGGTGCTGCATTGCTAATTGTCATTATTGCCGTTTATTCTGTCGTATTTTCAAGTAAGAGAGTACAGGAGTGAGATCCTTAATCCTTTACTGCTTTGTGGCTTTTTCTCTGCTGTATGGTGCAACGACCACTACGAAAAAGATCAAAACTTCAAAAAAAGACCTCTCTGCTGTTAGTACACAAAAAAAGAAAGCAAGCAGACAGTTGAACAAGATAGCAAAAGATATTAAAAAAGCAGAAAAAGATATAGATTTTCTTGATAAAAAAATAGATGAACTTTCCCGTGACCAGAATAAAACGGAAGAGAAGTACATATCACTCAAAAAAGAGTTAAAAAAATCAACATGGGATTTTGAACAGACAAGCAAAGAGTTGCAGGAAAAACGTCAGAAATTCATCTCTTTGTTGTCTGACCAATTCTCGATCACCTTTGCCATGGAGCAGGCGCATGCACCTACCCGAAAATCTATTATGTCCCAAGAAGTATATAAAGCATATAAAAAACAAAATATCAAAATGCTTGAAGCTTTGAAATCTGATATACGTACACTCAAAAAACGTAAACAGGATAAACTGTATTTACGTAATAAAACGAAAAATCAGATTAAACGAATCATAAAAAAAAGAGATAACTATGCACAAAAGAAGGAACAAAAAAAGAAATTATTAAAAAAGTTGGCGGTAGATGAAGAGAAATATAATGTCAAACTTGGGAAGATCGTTGATAGACAGAATGCACTGAATGCAACATTGGCAAAACTCAATATATTACGTACTCAAGAGGTAGAAAAAGCACGTAAGCAGGCAGCTGCGAGAAAAGAGGCAATGCGTCTTGAAAAAGAGAGAAAGAAACGTATCAGAAAAGAAAAAGCGTTGGCACGTGCCAAAGCAAAAAAAGCTAAAGAAGCAGTCAGATTGGCTAAAACTGTAAAGGCAAAAAAAGCGGCAAAGCTTGCAGTCCAAAAAGCAAACAGAGAAGTTGAAAAGGTTAAAAAGAAAGCTTATAAACAGAGTGAGCGGATACGTACGGTCAATTCCTCCTATCAAAAATCAAGAACATATGCCTATAAAGGGGGAAAAACCATTTCGCCTCTTGCCGGTGCAAAACTTATTAAAAAATTTGGTACGTACGTTGATCCTATCTACAAGATGAAGATCTTTAATGAATCTATTACCCTCCAAGCAACTTCCAATACAAAAGTACAAAATGTACTGAATGGTAAAGTAGTATTTGCAGGGAAAAGTTCAATGTTGGGGAAGGTTGTTGTTGTTGCACACAGTGGTAAAATACATACAGTTTATGCGGGACTCTCCAAAATTGCTCCAAACATAAAGACCGGTCGTAAGATTAAAAAAGGGTATGTGATCGGAAAGGTTTCGAGTAAACTAATGTTTCAGGCGACAAAAAACTCTAAACATATTAATCCCTTGAAGCTAATTAGAATGTAAAGGTATAGTAATGGGTAAAGTATTTATAGAACTGCCGGAGTTAACACTAAAAGCATTGTTTGAACATAGTATTGCTGCGTATGCAAATCGTCCGGCTTTACAATTTGTTGATGATAAAGCTATGACCTACAGACAACTTGGTCAAAATGTTGAGGCTATTCAGGAAATATTGCGTGAATATGGTATTGGAGCTGGAGACAGAGTTGCTCTTTACAGTGAAAATATGCCAAACTGGGCTGCTGTCTATTTTGCTGTAACAACAATGGGTGCTGTGATTGTACCTATACTGCCGGATTTTCATACCTCTGAAGCTATACATATTGGTATTCATGCAGAGTGTAAAGCAGCGTTTATTTCCCAAAAATTATTTGAAACTATGTTAGATGAGACACAACCGCCCACTCTAGATCTACTTGTGATCCTGGACCGCCTTTTGGTTCTTAAAAAACTTTCTACACCATCCAAAATGGATCAAGTGATTAAAAAAAGTGGTGAACATTTTAATAAAGCAATGGAAAAGCTTGGTAAAGATAAAAAAGAGGAAGAAAATATAGTGATTCAAGAAGATGATCTTGCTGCGATTATTTATACATCCGGTACGACAGGGAGTTCCAAAGGTGTAATGTTGAGTCATAGAAATCTTGCTTTTGATGCAACCGCTGCCCAGAATGTTGTCGAAATATATCCTGAAGATAAATTTCTTTCTATCCTTCCTCTGGCACATACATTTGAATGCACAGTAGGGATGATCATTCCTGTACTTAATGGTGCATCGATACATTATATTCAGAAAGCTCCGACACCGACTGTATTGATCCGAGCTATGGCATCGGTAAAACCTGAGTTCATGTTGACGGTGCCTTTGATCATAGAAAAGATCTATAAAAACAAGATATTACCGAATTTTCAGAAAAATATCATTATTAGAATGCTCTATGCCTTGCCTTACGTACGAAAAAAATTCAATAGAATCGCAGGGAAAAAACTGATAGAAACTTTTGGAGGGAATATCAGATTCTTCGGTATTGGAGGGGCAGGGGTCTCTCCTACTGTTGAAGCTTTTTTGCGTGAAGCAGAATTTCCTTACTGTATTGGGTATGGATTGACTGAAACTTCTCCTTTTCTTGCCGGAACAAATCCTGAAAAGACCAAATACAAGGCGATAGGCCCGGTTGTTCCGGGAGTAGAGCTTGAACTTCGTGACAAGAATGAAGAAGGTATCGGTACCTTATGGGCACGTGGTCCGATCGTAATGATGGGGTATTACAAGGATCCTGAAAAAACTGCAGAAGTTTTAGATGAAGATGGTTGGTTCAATACTGAAGATATAGGTTATATTGATGAAGACGGATATTTTTTTATGTCTGGCCGTGCTAAAAATATCATTGTTGGTTCCAGCGGAGAGAATATTTATCCTGAGCAGATCGAAGCAGCTATTAATGCCCATAATTTTGTTGCAGATTCTTTGGTACTTGATAATGAAGGTATTCTTACTGCACGTATATACCTTGATTATGATAAGCTTGATAAAATTCTTGGAATACAACATAGATCTGAGACAAAAACACATGCTAAAGTAGCAGAACTTCTTGAAGAGATACGTTTAGAGGTGAATGAGAATATTTCCAGTTTTTCCCGTATTAAAAAAGTCATTGAACAGCGTGAAGAGTTCATTAAGACACCAACGAAAAAGATCAAACGTTATTTGTATGTGTAGGTTAAAAGATTAATTGAAATGGCAGTTACAAGCTTAGTAGAACGACTTACTACCATTATTCATTATCTCAATCGTGGTGAAGTTGCACATGTGAAAGAACTTGCCACAAAATTCTCTATTTCAGAACGACAGATTCAAAAAGACATCAAACTTTTCTCCTCTTTTTACGACTTTAATTGCTTCCTTGTGACCAACCCAGCAAAACCCTGTTGTATGATACTTCTTCAGGATTAAAAGAAATATTGTATATGCCTATGAACATATACAAAGATAAAATAAGATATACTTGTATATGACTATATACATATACAGGATGAACCTATGTTGAAAAATTTAAAAAAATATCAAGAGAGACTTTTAAAATCATTTAAGACAGAGTATAAAAGATATATTTTTAAAGAGATTGATTTTGATGATAAGATGATCGCAATCTTTGGAGCAAGAGGTGTAGGAAAGACAACAACGCTATTTCAGTACCTCTTAGAGTTACAAGCACAAAAGAAAAATGTACTTTATATCTCGTTAGATTATCCTTTTTTAGCAGGGATGGATTTAATAGAAATAGTTGAAGCTTTTGTAGAAGAGGGTGGAGAGTACCTTCTTTTAGATGAAGTACATCGTTATAATGATTTTGCTTCTTATCTTAAAACGATTTATGATCTTTTTGATATTCATGTACTTTTTACGGGTTCATCAGCGACTTCACTACTCAATGCCAAGAGTGACTTAAGCAGAAGAGTCACGCTTTATAATCTCTATGGTTTTTCATTTAGAGAGTTTTTAGAGCTAAAATATGGTATTGAGTTGGAGGTTTCAAGCATTGAAGAGATATTTGAAAATCATATGGTTTTGGGCCAAAAAGTCTCAGAAGAGAAGTTTGATATTTTAAAAGAGTTTAATACCTATCTAAAAAGAGGCTATTATCCTTTCTTTTTTGATAAAAAAACCTCTTATTTTCAAAACCTTGTCAATACTATTAACCTCACCATAGATCTAGACTTAACTTCACTGGGGTTGGTAGAACAGAAATATACCTATAAACTCAAAAAGCTTTTAGAGGTAGTATGTGAGAGTAGTCCTTTTGAAGTGAACTATAGTAAAATAGCAGCATCAGCAGAGATAAGCCGTGTAAAGCTCTATGACTATGTCACCTTTTTGGCAGATGGTCAAATGCTGCTTCTTATAGATGAACCTGTAAAAGGGATTAAAAAAATAGCGGTACCAGCCAAGATATACCTAAACAATACCAATCTACTTCATGCCTATTGTCAAAACGCTAAAATAGGAACCATACGTGAGACCTTTTTTGCCAATCAAGTTTCACAAAAAAGTCTGTTGAATATCTCTAAACAGGGTGATTTTAATATAGATAAAAGATATAGAGTAGAAATAGGCGGGAAAAATAAAGGTTTTGAGCAGATAAAAGATGTACCTAACTCTTATGTCGTAGCAGATGATATCGAGATTGGATTTGGCAATAAGATACCATTATGGCTGTTTGGATTTCTCTATTGATCGTGTAGTTTTAGAGGGGGAGATCTTCAGTGATTAACCCCCTCCTAAAGCACTTTTGGATATAATCGCGAAATTATAAGGAACCGTTAATGGTTCCCACTAAAGGTATTTTTGTGATAAAAAGAGTATTGGTTAAATTTTCCGGAGAAGCGTTGGCTGGTGAAGAGGGGTATGGAATTGATACCCAAATTCTTAATTTTATTGCAGGTGAGATCAAAGGACTTGTAGATGCCGGTGTCGAAGTAGGTATCGTTGTGGGTGGAGGTAACATCATCCGTGGTGTTTCTGCCGCTGCTGACGGGATCATTAAGAGAACATCAGGTGACTACATGGGGATGCTGGCAACAGTGATCAATGGTGTAGCTATTCAGGAAGCATTAGAATATTCCGGACTTGATGCAAGACTTCAGTCTGCTATTGATATGCATGAGATCGGTGAAAGTTTTATTGTTCGTCGTGCAAGAAGACACTTGGAAAAAGGGCGTGTAGTGGTATTTGCCGGTGGTACAGGTAACCCATACTTTACAACCGATACCGCAGCGACACTTAGAGCTTCAGAGATACAAGCGGAACTTTTGATCAAAGCAACAAAAGTAGACGGTGTGTATGATAAAGATCCAAATAAGTTTGACGATGCAGTAAAACTTGATACTTTAACATATGATCAGGCATTGACAGAGCACATTAAGGTAATGGATGATACTTCTATTGCCTTGGCTAAAGAGAATGCTTTACCGATCGTGGTATGTAATATGTTTGAAAAGGGCAATTTACTTGCTATTATCAAAGGTGATATGAGTCTTTGTTCAATTGTTAAATAATTTGGCTTAGAGGATATACCTTCAGTAGATCTGAAAATAGAAATAAGAATAAAAGGAAAAATATGAGAACAGAACAATTAACGGCGATCGCACTTGAAAAAGTAAATTTTGACAAATATCTTTTGGCGAATGCTGTAGGTAAAAGAGCTGAACAAATAGCAAACGGAGCAGAGTCAGTACTTGATTTTGATACATCAGGAATGAAATATGCAGACATTGCACTTCAAGAAATAGCTGAAGGTAAAATCACTGTAAGCCTTGAAGGATAAAATATTTTGGATGCTTTTTTAACTAAAGCCCAAAATATACATACGATAGAAGAGGCTACTTCTCTTCTGTGGGAAAAAATACCTTCTCCTCTCCCCTCGACAACCAAAGCCCTTGAATTAGCATTGACCGCACATGATGGTCAAAAACGAAAAAGCGGTGAACCCTATATTATCCATCCTATTTTAGTTGCAGCGATCACTGCAGTTTTTTCAAATGATGAAACTATGGTTCAGGCAGCACTTCTCCATGATGTAGTCGAAGATACAAGTTTTGATCTTGAAGATCTGGAACGTGAATTTGGTGATGATGTTACACATATGGTTGAGGGATTGACAAAGATCGTAGAGATACGTGATGAAGAGTTGGCTGCTTCAAGTTCAAATGAGAGACTTATAAACTCAGCACTTACATTTAGAAAGATGTTGGTAGCTTCCATTAAAGATATTCGTGTTCTGGTGATCAAACTTTGTGACAGACTGCATAATATGTTGACACTAGATGCACTTAGTCCTGAGAAGCAGATGCGTATTGCCGAAGAGACTTTGGTTGTTTATGCCCCTATTGCCCATAGACTTGGTATTTCAAAAATGAAGAACCATTTGGAGGATCTTAGTTTTTATTATATTTATCCTGAAGATTATAAAAAAATCGATACTTATATTAAGAACAATGTTCAGAATTTACAATTTAAACTCAATGCATTCATACAAAAAGTAAAAAAAGAGATTGTACAAGAGGGGTTTGATGAAGATGAATTTGAAATATTCGGAAGAGTAAAACACTATTATTCTATCTATATGAAAATGCACCGAAAGGGTGTCAGTATTGAAGAAGTATTGGATCTTCTTGCAGTCCGTATTATTGTAAAAGAGCCTATTGAATGTTATAGAGTATTGGGTGTCATGCACCTTGGGTTTACCCCGTTGATATCACGTTTTAAAGATTACATAGCTGTGCCAAAAGAGAACGGCTATAAAACCATACATACAACACTTTTTAACGAAGAGGCAATTGTTGAAGCACAGATACGTACACTTGATATGCACAGATTGGCTGAGTATGGTGTTGCGGCACACTGGAAGTATAAAGATGGCGGTGATGGTGTTAATTTGGAGTGGTTGGAGAGTCTGCATTACCAGAATGAGTCAGTTGAAGAGTTTTATGAACTTGCAAAATCTGATCTCTTCTCTGAAGATATTACAGTATTTTCTCCAAAAGGAGACTATTATACACTTCCAAAATCTTCTACTGCATTGGATTTTGCTTATGCTATTCACTCTGAAGTCGGTAAACATTCCATTGATGCTTTGGTAAATAAAAGAAGAGCATCTCTTCTGACCATTTTAAAAAATGGTGATATCGTCAGGATCATTAAAGATGATAAACCGCATCTTCATTGCTCTTGGATGGATGCAGTAAAAACATCAAAAGCACAAGATGGAATAAGAAGTGCCTGTCGGGCACGTATAAAAGAATCAGATACACAAAGTGCCTATAATATTCTGGGTACACTTTTTAATCAAAAAAGTTCAACCATGAAAGATTTGGCTCTCAGACTGGAGCTTATAGAATCTATTTTTAAACTGCCTGTACAACTGGACTACTATAAAGCGGTCATGCATAAGATCGCTGATTACATAGGAGCAAAGGAAGTCCGCTTTTGGGAACTGCTTAAAAGAGGGTATAAAAAGCCCTATTCTAAAGAGTTGGAACACTTTAAATTCTTTATGAATAAGCCTTTGGATGGTGTAGAGTTTGATTATTGCTGTCATCCTAAAGTTGGTGACCAGATTGTTGCATTTTATAAGGACAGTAAGGCTATTATACATCATAAATTATGTAAAAAAGCCTATGAAAAGATCTTGGCTGAAGAGCCTATGATCTATGTGACTTGGAGCTCTTCAAAATCATCCAGATTCAGATTGATCATCTCTCTGCAAAATCAGAGAGGTGTGCTTGCTGATCTTTTGACAAAACTCTCTCTGCTTGATCTGAATGTAGTAAGCATAGAGTTAGGTATTCGCAGTTCCGATACAGCAGAGTATTGTCAGATTGAAGTTGAGAGTAATGAATCTAAAAAAAGTGTTCTTTCTGAAAAGATCTCGCAACAATTTAAACTGATTGAGATCATTAGTCTGGACGATGCATATAATAAATAGTAAGGGGATAATATAAAAATGGTAAGTAAAGCACTAGAAGAGATAAGCAGGGGTACAGCTGAGATCATTGATATGGAACGTGTAGAAAAACTGGTTTCTAAATATTATGAAGATGGTACAACATATACAGTAAAAGCAGGTTTTGATCCAACGGGAGCAGACTTACACCTGGGACATACGGTTTTACTTCACAAGCTTAAGATCTTTCAGGCGCACGGTGGACGTATTCAACTGCTTATTGGGGATTTTACAGCAATGATTGGTGACCCTACAGGTAAAAGTGAAACAAGAAAAGTTCTTGACAGAGTAACGATTTTGGCAAATGCACAGACGTATCAGGACCAGGTCTTTAATATTCTTGATGAGAGTAAAACAGAAGTGGTATTTAACTCTGAATGGCTTGAAAAACTAGGTGCTTCAGGTATGGTTTCTTTAACAACGACTTTTAATGTTGCACGTATGCTTGAACGTGATGATTTTGAAAAACGCTATAAAAGTGGACAGAGTATTTCTATTTCTGAATTTATTTATCCTCTGCTTCAAGGCTATGATTCTGTAGAACTGAAATCTGATATTGAGATTGGAGGAACAGACCAGAAATTCAATTTGCTTATGGGAAGACATCTTCAGCGTGCGTATGAAACAGGGAAAGAGCAGGCTGTTCTGATGATGCCTATTTTAGAAGGACTTGATGGTGTGCAGAAGATGAGTAAATCTTTAAATAACTACATTGGTATTACGGAAGAGCCTAAAGATATTTATGCTAAAACACTTTCTATTTCCGATGATCTAATGTGGCGTTATTATGAATTGTTGAGTGAGAAATCTCTAGAAGAGATTGCAGCAATGAAAGAGGAAGTACAAAATGGTACACTTCATCCAAAAGTTGTGAAAGAAAACATTGCACTTGAACTGGTTACAAGATTCTATAATGAAGAGTTGGCTACACTTGCTAAAGCAGAATTTGATAATGTATTTAAATCCAACCAACTTCCTTCAGATATGAATGAAATAGAAGCAGAAGAGGGGATTTGGATCTGTAAAGCTTTGGTGGATGCAGGTATTGAACCTTCAACCTCTCAGGCGAGAAGAGATATTAAACAGAATGCTGTGAGTATAGATCAGAAAAAAATATCTGATGAAAAATTAAATCTTACTTCTGGAGAGTATATTCTGCAGGTAGGAAAAAGAAAATTTGCAAAAGTGAAGGTAGGGTAATGGAATTTAAATCTTTTAAAATTGGAAAATACACCATTGAAAAACCTATAGTTCAAGGTGGTATGGGTGTTGGTATTTCTTGGGATCAGTTGGCTGGAAATGTAAGTCTGGAAGGTGGACTTGGTGTCATTTCTGCTGTGGGTACAGGTGTATATAAAGATAGAAAATATCTTGATAGTAAAGAGATGATAGGTAAAGAACACAGACCACTTGAAGCAATCAATTTTTACTCTTATCCTGCACTAAAGAAAATCTTTGAAAATGCACGTGAAATATGTGGTGACAGACCACTTGCATGTAATGTTCTTTATGCACAGAGTGAGTATGACCGTGTTGTTCAGGATGCCTGTAAAGCTGGTGCAGATATTATTATTACTGGAGCAGGTCTTCCCTTAACCATGCCGGAAGCTGCAAAAGATTATCCGGATGTTGCTTTGGTACCTATTGTTTCTACTGCGAAAGCTTTGAGGATCTTATGTCGTCGTTGGAAAAAAACACATGACAGACTTCCTGATGCAGTCGTTGTTGAAGGTCCTCTCAGTGGAGGACATCAGGGGTTTAAATATGAAGAATGTTTCTTACCTGAAAATCAACTGGAAGTGATTTTGCCTCCGGTAATAGAAGAAGCCAAGAATTGGGGAGACATACCTGTGATCGCTGCCGGTGGTGTATGGGATCATGATGATATTGTTAAAATGCTGGAGCTTGGTGCTTCTGCTGTACAAATGGGAACACGTTTCATCGGTACTGTTGAGTGTGATGCTTCCGAGGTAATGAAAAATGTGATCATAAACTCTACAGAAGATACGATCAAACTCTTTAAATCACCGGTAGGTTACCCTGCACGCGGTGTAAAGACAAATCTTCATAAAAGTATTGAAGAGGGTACTGCACCAAAAGTGGCATGTATCTCTAATTGTGTTGCTCCCTGTCACCGTGGAGAAGAAGCTAAAGTAGTTGGATATTGTATCGCTGACAGACTCTCCGATGCGTATGACGGACTGATAGATACAGGACTTTTCTTTACCGGATCCAATGGATACCGTCTTAATGAGATCATCACTGTGAAAGAGTTACTGAATAAATTAATGAATGGTGAAGATAAATAGAGTGAAATTGTTCAAGGTACTCTTTCTATTTATTCTCGCTTCAACATGCCTTTTTTCTTCTATCTCTATTTTAAACAAAGTAGAAGTAAAAAAAGGTGAGTTACGTCTTCAATTCAATCAAGCTTACAATAAAAGTCTTATCAGGATCTTTACCCTGCATAATCCTACCAGAAAAGTATTTGATATAAAGAATGCACGTCTTGCCAGTAAGAGGGTGGGGAAAGGTGCAAGAAGTTCTCATTGCCGTTCCATTAGAGTCTCTCAATATAAACGTAATATTATCAGAGTGGTGCTTGAAGTGGATAAGCCCTATTCCTGTGAACCATACAAGCCAATGTTTGCATACAGATCTTATCATATCCCTTTACCTAAGTACAAAAGCCGTAAAAGGTCAAGCTATACTAAGAAAAAACCTGTTAAGGTCAAAAGAAAAAAGATACATAAATCTACAGTTGTTCATGTCGTTGAAAAAGAGGAACCTTATATTCTTTCGGTGAGTGACAACAGCTATCGTGGAAAGGGACGTATTGTAATAGATGCAGGTCATGGAGGACATGATTCCGGTGCCGTTGGCGGAGGGAAAAGAGAGAAAGACCTTGTACTGCAAATAGCCAAACGTTTAGAGAGACAACTTAAAAAACGTGGATATACGGTGTATATGACACGTAAAAATGATCGTTTTTTAAAATTGCCTCAACGAACGCGTATTGCAGACAGGAAAGATGCAAAAGTCTTTGTCTCTATTCATGCAAATTCAGTACCGAAAAGAAAGAGAAATAAAATTCATGGTATTGAAACTTTTTTCCTTCAAAATACCAGAGATGCAAAGTCACAGCGTATTGCTGCAAGAGAAAATAGAGCAGTACTTAAAGGGGCGGGGAGTTCTTTGAGTAAAAAAGTGATTATAGATTCTGTATTGAATGGTCCGAAGATCGTGCAATCCAATAAACTTGCTATTGATGTTCAAAGACATATGCTGGGCAATTTGCGGGCACACTACAGAGGTGTCAGAGACGGAGGTGTGAGAAGTGCACCTTTCTGGGTACTGGTAGGTGCAAGCCGTCCTTCTATTTTAGTGGAAGTAGGATATATCTCCCATCCCCAGGAGCGTAAACGATTGTTCACTCCGGCATATCAGGAGCTTATTGCCAAAGGTATTGCGGAAGGTGTGAATAATTATTTGAAAAACAGAGCAAAAGAGATAGAATTATAAAAAGGATAATACAATAATGAATATGACAAGCATCAAAATGCAGTACAGGGAGGCACTAAATGCCGAATCTTAAAAAAATATTATTTGGCTTGCTGACATTACTTTTGATTACTGCCTGTGGCGGTCCGGACAGATCAGCTGATCTTGTGGTGATCGATGCCGGGCATGGAGGACATGATTCCGGTGCGTTCAGTGGAGGGAAAAAAGAGAAGGATCTGGTACTTCAAATCACCAAAAAGCTTTATAAAGAGTTGAGAAGTGAAGGATACAGGGTTCAACTTACCAGAAATACAGACAGGTTCCTGAAGTTGGGACAACGTACAAGAATTGCAGATCACGAAGATGCAAAAGTATTCATTTCTATCCATGCCAATGCCATTGGAGATAAAAGTCGTTTTAATGTTGTGGAAGGTGTAGAGACATACTTTTTACAAAAAACGAGGGATGCAAGATCTCAGCGTATTGCCACGAGGGAGAATGTTTCTGTATTGAAGGGTACAGACAGGTTAAGTCAGGATGTTATCGTTGATTCTGTACTTGCAGGGCCTAAGATTATTCATTCTCATAAACTGGCGATCGATGTTCAGAATGGGATGATGAGGCATCTTAAGAGTAAGTACCCGGATGTAAAGAACGGTGGGGCAAAACCCGGACCATTTTACATTCTTGTAGGGGCAAGCAGACCTTCCATTCTTGTTGAAGTGGGGTATTTGACCAATCCGAAAGAGCGTGCAAGACTCTTTACTTCTTCTTATCAAGACAAGATTGCTGAAGGTATTACAGAGGGTGTAGGCAGATACCTGGATAATAGAAAAAACGAGCAGGGATTTTAATTTTTAAGGAGAGTAGATGAAAAAGATCATTTTAAGTGTGTTATTATTTACCGGAAGTGTTATGGCTGTGGAAATGGGAAAAGTACCGGGTACGGTTTCTTTAAGTGGCGAAAATGGTGGAAAAGTAGATGGTGCTGTCTGGAATTCCAAGACATTAAAAGGTAAAGTTCATATTGTTTTTTATGTTGATCCTGATAAAAGAGAAGAGAATGAAGCACTCTCCAAAGCATTGAAAAAACGTCACTTTGACAGAAAGAAATATGCCTCTGTCGCCATCATAAATCTTGCTGCGACCTGGCTGCCCAATGCTATTTTGGAGTCTAAGCTGAAAAGCAAACAAAAAGAGTTCCCGGACACGATCTATGTAAAAGATAAAAAGAAGGTATTGGTCGACAAATGGAAGCTTGCAGATGATAATTCTGATATTTTGATCTTTGATAAAAGTGGGAAGCTGATCTATAAGAAGTTTGGAAAACTCTCAGCAAAAGAGATCAAAAATGTACTTGCGCTGATAGAGAAGAATCTTTGATCAGACATAAGAGAGTTGATACTTGATCATATTTTCAAAAGGCAGTAAAAAGTCATCTAAAGATTTTTTATCTATCTGCTCAAGATTCTGAGCATTTAAAAGTTCCAGTACACATAATGTAGATTCCATAGTACTGAGACAATGATCTTCAGGTTGCTGTTTAAAAGTGAAGTGTGAAACTTTTCTGTGCCTAAAAGAGATCTTTTGTAAACTATTCAGGTTTGGGCTAACTCTCAACATTGCTTTGGAGCAGGGCCATGTAGCATCAATAAGAAAAATAACCGTATTTTTTTTCTCTTTTCCGATATATGTTTCATTTAAATTGATGCTTGCAGTTGAGGGGTAGAGAACATAACAAACATTTAAGGGATCATCAATGATCTTATTGATGGTTTTATTCTGACTAAAGTCTATCCCTACATGCATTTCACAATTTTTCAAAGATAAATTTGTAAAATGTCCTGTACCGTTCTTTGTTCTTTTAAACTCTTTTGGATGCATCAAAATGATAAATCGTGTTTTTGTTTCTATCTCTGTGATGTATGAACACATACAGGAAGTTTGGGGACGGTAACAGTTGTAGCAGACCGTTCTGTTTTTATATGTCATGAAGATACTGCTTTTTAAACCATACATAATAGACAGCAACCAAAATGAAACCGACTCCTAAACAGAGGGTAATGATTTCCAATGAGATGCCGGCTTTTGAAGCATAGCCTATGAAGAGTGCGGTGGTTACATTTGAGAGCATGAAGAACATATCATTATAGGAGATGACCCGTCCCATATATTGTGCTTCTGTCTCTTCCTGTATGAGCAAATAGGTATAAGACCATAAAGTGGTAATGAAAAATCCTGTGATAAAAAGTCCCATAAGACCTAGGTAATAGTGTTCTTGAAGTTGCGACCAGAGTATGATGCTTAGTCCTTGTAAAAGGAAAAAGTAGTGTAAGTTTTTTTTATGGATAACCTTTCCAATAATAAATGGACCGATCATAAGACCTACTGCCCGTGTCGCATTCATAAGTCCAATAGCAAGTGGAACAGCAATGAGTTCTTTATACTGAAAATCAGCAAGGAGGGTGATGAGTGCATCAAAAGAGGTGAGTCCAATGGCCGCATGCAGTAAAATAAGATGCAGGATCTTTTGTTTTGAGAGAATGTAGTGAAATCCGTCTGTAAACATTTTCCAGTTTGAATCAGTGTGAATCGTACGTTCATGGGTAAGTTTGAGACCCAGTAAGATAAAGAGTGCCAGAGTGTAGAGAAATGCATCAATGATAAAAGCTGTATGATAGCCTAAGTAATAGGTTACTACCCCTCCAATGGCCATGCCAAAGGCGTAGGTAAATGACCAGATGATTGAGTGGATCTCATTGGTATTCTTTAGCATTTCATCCTGTACGATCTTGGGAAACAGTGCCATTTCTGCTGAAAAGAGCAGGGATGCTGCGGCAGACCGTATAAAAATAAGTATCATTAAAAGCCAGACATAGTCCAGTGAATTGACAAGAAGAAAGCTCAGTGTCATAGCTATTTCAATGAGTAAAAGTGTGAACATCAGTTTTTTAAAGTCAATACGGTCAATGATCACTCCGATCATCGGTGCCAAGACCACAGCGGGCAACATAGCCATGGCAGCTGTAAATGCAATGGTAATGGCATCGGCACCATAGGCTACGAGCATTGAGAAAATGGCGACTTGAGAGAACCAGGTGCCAAAGTAGGAGATGAGCTGTATGAGTGAAAGTCTGGCGATCACCGGATGTTTAAGTGTTTCTCTATATCCCAATGTCAGTTACTCTCATCATTCAGACCATATTGAATATTTTTTGCTTCAAGTACGTCTATATACATTTGAAATGCCTGAAAAGCCAATGTTTCATCATGAGATGCAACAGAAATAGAAACTCTCCATCCGTCAGAGTATAATTTGGGTAAAGAAGAGAATTCAACCTCTTTTGGCATTTGTTCCATGACTTCTATCAGTTCATTTTCTCTACACAAAGCAGTCAGTGTGTGACGATAATACTCTTTTTTATCTGGTATAAGTGTTTCCAGGATCTTTTCTACCATAGGGTGACTCATTTCCGGAAAACCGGGCATAAAAAAGAAACGTTCCTCCAAGGAGAATGCAGGCATATTGTTCACTGGATTGTCTAAAAGTTTTGCACCTTTTGGGAGTTTAGCCATTTTGATGGGGTGAGGGTAAGCTCTTTCTCCAAGCTGTGTTTCAATGATCTTTTTGGCTTCTTCATGTACTGGAAGGTTACCGTCTCTCAGAGCGATCGCTGCACATTTTCGCGTATAGTCATCCGGTGTGGAACCAATGCCCCCAAATGAAAAGAGAATAGGGTTGGGTTGAGATGCAATGAATTTCAAAGTTTGAACAATAAGTGCAGGGTCATCTTCGATGATAAAAGAAGCGGAGAGTTTATGTCCTTTTTTCATTAATGCCTTGGTCACAAAGTCAAAGTGTTTGTCACTACGTCGTCTGTTGAGGATCTCGGTGCCGATAATGAGGGTGAAAAATTGAGGAGATGTGTGCATAGGCGTTTCCTGTGTAGGGTCTGTTTTCGACCAAAATATAAGGTCGATGAATCGACCCTACGTTTACTCTTCTATATAGTTCTTAAGTTTTCTACCCACTTTCGGGTGTTTCAACTTCTTAATAGCAGAAGATTCTATCTGTCTTACTCTTTCTCTTGTTACAGAAAGCTCTTTACCAATCTCTTCAAGTGTTCTGTCACTTTCATC
>Ga0256827_10000095_pt1 | contig 45461 bp, 31 predicted proteins | sample CV84metaG_FD_185977 | JGI IMG/M metagenome (GOLD analysis project Ga0256827, IMG submission 185977) | Hydrothermal vent microbial communities from East Pacific Rise, Pacific Ocean - CV84 | ecosystem: Environmental > Aquatic > Marine > Hydrothermal vents | place: Pacific Ocean: East Pacific Rise... | reverse complement strand
TATGAAATAGTTAAAGTTAATAAACATACTTATTTATTGTTGTCCTCAAAAAATATTGAAAGTATTTATGTAAAGAATTTTAAAATAAATTTGCCAGATAAAAAAGAATTGATTAGTATTATTGAGAAGTATTTTAAAGATAATAATATTTCAATAAATAAAATGATTATAGAGCAAATTACAAATTATGTGTCAGGAATACCTATAACAAAATTAAATGATATTTTAAGTTATTCAATATATCAATTTAAAGAAAATAGGAAAGATTTTTTTAAAACTCTTTTGGAAGAGAAAAAGAATTATTTTAAACTAAATTTATCAATAGAGTTTATTGAGGAGGTTGAAAAGATATCTAACCTTGGTGGACAAAATGCCTTAAAGGCATGGCTTAAAGAAAGAGAAAAGTCTCTGTCTCTAGAAGCTGAAAAGTTAGGGATACCGTTTCCTAAAGGCTTACTTTTAGTTGGGATACAAGGTTGCGGTAAATCATTAACTGCTAAGTCTATTTCCAGTATGTGGAAAATGCCTCTTTTAAAAATGGATTTTTCACTTCTTTTTACAACAGATAAAACACCTGAAGTTACTTTTAAGGAAAATCTCATGATGGCAGAAAAATTATCTCCTATTATCTTATGGCTTGATGAAATTGATAAGTTATTCTCTGCATCTTCTTCATCGGGAGTTATTGAACTGAAAAGAATACTTGGAACATTTTTAACATGGTTGCAGGAAAAAACATCTAAAGTTTTTGTTGTTGCTACTGCAAATAAAATAGATGATATTCCTCCTGAGTTATTAAGAAAAGGAAGATTTGATGAAATTTTCTTTTTAGATTTACCAAAGGAAAAAGAACGGAATGAAATATTTAAAATTCACTTAAAAAAAAGGAATTTAGATTTTAAAAAATTTAATATTGAAGAATTTACTAAAAGAAGTGACTTCTTTTCTGGTTCAGAAATAGAACAGGTTATTGTTTCTGCTTTATACAGAGGATTCTATTTAAATAGACCTATAACAGATGAAGATTTTTATAATATAATTGAAGATACAATACCTTTTTATAATACTTATGAAGAGAGTATTAAGGAGTTGAAAAAGTGGGCAGAAGAGAAGGCTAGAAAGGCTTCTTTTGATGATGAAGTATATGAAATGTTTGAGTAAACATATTATCTTATTTAATAGAGGAGTGTAAATTGCAAGTAGTTTGTAGTAGATGTAATGCAAAATATAAAATTGGTGATGATAAATTGGTTGGAAGAGACAGAATTCGGCTTAAATGTAAAAAATGTGACAATATTATTGAGGCCAAAGTTAAAATAGGAGAAGAGGAAGATACAAGTAGTTTATTTTCTACATCTTCTACAGAGAGTATTACTAGTTCAATTTCGTCAGGTTCATCGGGTAAGGAAGGGAGTGATATTTTTGAAGATAATTTATTTTCTGGGGCCTCACCTGCAGCTAAAAAAGAGTTTTCATTTGAGGATGCACAACAAACACTAGTTCTTGATAGAAATGAATCAACTGGAGATAATGGTAGTGCCGAGCCTAAGTTTAAATCTAGTTTTCAAATGGATTTTAGTGATAAGACAAGTCAGCAGAATACTTATAATGAAGGAGGCTTACCAAGTGGTAGAAATAGTGCTGCTATTTCTTTTGAAACAACTCAACAGATATCTGTTGATAAATTCAATGAATACCAAAGAAACAAAGAAGCAAATAAACTATTAAATAATACTGCTGTAAAAACAGATCCTGAACTAAATAATTACAATTCTCTTGATGCTAAAACTAAAGATAAGTTTGAAGATATTTCTAAAGAGTTTAGTAGCAAACACTCTTCTTCTGGAGGTGGAATTCTAAAATTTATTTTTATAATTATTTTTATAGTTTCAATACTGTTTACCTTTGTTTTATATAAAAATAATTGGAATCTTAACTTTAATGATTTTCCTAAAATGATTAAAGTTGCATTGGGTGATGTTGGTAATAATAGAGTTGTTACTAAGAAGGTTAAGGAAAAACCATTAAAGGATCAATTTTTCATAGATTCTAAAAAAATTAAAACTAAATTATTTAAATTTTCTAAAAGGAAAAAGGATAAAAGGTATATTTTTGTTGTTTCTGGAGAAATTAAAAATATAGATAAGAGTAAAAAAAGTTTGACTACAATAAGAGTTAAAATAGATAATATATTAGATAAAAAAACTATTTTGGAAAAAAGAGTTTATGCTGGGAATGTTTTTTCTAAAAAAGAAATTATAAAGGCAAAAACACAAGAAGCCTTTGATGCAGAATACTTACAGTCAGGGAAAAATGGTAGTAACTGGGGGGTTTTACCTAATAAGACAATTCCTTTTATGGTTGTTTTTTACCTTGATAAAAAAATAAATTTAAAAGAAATAAAAATAAAACTAGACATTGAATCTGCTCAATAATTACTTATTATTAGTTATATCATAGTGTTAGGCGATAATTTTAACTTAATAAGTTAGGTTTAACTTATTAAAAAGATAATATTTATTTGACAAGTAAACTTCTTTTTTATATTATTAATTTATCAACAAGGAGGGAGCAATGTTGTCATCAGAACAATTTTATCTAAGGGGAAATACTCTTGTATTTAATAAAGATACAAATATTAACTTATTAGATAATTTTAATAAAGATATTTTAAAGATGACAGATATTGTTAAATTTGATTTAAGATTAGTTGGAGAGTTATTTAATGACTTTCTAAAAAAAATTATTAGCTTTATTGTTGATACAAATATTAATGGGGTTATTATGTATTTATCAAAGGAGTTGAGTTATTTTATAGAGGATTATCAAAACCAAATAAAATTAGCTAATTATTCTAAAACTAATTCTTTTATTATTTTTGATTCTCCTAAAAATATTGATATATTCTTTTTTAATGGTATAGAAAGTACTCCTATTGATAAAATTAAAGAGAACATAGTAAATCACAAAAAGAAAGAGATTGTTCTAAATTTTAACAATTTAAGCCCAGAGTCTTTGAATAATTTTATACCTTCTTTTATGGGCTGGATGATGAATTCAGGGTTAAAAAACATATCATTTTCAAAACATTATGGTGAAATTAATGAAATATTAGAAAAAAAAGGTATATATTGTATGTTTAATGTATCCAGTTCAATTTCTTTTCCAAAAAGAAAGAGACAGTTATGTAGAAATACCAATAATAAAAAAATTAATAAGTTTTTAAAGTTTGCCAATTATGCAGCACTACAGTTTTAAAGGTATAAATGGAGCATGTTTCCGTTCTAAAGAATGAAGCTATTAAATATCTTAATATAAAAAATAATGGAATATATTATGATGCCACTTATGGTGGAGGTGGTCATACTAAGGAAATATTGAAAAATAATATTAAACTTTATGCAACAGATAAAGATTTAAGTGTTATACCAATAAGCGATGATAAATTAAATTTCATTAGAAGTGATTTTGTTGAATTTTTAAAAAATAAAGACTATAAAGATGTTTTATTTGATGGAATATTGGCTGACTTTGGTGTTTCTAATATGCAAATACTTGGAGAAGAGCGTGGTTTTAGTTTTCTTCATGACTATTATTTAGATATGAGAATGAATCAGAGTCAGGAACTTGATGCTCATTATATTGTTAATAATTATTCAAGTGAGGAATTATTTTTAATAATAAAAAAGTATGGAGAAGAAAAATTTGCAAGTAGAATTGCAAATTCAATTGTCAGAAACAGGCCAATTGATACAACATTTCAATTAGTTGATGCAGTAAAGCAAGTAAAAAGAAGTAATAAAAAAAATAAAAATCCTGCAACTCAGACTTTTCAGGCAATAAGAATTGAAGTTAATCAGGAGTTGAAAAAAATAGAAGAATTTTTGGATTTAGCTGTAAACCGTTTAAAGAAAGGCGGAAGGCTTGTTGTAATTTCATTTCATTCTCTTGAAGATAGAATTGTAAAGTGGAGATTCATAGAATATAAAAAAGATTGTATCTGTCCTAATGATTTGCCTGTATGTTCTTGTGATAAAGTTTCTTTAGGGAATATAATTACAAGAAAACCTATTATTCCTAATTCAGATGAATTGGAGTTAAATCCTAAGTCTAGGAGTGCGAAATTAAGAGTTTTTGAGAGGATTTAATGGAGCTTGATAAGCAATATTTTATAAAATCAGTAATTTCATTGCTGATTTTAAGTTCAATCTTTTTTTTATATTTAAATTTAAATATAAAAAAATCAAAATTAAATGAAGAGTTATCTGTAAATACAAGTGATTATATGGAATTAAAAGGTGAAATATCAAAATTAGAAATTAAATATAATAAATTAATAAGAAATGAAGTTCTTGAAACTAAAGCAATTAAAGATTTTGAAATGATTATGCCTGAATCATCTAGCGTTGTACGAGTTAAAGATGAGTAAAAAAATAGACCCTTTACTTTGGAAGAGTATTAAAATAAGGTTAATTTTTGTTATTATTGGGATTTTACTAATATTTTTCTATGTTTCATATAAGATATTTTCTGTTTATTTTTTGGAATCAGAAGAATACATAAGAGATGCGAACAGATTTCATAATTCCAATATAAAAATAAATGTAAAAAGAGGTAATATATATGATGTAAATGGCAAAAAGCTGGCAATTTCAATACCTGCAAAAACTCTCTATGCTAGGCCAAGAGCCATTAATCAAAAAGATAAAGCTGTTAAAGTTTTATCTGAGTTTTTTAAACTTGACTACACTGTTGTTTTTAGGAAATTATTCTCTAAAAAAAAGAATTTTCTATACATTAAAAGAATGATGAGTGAAGAAGATGCTAAAAGTTTAAAAAATAAACTTAAAGAAAATAAAATTACAGGATTTGGTTTTGAAACTGAATCAAAAAGAGTTTATCCGCAAGAATCACTTGCTGCTCAGTTAATTGGCTTTGTTGGAGCTGATTCAAGAGGGCTTTATGGAGTTGAAAAAGCTTTAGATTTTAAATTAAAGTTTAAAGGGGAGAAAAGAAAAGTTTTAAAGAATGCTAAACATAAAATAATTGAATTTAAAAATAAAGATTTTTCCGATATTATGGGTGTTTACAACGAAGTTGAGTTGTCTATAAATTCATTTATTCAGTATTTTGTTGAAGAGGAATTAAAAAAAGGGGTTGAAGAATTTGGTGTAAAGAGAGGTGTTGCAATTGTAATGAATCCTAATACAGGTGAAGTATTAGCTGCAGCACAATATCCTACATTTAATCCGAATAAATATAAGGAATATTCTTCAAAACTATGGAAGCCATATTATTTATCAATGGTTTATGAACCTGGGTCAACTTTTAAGACATTTTCTATAGCACTAGCTCTTAAAAAAGGTGTTATCACCCCAAATACTAAATTTGATTGTGAAAGTGGAAGTATGAAGGTTGGGCGTTTTATAATTCATGATTCGCATCCTCATGATATACTAAGTGTTAAGGATATTCTTGTTAAATCTTCAAATATTGGTACTGTTAAAATTATTGAAAAAGTTGAATCGAAAGATTTTTATGATTTTGTTAAAGATTTACATTTTGGACAGAGATATAAAATTAATGTTCCGGGGCAGGAAAGAGGTCTTGTTAAAAGATTAAAAAGATGGAGAAAGGTTGAAGTTGCAAATATTTCATTTGGACAAGGAATTGGGGTAACTCCTTTACAACTAATTAATGCTTTTTCAGCAATGATAAATGGTGGGAATTTAATGAAGCCAATATTCATTAAAAAGATAATGGATGAAGATGGTAAAATCGTTAAAGAAAACAAACCTGAAATATTAAAAAAAATTATATCTTCTGATATATCAAAAAAGCTTAGATATATGTTAAAAGAAGTTGTTTCAAGTGAAGGAACTGCTCCTAGAGCTGGAATATATGGAATAGAGATTGGTGGTAAAACTGGAACAGCTCAGAAAATAGATCCCACAAAAAGAAGATATTCAGATAAGAGAATAGCGTCTTTTATTGGTTTCTTTCCTGTAAAGAAGCCAAAATATGTTATACTGGTAATTATGGATGAGCCTACTGTTTCAAGCTATGGGGGAGTTGTTGCTGCTCCTGTTTTTAAAAATATTGCGACAAGAATATTAAAATATTATCATAAAGCACCAAAAGGCATAGAGCTTGATGATTTAAATCTTAATTTACCTGAATTAGAGACTAATATAAAATTACTTGAAAGTGTACTTGCAATTGAAAGAAGATTAGGAATAAAAAAAGTAGAAAATAAAAAAATAGATACAAATAAAGTAAAGATGCCAAATTTAATTGGCTTAAATATAAGAGATGCTCTTTTAGCTCTTGAAAAGAATAATCTTAATTTCGAAGTTATTGGGAAGGGAACAATATATAAGACTATACCTAAAGAAAACAGCTTGATTAATAAGAATGAGAATATAAAAATATTTATGAAAGAAATTTATTAAAAACTGTCTTGATGCCTTACTTGTAAAGTTATATTAAAAATATTATAATGAAACTAAATTTATAGGAGAAGATAGTTTAATGAAAATTCTACATACTTCCGACTGGCATCTAGGTAAAAAACTAGAGGATATATCAAGATTTGATGAGCAAAAAGATGTTTTAAATGAAATTGTTAATATTGTTGAAAATCAAGATGTTGATTTAATAATTATTGCAGGTGATATTTATGATAATTCAAATCCATCAAATGAAGCAGAGGAGTTGTTTTATAAAACGGTAAGGAAATTATCTGATAATGGCAAAAGAATTATTATTGTAATTGCAGGAAATCATGATAGTTCTGAAGGAATTAATGCACCTGAGCCAATTGCAAGGGGTAATGGTGTATTTATGATTGGTGATTTAAGTAAGGTAATACCTCCATTTAAACTTGAATCAGGGATTGAACTTATAAACTCAGATATGGGATTTTTAGAATTTAAATTTAATAAATATAACTATCCTGTAAGGATAATTACAACTCCGTATATTAATGAATTAAGGTTGAAAAAACTTTTATCAGCTAAACATGGTGAAAAAGAAATTTTAAAACTTCTTGAAGAGAAGTGGAGTGAAATTAGTGATAAATACTGTGATAATAAGGGTGTAAATTTAATGACTGCTCATTTATATATGTCTGGTATTGGGGAGGTTGAAGAGCTTGAACCTGAAGATGAAAGAAGTATTTTGCATGTTGGAGGTCTTAGAAGCTTGAGTACAAGTGCTGTTCCTGGTCAAATTCAATATACTGCATTAGGGCATTTACACAGATATAATCTTTTTTTAAATGTTAGTAAATCTCCGATTGTTTATTCAGGCTCCATATTAGAGTACAGCTTTAGTGAAGCAATGCAGGAAAAATTTATAATTATTTCAGAAATATATCCTGATTCTTTACCTATTACTAAAAAAATAGAATTAAAATTAGGTAAGAAACTAAAGAGGGGAAGATTTAGTAATATTGATAGTGCAGTTGAGTGGCTAACTAATAATCAGGATTGTTTTATTGAGTTAACGATAATTACGAATACCTTTATAGATGTTGATATTCAAAAAAGATTAAATGATGTGCATAAAAATATTGTTTCAATTATTCCTGAAATTATATCAAATAAAAAGGAAGATAATGAACTGGAAAATTTTTCATTATCTGATGATTTTGAAACACTGTTTAAAAAATATTTTAAATATAAAAATAAAAACCTCGAAGCGTCAGATGATATAATGAAACTTTTAAAGGAAGTTATGGCAGAGGAGGTGTAAATGTTACCTATAAAACTAGAAATAGAAGGATTATATTCATATAAAGAAAAACAAATTGTTGATTTTAAAACATTAACATCCTCATGGTTATTTGGAATTTTTGGAAGGGTAGGAAGTGGTAAATCAAGTATCATTGATGCTATGACTCTTGCTATTTATGGAGAAGTTGAAAGACTTGGAGGAAATGATAATAAAAACTATAATCTTATGAACCTTGATTCAAATGAATTAATAATTGATTTTGAGTGTAAAATTGATGATGAATTATATAAATTTAGATATAGTCTTAAAAGAAATGGAAAACATCATGATAAAGTTAATTCTCCTAAGAAAATTATATCTGTTTTTAGTGATAATCAGTGGATACCTGTTGATAAAACAGGAGAAGAAATATTAAAAATTTCTTATGATAATTTTAAACAAGCTGTTGTTATACCACAAGGTAAATTTCAGGAATTTATTTCACAGGGGGCTACAGATAGAACAAAGATGCTTTCAGAAATTTTTAAATTAAGTAGATATAATCTGGAGCCTCAAATTAAAAAACTTAAAATAAAAACTAAAGAGAAGAAGCTTTTAACAGAGGGAGTTATTTCTGGTATACCTAAAATAGATATTGATGAATTAAAGAAAAAAAAGGAGGATTTGTTAAATAATAATGAAAAGGTAGTTAATTTAAAAAAAGAAATTGAATTTTTAAGAGAAAATGATAGGAAACTTAATAAAGCTAAGAAAATTTTTGATGATTATAATAAAATTCTTGATGAATATAGTGAATATAAAATAAAAAATAATAATCTTTCTTCTGTTAAAAGAAAAATTATTATTTTTGAAGAAATTGCTCCTTATATTAAGCAGAAAAATAAAATATCTATTAAATTAAAGGAAAATCAAGAAAATTTAAGTGAGTTTAAAAATAAGTTGAATTTAAAAGAAGAAAAAATTTTAAATATAAAAAATATTATTGATACATTAAAGTTAAAAGATTATGAAATATCTAAAAAAGAGATTTTTATTAGTGATTTTAAAAATATAATAAGAATAAATAAAATAAATAAAGAGCTTGAAGAGCTTAAGATTTTAAAAAATAATTTAGAAATAGAACTTAAAGAAAATAATAAAATTTATGATTTAAAGAAAATTGAAATTATAAATTTAAAGGAAGATAAAAATAAATTTAAAAATGATTTTAGTGAATTGAATTTTCTTGAGGAATTGATTGAGTGGCATTTAAAATATGATAATTTTATTGATAAATTAAATGATATAAAAGAAAAGAAAAATAAATATACTCTAATTAATGAAAACTTAAAGTTAGAGAGAGCTAATATATTAAATACTATACCAAGTGATAATAAGCTTCTAGAAAGTAGAGATAAATTAAATAGTTATATCGATGATTTAAAGTTAAAACAGAAGATTTCAGAGTATTCTAAAGAGATAAAAGAAGGTGTTGCTTGCCCATTATGTGGCTCTTTGGAGCATCCTGATATCTTAAAAATAGATATTGTTGATAATGAGTTAAGCTTAATAACAAAGGAATTGGAAAATATTAATAAACAAATTGAAGAAATGAAAGACAATGAAAATAAAATAAAATTAATAGAATTAGAAATATCTAAAAATTTAGATGAAATTGAGAAGAGTGATGAAAATATTAAAATATTAAATAAAGAGATATCCTTTTTAACAAGTAACTTTAATTGGAGTGATGAGTATAAAAATAAAGAAAGTTTTTATAAATTAAAACTTAAAAAACAAAAAATTAACAGCAATATTGATGAAATAGAAAATAAACTACACAATGAAAATAAAGATTTAGCTAAATTACTTTTGGATATTCAAGGAAATAGAGAGGTTTTAGCTGGATTTAATACAGAGTTAAAAATAAAACAAGAGAAGCTTGATGAAATTATTAAAGAATTAAAAAAAATAGATTATGAAGATTATTTAAATGTTAAAAATGAAGAAATATTAAAATATATCACTGATTATCAAATTGAAATTAAAATATATAATGAAGAATTATCTAAAAATAATAAAGAATTGATTATCGTTGAAAATGAAATTAACAGAATTAAAGACTTAATTCCAAGAATTGCTTCAGATATAGATGATTTCACAAGTGAAGTTTTAAAAATTCAGAAGATATTAAGTTTGAAAATTAAGGGAATTGCTACAGAAGAAGAAGTTCTTAAAATATTAAAAGAAGATTTTGATTTAATAAAGAATAAAAATAATGTTGAGGAAGTTAAAGTTCGTTTTAGTTTTCTTGAAATCAGACTAAGGGAATTGATTGATGAAAAGATAAGTTTCCCATATAATGAAAGTGATTTGTTAAGTAATAATAATATATTAAATGAAAAAATTGATAATTTAGATGAAGTAATAAAAGACTCTGTTACACTTGAAAATACAATAAAAATTGAAGAAGAGAATTTGATTAAATTAAGTGAGAATATTGAAAAAATAGAAGAGGTAAATAAGAGGTATGATAATTTAAAAAAGCTTGAAGGACTCTTTAAGGCTCAGGGATTTGTAAGATTTATTTCTTATTTTTATTTAAAAAAGTTGATTTATAATGCAAATAAGAGGTTTTCAAGATTAACTAAAAATCAGTTGGAACTTGGTCTTGATGAAAAAGGGAACTTTATTATAAAGGATTTTCTTAATGGAGGAAAAACAAGACTTCTAAAGACTCTTTCAGGAGGGCAAACATTTCAAGCATCATTTTGTATTGCTCTTGCTCTGGCTGAAAGTATTAATTTAATAAATAAACAAAAGGAGAATTTCTTTTTTATTGATGAAGGTTTTGGTAGTCTTGATAAAGATAGTTTAAAACTGGTTTTTAATACTTTAAATAGTTTAAGATATGAAAAAAGAATTATTGGGGTTATTTCACATGTTGAAGAGTTCAAAAAAGAGGTTGATATTTCAATAAACATAAAAAGAGATAAAAAACATGGTTCAATTATAAAAACAAGCTGGTAATTTCTTCTGTAAATCAATATATTTCTTGACTTTTATCTAAAATATAAGTATTTTCCTTGCAGAGTAGGTGTTGTAGTGTCTGTTTGTTATGACATTTTTGCTAGGTATTCATTGTGTTAAACCATGACATTTTTTTCGCTTAATTGCTTGTATTTGGTTTAGTAATATGATATTACTAGCCTTTTGGGTTGCTCTTGATATGGGAAATTAACTTGCTGTAATGAGCAATAAGCATGAAAATGCTTGTTTATTTTAATTTTGATTGGGAATACTTATGTATAGAAAAGGAAACAGTAATGTTATACCAATAATCAGCAAAGAGAAATTAGTTGTTAACTATGATGATTTTATAAAATATCCTGATGTTGACCAAAAAAAGATTCTGGCTGTTATTCCTGCATTTAATGAAGAGCTAAGTATCAAAAAAACATGTCGCGATTTAAAGTTTCATCATCCTGATATTGATATTCTTGTTATTAACGACTGCTCTACTGATAATACTATAGAAGTGGTTAAAACAATGGATTATGTTAAATTGATTTCTTCTCCTGTTAATTTAGGTATAGGTGGAGCTGTTCAACTTGGGTTGAAATTTGCAAAGAAAAATAATTATGATATTGCTTTTCAATTTGATGGAGATGGCCAGCATAGAGCTGAAGAATTTGATAAATTATTACATCTTGTAGAGAAAGATGAATGTGATATTGCAATTGGTTCTCGTTTTGTAATTAATGATAAAACAAATTTTAGGTCTTCTTTTATTAGAAGAATTGGGATTAATTTTTTTGCAATATTAATAACCTTTTTAATAAGAAAAAAAATTACAGATCCTACATCTGGTTTTAGAGCATTTAATAAAAAGGCAATTAATATCTTTAGTGATAATTATCCTTTTGATTTTCCAGAGCCAGAAGTTATAATTATTGCTAAAAGAAAAAATTTAAAAATTGAAGAAGTTTTTGTAAAAATGAATGAACGAGAGTTTGGTGTTTCTTCTATTAGTCCTTTAAAATCAGTTAAATATATGTTTAAAGTTACATTTTCAATTTTATTTGCATTTTTTAGGGAGAATGTTTGAGCCAAAGAGCATACATCTTTCTGATAATTATAGCATTATTTATATTTTTATACATTCTTAAAAAAGTTCTCAAAAAAGAAATTTCTGAAATAGATGCAAGTATATGGCTTATTTCTTCATTTTTAGGTTTAATATTTGTAAGTATTCCAACTAGTATTGACTATTTAGTTGATTTAACAGGGGTGAAATATGGACCAATTGCTTTTTTAGGCTTAATAATATTGTTTTTAATATTACAGAATATAAAACTTGTTACAAAACTATATTCTGTCAAGAAAAAACAAATACAGCTAACTCAAGAAGTTGCCTTGATGGACTTTAAATTAAATAAATTGATTGATAGGGATGAAGATGAATAAGTCATATTTTTTTCTAATTGGTAATATTTTGTTTTTAGTTGTTGGTCAAATATTATGGAAATTATCTTTTAATAAATCTCCTTTGGTTATAAGTGGAGAGGGTATAATAAGGCTGATAAAAGATCCTCTTATTTGGGGTGGGTTAATATTGTTTGGTATGGCTACGCTTTTATGGTTCGTTGTTTTATCAAATTTAAATCTTTCAGTGGCATATCCATTGCAAAGCATCTCTTATATTATTGGAATTATTGCTGCAATAGTGATTTTTAAAGAGAATGTGATACTTATTCAGTGGATTGGTCTTATTTTTATATTAGTTGGTGTTTATCTTGTCTCAAGAACAGCTTAAAAAACTTTCATTTATTGCTATATTTATATTTTCAATAGTTGTTTTTTTGATAAAATTACATGTTTTTATACATTCAAATGATTATATTGCTTATGATGGAGCTTTTTATTCTGATATTGCATTAAATGTTTATAATGGAAACGGGTTAATTACAAATATATCATCTTTTGACCAGTTTTATAAAGTATTGCCTCGTCCTGCACAGGTTTATCCTTTGTGGCCATTTATTGGGGGGAATTTAGCTCATTTACTTCCAAATTCAATGAAATTTGTTATTAAGTTACAGTTTATTAATTTAATTTTCTCCATTTTTTCTCTTTATTTACTATATTTTTTAATACTAAACCTTTTAAAAGAATTGAAGAAAAACAAATATGAATTTTCATTTATATTTACTGCTTTTTTCTATTTAACAGCTACCTACTTTGCATATATTACAAAGCCATATACCGAATCACTTACTATTTTCTTGATATTTTCTTCTTTATTAATTTTTTTTAATATATTAGATAATAAAAATAATAAGCAAAGTAAATACTTTTCCTTAGCATTAGGTCTATTATTCTTCTTGTCATTTTTAGCTCGAAGTCAATCTTCTATTTTTATTTTTGTAATGTTTCTTTCAATGATATATTTATTGTATAAAAAAGAAATACTTCTTAAAAATTTTTTGATAATTTGGCTTTCATCTTTTATTTTTGTTAGTTTCTATTTTTATTATCTCTATACAATTAGAGCAGAACATTTCAATTTTCTTTCTTTATTAATTTTTCAGGATAATTATGATTTATCCAAATATCCTCCATTACCTCATATTGTAAATCTCCCTTTTTACTTAAGGTTTATTCATGGAATTAAAGCATTTTTTAGTTTCAACTATACCAGTGGTGTTACAAATTCAGGTATTTTAATATATTTACTTCCTTTAACATTATTTAAATTTAAATATTATAATATTAAAATTAAAATAATAATTTTAATTGGGGCTGTTTATTTACTAACTTTACTTTCAGGAGAGATGACTATTGCTTTGAGGTGGTTATTTGGGCATCGTCATGGAATACTAATTATTTTCCTTACTGAATTTTCATTTTTAGGCTATATTATATATTTAAATGAGCGTAAAAATAATTATAATAAAATATTTATATTTGCCTTTGCTGTTTTACTTGTTTCTTTATTTGCCTCTCACTATATAAGAAAGGTTTTGGTCCCTAGTGTGTATAAAAATAAACTTTCAATAAGCTTAATGAATGAAACATATGATTTTTTAAAATCAGAAAAGATTAAGCTTAATAGGAATGTAAAAATAATTTCTTTAAATGCTAGAAATTTAGCTTTGTTTTCTAGGAATTTAGGATACTTTTTTGAATCAAGAAGGAATGATTGGAAAGAATATCTAATTTATAAAATGAAATATTTAAATATTGATTATTTTATAATTAATAGATACTATGATTATTATACTAAAGATAAAATTGTTGATTATTTTTCTATTATGAAAGATAATACCCCAGATGAATTTGAATTGGTTAAATCATTTAAAGAAAATAAGCATAATAACTGGATTGGTATTTATCGTTTGAAATAAAAAATAAAAATAGAAAAAATATAAAGAATATGTTAAATTAGTCTTTTTTATTATTAATGGAGATATTAGTGAATAAAAACATTGTAAAAGAAGAAAATCTAAGAAGTTTTTGTGATTATAAAAAGTTTAATTTTAAGACAACAAAATCATTAAGTTCTAAAATTACGCCTATTGGGCAGGATAGGGCAATAGAGGCGATTACAACAGCATTAAATATAAAAAAGAAAGGTTTTAATTTGTTTTTATCTGGTAATTCAGGTTGTGGTAAATCTTCTGTTATTAAAGCAATTTTAGAAAGCCGAGCAGAATCAGAATCTCCTTCTAACGATTGGATTTATTTACATAACTTTGATAATAACTCAAAGCCAATTGCTGTAGAAGTTGAAAAAGGTAAGGCTAAAAAGTTTACAAAAGATCTCCATAAGGTTATAGATGAATTTATTCCTCAAGTTCCTAAAACCTATGAATCAAAGGTTTTTAAAAATGAGAGAAAAGCAATTTTAAAAGAATATGATAATAAAGAAGTTGAAATAGAGCAAGGTTTATCTCAAAAAATGATGGAATATGGTTTTGTTCTGGGTAAAACTGAAGATGGAGGCTATTCGGCTACTCCATTTAATGGAAACGGAGATCTTTTAACATCAGAGGCTATATTAAAACTTTCCTCAAAGGAAAGAGAAAAAATAGAAAAGAATCAAAGAAAGATACAGATACTAACAGATAAAGCTTACAGAAAATCGAGTGATTTAGATAAAAAAATAAAGAAGAAATTTGAAAAACATTTATCTAAAGTGATTCTTGAAACTCTTGAAAGTGTTGGTTTTTATGATTTACAAAAGAAATATAAGTTTAATCAAAATTTAAAAAATCATCTTAAGGAAATTCAGGAAGATATTAATGAAAATGCTCATTCTTTTGCTGCTCTTTTAATTGAAGATGAATTTCTAAATCAGTATAAAAGAGGAGCTACTCTTGAAGAGTTAATTCAGAGATATAAAGTTAATTTATTTATAAATAATGAAAAATTAAAGGGAGCTCCTGTTATAATAGATAACAATCCTACAATTACATCTATATTTGGGATGATTGAATATGTTGATGACCCAAATAAAGGGCCTGTTACATCATTTATTCATATCAAGCCAGGTAAAATACATCAGGCAAATGGTGGGTATCTCGTTTTAGAAGCAATGGACTTATATAAAAATCCTAGATTATGGGAAATGCTAAAGAGGGTTATTCGAAATCAGGAAATACAGATAGGAGATGATGCGTTTGTTCATTCCTCAAGGATTGCTGTTAGAATTGAGCCAGAACCTATTCCTGTGAATATTAAGGTGATACTTGTTGGTACTCCTGATTTACATGAATATTTTATGACTTATGATGATAATTTTGACAGATTATTTAAGATTACTGCAGATTTTAATTCAGAAATTCCAAGAAATAAAGAAAATGAGTTTAAATATGCATCATTTATTGGCTCCAAGTGCACAGAGGACGGTTTATTACATTTAGATAGAAAAGCTGTAAGTAAAGTAATTGAGCATTCATCATGGCTTATTGAAGACCAATATATGCTTTCAACTAATTTTAGTAAAATAGTTGATTTATTAGTTGAATCAGATTACATAGCAAGACAAAGGAGTAAAAAGGTTATTTCCAGTAATTGTATAGAAGAAACTATTCAGAAAATAGATTATAGACTTAAAAAAGAAAATGAAGAATTTCAAAGATGGATTAAAGAAAATATAATTTATATTAAAACTGATGATTCACTAGTTGGAGAAATAAATGGCTTAACTGTTTTAACTACAGGAGAGTATAGCTTTGGGCTACCAGTAAGGATTACTGCAAAAACTTTTGTTGGAGACCTTGGTATTGTCAATATTGAAAGAGAAGTTAGAATGAGTGGTAAAATACATGATAAAGGAGTAATGACTCTTTCTGGATATCTAGGAAATATTTTTGGCCAAAACAAACCATTGTCATTTGAATCTTCAATTACTTTTGAGCAACAATATTATCATATAGATGGAGATAGTGCTTCTTCTACTGAATTATATGCTATTTTAAGTAGCTTGTCGGGTGTTCCAATAAGACAAAATATTGCGGTTACTGGCTCTGTTAACCAAAATGGAGAGATTCAGCCAATTGGTGGAGTAAATGAAAAGATAGAGGGTTTTTATTCAATATGTAAACATAGAGGGTTTAATAATAACGGAGTGATGATTCCTAAATCAAATGTTAGAAATTTAATGTTAAAACATGAAATTATTGATGCTGCTAAAAGAGGAGATTTTACAATTTATGCTATTGAAACAATAGAGCAGGGGATTGAAATTCTGACAGGGGTTAAAGCTGGTTCAATAAATGAAGAAGGGAGTATCTTTTATAAGGTAAATAAAAAACTTGAAGATTTTTATTCTATTTTAAAAGATGATAAAGAATAATTAAGTAATCATACGATAAAAGATATAAGGTTTTATGATAAATAGAAAAAATATAGAACAGCAAGATATAAAATTTTTATCAAATCCTGCTCTTGAATTTATAAACATAATTTTTTCTGTTTCTAATCTTGAATTATTAATAAAAAATGCTAAAAATATTGATTATGAAATAAAAGAAGAAATTCTGGAAACCTTAGAAGATATATTAAATGATTTATCAAGATTTATGAAACATGAACTAGATAATTTTTTTGTACCTCCTTTTGATTTAGGATATAAATTAATATTTAAATTTATTATTGATGATACAGATATTGTTTCTGTTAGCTCCTTAGTTAAAAATATTAAGAAAGCTGATGCTGATTATATTGTTGATACTATATCAGAAATATATTTTGATAAGAAATTTGATAATAATGAAGATTTAATTTTAAATGTTGAAAATCTTAATTTAGATGATGAAAATAAAGAGTATTTAATAGATTTTATAATAAATAAAGATGAGATACATCGCAGAATGATTGATTTATTAACTTATTTTGATAAAGAAGTTTTTACCCCATTAAAAGATGATATTTTATATATATTAAAAATGGAAAAAAATAAAATGGAAGATGATTTCTATAAAGATAGTGCTATCTTCTTTGATAAATATTTAGATGATATTAAGTTTCTAAAAAATAAACCACTAAGAATACATCCTAGTTTATTTAAGCAAATATGGAAAGATTCTCTTGGTACTAAATATAGGTTTTGGATTAATTTAGGTGTTCATTCAAATAGGCAAAAAAATGCTGATTTACAAAAGAAAAACATATTACTTCTATATAAAGTACTCTCAGATAAAACAAGACTTGATATGATAATTTTATTATCTGAAAAATCATATTTTGTGAATGAGCTTGCAAATAAGCTACATATTACTTCTCCTGCTGTTTCTCATCATATTTCTTATTTAAATAAATTAAATTTAGTAGACCTAAAAAGAGATGAACATAGGTATTATTATATATTAAATAAAAATAGATTAGAAGAATTATTAAGACATTCAGATAATTTATTGTTAAAAAACTAGGAGGGTAATGAAATTTTATTCAGATATATTAAAAGAAAATAAATTAAGTCAAAAGGGTAGTGTTATTGCTATTGGTAATTTTGATGGAATACATATAGGTCATCAGTCAATTTTAGATAAATTAAAAGATTATCCAGAGCTTGATAGAGTTATTATTACATTTAAGCCACATCCTGTTCTTTTTGTTAATCCTAATAAAGAATTAAAATTAATTATTGCTGATTATTCAGATAAGGTAGATGTTTTAAATAACTTTAATCCTGATATTATAATTTTACAGGAATTCTCAAATTTAATAAAAAATGCAGAACCAATAGATTTTATAAGAGTTCTAAAAGAAAAATTAAACATGAAATACTTGATTGTTGGAGATGATTATAATTTTGGTAAAAATAGAGCTGGAAATGTTAATTTTTTAAATGAAATTAGTAATGAATTTGATTTTAAATTAATTGTTGTTCCTCAAATAGAAGAAAATAATCTAAGGATAACTTCCTCATGCATAAGAAAATTACTTTTAAAAGGTAAATTAAGTATTGTTAATAAATATCTTTATAACAATTTTTTTATTAAAGGGTTTGTTGAAACAGGAGCTGCGAGAGGAAGAAAACTAGGTTTTCCTACTATTAACTTTAAATCTTATGCTCCTAATCAAATATATCCTAATGATGGAGTATATATTACATTAACAAAAATAGATGGAGATAATAAAATTTATAAATCTATTACAAATATAGGTAATAATCCTACTTTTAAAGAAAATAAACAAAGAATAGAAACTCATATATTAAATTTTAATAGAGATATTTATTTTAAAAAAATAAAAATTTATTTTTTGGAGAAATTAAGGTCTGAAATTGAATTTGGTTCAACTGATAAACTAGTAGCTCAAATAAAAATAGATAGAGAAGAAGCCGTTAATTATTTCAAAAAAGATGGCATAAAAGATTTAAAACTTAATTAATATATAGTATTTATAGATTTCAGTTGCATGATGTCTGATAATGGTTTGTTTTGTAAACTATATCTATTAAAAAATCACATAAAAATAAAAAAATTGAAATAACAGATAAAAAACAATATAATACATATAACTTTGAAGGAGCCATTTAAATGGAAGAAAAGAAAAGTAAAATATTTTCAACATATTATATAAAAAAAGATAAAAAAATTATAGGCCCTATAAGATATGAACAATTAAAAGATATTATGTATAATAAAGGTTTTTTAGGCAATGAAAAAATCTCTGAAGATAAAAAGACATGGGTTAATATAAGAAATGTTCTTTCAAATCTTGATTCCTTTTTGTTTGCAGAGCAAGAAGAACTTTATGATAATACATTTTTAAATATGCTTGATAAAAATTCAGAATATAAAATTAAAACAACCTTTAATATTGTTATGGGACCATTTAATAATGAGAAGCTGATTAATTTAATTAAACAGGGTAAGGTTGAAAGTGAATATTTAATAATATCTAATGATATGAGTGTTTTATTTAGTAAGATAAATAAAAGACTATACAATAAAATTGAATTAATTTTATCAGGTAAAGATTTTAATGTTGTTTCTGAGAAAGAAGAGGTTAGGGGAAAGCCAGTTAAAAAATTACTGGAGGAAGATTTAGAAGAAATAAATGAAATACAGTCAATTGATTTTTCAGAAATAAGTATTATAAACAGTGCTCCTAAAATAGAAGTAAAAAAAACAAAAAAATTATCAGAAGAAAATATAAAAGGTTTACTATCAACCAAACCTCTTTTGTCATTAATGTTTACTTATTCTCTTGATAAATTGACTGGTATCTTGGAAATAACAAGAAAGTCTGATTTATATGAATTAAGTTTTAAAAAAGGAAAGTTAGCTTATATCACAAGTAGCCGAACAGATTTATCGTTACCAAGATATTTAAAAGAAAAGAAAAGAATTGTTACTAATTATGATGAAACCCTTCCTGACTCTGTAATTATTCCTAAGTTAATATCTGAAAGGAAAGTAGATGCATCTCAAATATATGACTTATTAAGAGATTTAATTATTTATAGACTAGAAGAAATATTTAAAATTACAAATGGTAAGTTTTTATTTAAGCAGGATATTGTAACTGATGAGACTAGTCTCAATATTGATTTTCTAGCTAATTTATGGAAATTTACATCAAAATTAATTCCTGAAGAAATAGTTGATATTTATATTTCTAAAATTAAAGATTTTGTTATTTTAAAAGATGAGAGAAGATTTTCATATAACAAATACCTAAAATTAGGACCAATTGAATTTAAATTATTAAATAAAATTAACAATAAAATAACAACTAAACAATTTATGAATGCTCTAAGTAAACAGAAAGCTGAATTACTTTTAACATTTAAAAGATTAATTTATATTTTATTTAATTTAAGATTTGTTGAAAAGGGAGAAGTAATTAATTCCAGAAATATTCCAGAAGAAATAAAGCAATTAAAAGAAGATATTACCAGGATTGAAAAAGAAAATAATCATTTTATTACTTTGGGAGTATCTCAAAATACTCCTCTTCCTAAAATTAGAAAGGTTTATATTAAGGCTGCAAAAGATTATCATCCTGATAAGTTAAATAAAGAAACAAATGAAGAACTTAGAGAGTTAAAAACAATATACTATACATATATCTCAACTGCTTATAATAAGATTTCAACACAACAAAAATTAGATGAATATATATTGGAGTTAAGTAGTGGTAGTGATGAAATGCTTGATGCTGAATCTTTATTTAAAGCTGAAGAATTATTTAATAAATGTAAAAAAGCTGTAAAAGTAGGGAAGTTTGAAAGAGCATTACAATTTATAAATGAAGCAATTGCATTATTTGAAGAAAATCAGGAATTTAAAGTTTATTTATATTATTTAGATTTTGTTTTTAGTTGGCAAGATAACCCAGCAAGAGCTAAAACTCATTTAATGAATCTTGAAAAGTTAATGAAAATAATGGATAAATATCCTGATGGATATAGATTTTTAGGACGAATGTATAAAATATTTAATGATAAATCCAAAGCAAGAGCTAATTTTAAAAAACTTTTCTTACTTGTACCTTATGATACTGAGGCTAAAAGAGAAAGTCGATAAGAAAGCTTATTGTTTTCAATAAAAAATGTGATTTTTTGATTATGATTTAATACATTCGTTAGTATTAAGTCAGCAAGAATATTTTTTATATCATGTTCTATTATTCTTTTTAGTGGTCTTGCTCCAAATTCAACTATAAACCCTTTATTTATAAAATATTTAACTGCATCATTATTAAATTCTACTATAATATTTTTTTCTTTTAATCCCTCATTTAATTTATTTATTTGATTTAAAAATATTTTTTCAATTACTTCTTTTGTAAGCCTATTAAATATAATAATATCATCAATTCTATTTAAAAACTCAGGCTTAAATCTTTCTTTAAGTAAATAATCAAATTTTTCTTTAATGATACTTTTATTATTTTCATTTAAAATTAAACTACTGCCAATATTTGATGTCATTATTATTATGGTGTTTTTAAAGTTTATTGTATTTCCCTGATTATCAGTTAATATTCCATCATCAAAAATCTGAAGCATAATATTTAATACATCCTGATGAGCTTTTTCTATTTCATCAAATAGTATAACTGAGTATGGATTTCTTTTTATTTGCTCTGTTAAATAACCTCCTGATTCATACCCAATATACCCAGGAGGAGCACCAATTAGTTTTGAGACACTATGTTTTTCCATGTATTCACTCATATCAATTCTAATCATACTTTTTTCAGACTGAAAAAGATATTCGGTAAGAGCTTTTGATAACTCTGTTTTTCCAACTCCTGTAGGCCCTAAAAATAAGAATGAGGAAAGAGGTTTACTTGTATCACTTAAGCCTGCTCGATTTCTTTTTATAGAATTAGAAATAAGCTCTACTGCCTCTGTTTGGCCAATAATTCTTTTTTCAAGTTCTTTATTCAAGTTAAGTATTTTATCTTTTTCTGTTTCTAGCATTTTACTTACAGGAATGCCAGTTGTTTTGGATACCACTGTTGCAACATCATTTTCATCAACAAATTCTTTGTAATATTTATTCTTTTTTGATGACAATTTATTTTGTAAATTTTTAATTTCTGTTTCCAATTTTGGAATTTCTCCATATTGTAATTCAGCAGCTTTATTATAGTTCATTAAGCTCTGAAATTTTTCTAATTCAATTTTTACATTTTCCAAAAGATTTTGTTTATCTTTTAATTCCTGCAAGAGTGTTTTTTCCTTTTGCCACTCTTGTTTTAACTTATTATAAGTACTTTCAAGTTTACTTAGTTCACTTTCAAGTTCTTTCATTTTATTTTTATCAAAAACTTTTTCTTTGGAGATAGCTTCCTTTTCTATTTTTAAGGAAATAATTTTTCTGTTTATAGAATCAATTTCTGTTGGCATTGATTCTACCTCTATTCGCATTGAAGAGGTTGCTTCATCTATTAAGTCAATTGCTTTATCAGGTAGTTTTCTATCTGTAATATATCTTGAAGATAGCTTAACTGCTGCAATTATTGCAGAGTCAGCTATTTTTACTCCATGAAATAGTTCATATTTATGAGCGACTCCTCTTAATATTGTAATTGCTTCTTTAATACTCGGCTCTTTTAGAAATACTGTTTGAAACCTTCTCTCTAATGCTTTATCTTTTTCAAATTGCTTATACTCTTTTAATGTTGTTGCTCCAATACATCTAAGTTTTCCTCTTGCAAGAGATGGTTTTAGTAAATTTGCAGCATCCATAGAGCCGTTTCCATTATTACCTGCCCCAATTAACATATGTATTTCATCAATAAATAATAATATTTCACCATTAGATTCTTCAACTTCATTTATAACGCTTTTTAATCTTTCTTCAAATTCTCCCTTGTATTTAGCTCCTGCAATTAAGGAACCAATATCTAATGTTAATAATCTTTTATTTAATAATGTTAGAGGAACATCTTTTTTTATTATTCTAATTGCTAAAGCTTCTGCTACAGCTGTTTTTCCAACACCAGGTTCACCAATCAGCATTGGATTGTTTTTTGTTCTTCTAGATAAGATTTGTATTAATCTTCTGATTTCTGTATCTCTGCCAATTACAGGGTCTAATTTACCATCTGTTGCAAGTTTTGTTAAATCAATTGTATATTTTGATAATTCACTATTCTCATTATTGCTTTGTTCTAGTTTACCAAGTATATCTGATTTATTAATATTAATTTTTTGAAAGATATTTTTAATATCTTTTATTTTAAATAATGCTAATAATATATGAACAGGCATAATTTGTTTTACATTCAGTTTTTTTATTTCTTCTTCAGAAATAGTAATAAGTAAACTTATATTTTTTGAGAAAAATATATTTTCTATATCAACTTTATCCAAAATAGGGAGTTTGTCAATAGATTTATTAATTTCTTTAATCAATAAATCTATCTTTTCCTCTAGAAATAAGTTTCTTATTTCATTTAATTCCAGTAACTTATATAGAACATGAATTGGTTCTACTTCTGAGTTTTTCTTTAAGACTGCAAAGTAAGCAGATGATTCTATTAATTTTTGTGTGTTTTCTGAAAAGTTCTTAAAATCCATTTTTCCTCCTTTGATAGTAGTATCATATTCATATAATGAGCAGACTTTTTTATTTGTCAATAAATAAAATTTATTTTATACCAAAGGATGCAATAGGAGATAAAGATTTAAACTACATGTGTTCTAAGTCATATATTTCATCCATAATCTCTGCTTTATCTGGTGAATTTGGAACCTTCTTTAAATATGTTTTAAATATTCTCAGAGATTTTTTGTATTTTTTCATTCCTTTATACATGTAACCAAGCTGATAATAATATCTTCCCTCATTTGGATTGTATTTAATTGCTTTTAAATAGTATGGAATTGCTCTTTTAAATTGTTCTTTTGATCTGTAAACTTCGCCTATCATATAAAGAGCTTCAGGGTTTTTACGGTCTAGTTTAATTAGTTTTTTATAGTAAATAAGTGCTTTTGGGTAATCTTGTATTTTGAAGAATAGATTTCCCATTTCAAGTATAAGCTTTTTATTTTCAGGATTTATATTATAGGAAGCATTAAAGTATTTTAATGCATTTTTATTGTCATTTTGTTTTAAAAATAATGAACCATATTCATAAAGGCTATCAAATGTTGATTTAATTTTAATTAGTTTTTTATAAGCATTAAAGGCATCTGCTTCGTGGTTTAACTGAACATGAATCCTTGCAATTTCAATTAGGTAATCATAATTGTTTTTATCGTAACTAAATGCATTTGAAAAAGCATTTAATGCTTTGTTGAGCTTATTTAATTTCTTATTTGTTTTTCCTAGGTAGTAAAAAGCCTTGTCATTTTTTCCATCTAAAGCAAGAGTTTTATTTAATATGTTTTCTGCTAAACTAAAATCATTTTTTAAATAATATGCAATGCCAAGATATAAGTTTGCTTTAACATTATTATCTCTTATTTTTAATTCTTCTTTTAATAATTTTATTGAAGCATCATATTTTTTCATATCTATTTCTATTTTTGCAATCTCAATTCTTATTTCTTTAAAATTTGGAGATTTCTTATATATTGTATAAAGATTCTTTAAAGTATCTTCTTCTGATTGATCTTTTAAATAATATTTAATCATATTAATTCTAAAGTTAATATCTGATTTATTTAAGTCAGAATTTTTTTGTAACAATAATTCATTATACAGTTTTAGTGATTTTTCGTATTCCTTATTTTGATAATAGAGTAGGGCAAGACCATCTTTTACAAGTGAATTATCTTCAAAATCTTTAATAAAGTTTTCTAAAAGAGATTTTGCTTCATCTAGTTTATTTTTTTTTATATACTCCTGAGATAGCAACACAATAGCATTTTGATATTTACTATCTATAGCAAGTGCTTTTTTTAAAAAATCTATTGCTATAGATGTATTACCTAAGCTATCAGAGAGTAATGCTGATAAATAATAGGATTCAGGTTTTTTAGGGTACTTATTTCTTAAATCAGTAGATATTTGCCCTGCTTTTCCAAAATCTCCATCTCTGATTAATAATTTAATATATATTTTACTAATACTGAAGTCTTTATTATTTTTACTATAATTATTTTTTAACATACTAATACCAGCAGTATTGTAGTGATTCCTATAGTAAAAGTTTAGTATCTCTTTGAAGAACTCATCATTCTTAACTTTTAAATCTTCTGCAATTTTAACAAAACTATAAGCTTCTTTTAACTCCAGTTTTGCTTCTGCAATTTTTGCTTCAAGTAAATATAGCTTAGTGAGTTCATAATCATTCATTTCTGATTTTAGAGATTCTGTTTGTTTTAATAACTTTTTAGCTTCATCTAATTGATTATAATTTAATAAATAGGATACATTATAAAATATAGTATGTATATGTTTAGGATTTAGTTTCTTTATTTCATTAGATGTTAAGGATATGCTTTGATTCATTGCAAATTCCGCTTTAAGTAAGGCAAAATAGACAGGTATCATTCCTTTGGAGTTTAAGTTTGATGATGAAATCAATTTTTTTAATCTTGTAATATCTTTATTTTTATAAAATATATAAGATTTAAGCAGTAATGAATCGGGAGAATTAACTGGTAGGTTTTGAATTCCAACTTTTAATGAACTAGGTATTTCTTTTTTATTGCTTAAAACTTTTGATAAATCATAAAATATAACGGCTTTTTTTATGAAATCAGATTTATCAGTGAACTTTTTAACTTGTTTATAATATACATCATAGTCTCTAGCAAAAGGTTTAATAATTGCTTCTATTGATATGAAATATTTTGCGGCAATATATACATAAGTTGCTTTTAAAAGTATATGGCCTGGTTGTTCTGCTAGCTTATTACTTACTGTGTTTATTGCATGCTGATAATTTATAGGATTATCATTTGATATTTCTGATATTATTTTTTGGATTTCAGGTGTCATTATTATTTGTTTTTTTATGTTTTTATTTTTCATAAAAACATAATAGTATCCTCCAGCACCTCCAAGAATTAAAAATGCCATAATTATTACAAGTAATGGAGAAACCTGTGATTTTTGTTCTTGAACGGAGGCGGATCTTGATGATAAATATGAATCTAAAGTATTGGTTGGTATAGATTGCTGAGGAAGCTCCTGTTGAGGAATATTGATATCTTTTTTTTCTTTAAATGTTGGTACCTTATTAGTTTTTATTGGAGCATTATTATTTAACTCTAATGGAGGTGCATTAGATGGAGGAGTATTATTATTTAACTCTAATGTTTCATTTTGATTTTTAAGTTCTTCTGAATTATAAAGCATAGAAGGTGATATGTCATCATCATCTAATTCTTTAATCTCAACAGCAAGTGAATTATCAGACATATCTAAATCCAAAGTATTTAGGCTATCGAGTTCATCATCAATTCCTGTATCTAGGGAAAGTGAAGGTGCTCCAAATAAATCTTCTGGTTCAGAATTATTTAGTTTTGCAAATAATTGTGTAGAACAATGAGGACACTCAAAGGTAATTCCGTCATCAGGTATTGCTGCATCAGGTATTGATGATATTGTTTGACATTTATCACAAGTTATATCCATTTTAACTCCCTAAAAACCATAATTACTAGATAGTATCATAATTATTATATGAATTTCAATTGAGAAGTAGAAATATTAATATATTTTCATTATTTTTATTATAAACTCAATATATAAGATAGGATTATTTATCTTATATTATATGAGGAATAAGCTTTATCTTACATTATATAAGCTGAAGTTTACATAATGTATCTTATAGGACATTGTGCTTGATTGGTTCCGATAGGTAGTTTTCTGATAATCTAACTTCAATATTGTTAGCTTTATACTCATTCTTTAATTCCTTTAATAATAAAACTCCTTTTAAATTATATTTCTCTGTAAAATATTTTAAGTTTCTAGGGATTGTAGATTTTTTATGTTTTACTTCAATAATTTCAGAGATTTTATTATTATTTGTAATTGTAAAATCAACTTCCTTACTATCTTTGGTTCTTATATATTGTAAATTAAAATTTTCTCCATTGCTGTCATTTTCATATAGGCAGTTTTTTAACAAGGAAACAGCAACGAAGTTTTCAAATTTAATTCCTTCATCACCTTTAACAAGCCCTGTGTCATAAAAGTATATTTTAGGCTCTTTTAATATACTACGAGCAATATTTTTACTATATGGAGTTATCTTAAATATAATATAAAGGCTTTCAAATATTTCTATATATTTTTTTATTGTGTTTGGGCTGGTATCTAAATCTCTTGCTAATGAGTTATAAGACAAAGGGCTTCCAATTCGTTCTCTGAGCAATTCAAATAGTAAATTTATCGTTTTTAAGTTTCTGATATTTTCAAAGTTTAAGATATCTTCTCTTATTAAGCCATTTATATATAGTTTTCTCCATCTGTTTGCTTCTTTAATTGAATTTGACAAGTATGGTTCGGGGAATCCTCCTAGGTTTATAAGGGAATCTTGGGCAGGCATAAGACCAGCTTGTACATCTATATCTTTAATTTCTTTTAAGGAGAATGGCAATAAATGATGTAAATAATATCTTCCTGCCATAGAATCTCCTGATTGTTGAAAGGTTTCAAGCCTTGCAGAACCTGTAACTAGTATTTTTAATTCAGGTAATTTGGTATCATAGATTCCTTTAAGATAGTTTTTCCAGTTTTTCATTTTATGAATTTCATCAAAGATAATTAAATCAGTTTTATCAAGCCAAGATTCATCTTTTATAATTTTTCTGTGTTTTGAGTTGTCATAATTTAAATATAAAGGATTTTTAAACTTTTTAGATATCTCTTTTGCTAGCCATGTCTTCCCTACTTGCCTTGGCCCTACTATAAATACCATTTTCTTATTCAAGTCTTTTTCTATAATTTCTTGCTGATATCGCTTCATATCCTCTCCATTTTAGACTATTTTAACTTGTAATAAGAAAAAGTCAAGACTATTTTGCAATAAGATCATAAAAAGTCACCTCTTTTAGGTGAAGTTATCTTTCCTTGTGTTATTAAAGTATTTGCAAAAAATGTTTCTCTTAAAGAAAACCTAAAGCCTTTTAATTTCCCATGGCTTAATATTTGTAAGAGTAAACCCTTTTTTAGGGTATAACTCCCCTTTTAAACTTATGCAATATCGATTTTCTATATTATACTTATTTGAAAAATACTTTATTGCAGTGTATTTCATATTACTTGCATTAATTTTAACCTCTATTGGTATAACTTCATTCTTTTTAATTAAAATAAAATCTATTTCTTTTTTATCCTGTGTTCTCCAATATTTTATATTATCTTTACCAAATAGTTTTACTAGTTCACTAAAAACAGAAGTTTCATATATATGTCCATTAATCTCTGATGGTAAAGCTTTTAAATAAAGCATATTTAATAATCCTGTATCGTAAAAGAATATTTTTGGAGTTTTAAATAATTCAGAGCGAATATTTTTTGAATATGGATTTAATATTTTAATCACATAAGTATTTTCTAAAATAAACAAATATTCTTCTATGGTTTGCTTTGCAAGTTTTGTTGTATTTGATAATTCTTTAATATTTAGCATTTGCCCTGATTGAGCCGCTAGTATATGTATTAATCGGTTAAATTTTTCTATATTTCTTATTTTTGCTAAATCCCTAATATCCTGTTTTATATAAGTATCTATAATTTGCTGCAAATATCTTTCTTTCATTTCAATAGATGGAGTAAGTATAATTTTAGGATATCCGCCATAAGTAATAAATTCTCTGTATAGTTCTGTTAGTTCATTATTAATTGATTCTATGGTAATTTTTTGATTTATATCAATAGAACTCTCTTTAAATAATAAAAATTCTTCAAAATCAAGGGGAAATATCTCAAAATTTACTGTTCGGCCTACTAAACTATCTTTAAATTTACTTTTTATTTCAAAACTTGATGAGCCTGATACTATTAATTTGATTTTTGGATAATGGTCATGAATAATTTTTAATAAAGATGATGGATTTGTTAAATACTGAATTTCATCTATAAACAAAAAGAATCTCTCTTGTTGCTTTAAGACTCCCTTTTGTTTTAGATAATCAAAGATTTCTTCTGCCCCCTTTTCACATATATCAAAAAACCTACTATCTTCAAGATCAAGATATGCTAAATCATTTTTAGGTAATTCTTTTATTATTAGTTTCATTAAGCTAGTTTTACCAACTTGCCTTGCTCCATGTATAACAATAATATCATTAGTATACAAGTAAGGTTTAATTTCATTAAGTTTTTTTCTTTTAAACATATTTACCTCAATATTTAATATAAAAGCAAGTATAGTTTACTTTATATTCAATATAAAAGCAAGTATAGTTTACTTTATATTCAATAAATAAATATTATTTTATTAATAAATTAGGATTTAACGATAGTGGCCATAAGGAGATAATTAATTAAAACTTAAAAACAACCCCTTCTTTTTAAAGTAATAATACAAAAACAACCCCTTCTTTTTAAAATATCTTGATTTCTGAGCCTTTTTAAGTTAAACTAAATAAATTTTATGGTTTTTAATATGAAAAGAGATATAGAAAATGAATTAATAAAATGGAAAGATTCTAAAAGGAGAAAACCTCTTATAATAAGAGGAGCAAGACAGGTTGGTAAAACATGGAGTATTAAAGAATTCGGTAAAGAGTACTTTGATAATACTGTGATTATAGATTTTGAAAGAAATAAAGAGTTTTCATCTATTTTTGATACTAATCTTGACCCTAAAACTATAATTGAAACGATAGAAGTATTAAAAGGTGAAAAAATTAAAGAAGGATCTACATTAGTTTTTTTTGATGAAATACAAAACACTCCCAAAGCAATTATGGCTCTTAGATATTTTTACGAAGAAATGCCTGATCTTCATATAATAGCGGCAGGCTCTTTAATTGAATTTGCCTTAAGTACAATTTCTTTTCCTGTTGGGAGAATTCAGTATTTAAAAATGCACCCTCTTACATTTTCAGAGTTTCTAGTTGCTCTAAAACAAGATAATTTAGCAGATATTATAAATAATAAACCTAAAGCATTACATGAATTAATTCATGATAAGCTATTAAATTACCTGAAAAAATACTTTTTTATTGGTGGGATGCCAGAAGCAGTTAAAACTTTTATTAAACTTAATTCTATAAAAGAAGTTTTTGATGTTCATAATGAATTAATATACTCATTTAGATATGACTTTTCAAAATATGGAGTATATACTAACAAAGAGGCTCTGGATGAAGTTTTTTATTCTATACCTAAAAATATTGGAAATCAAATTAAGTATTCAAAGTTATCTCATAGTTTTACAACCCCAACAATAAAAAAAATATTTAATTTATTTCAAAAAGCTGAAATTATAAAAAAAATTCCATCTGTGTCAAATTTAGGTATTCCTTTAAAGTCTCATATTTCAGAAAAAAAGTTTAAGGCTTTATTTTTAGATATAGGTTTATGGCAAAATACTTCTGGTATTTCTATTGCTAATGAATATAAAAATACTGATTTAATGAACTTATATCAAGGAAATCTAGCAGAGCAGTATATCGGCCAGGAATTATATAAATTATTTGATGAAAATTTATTATACTGGGTAAGAGATAAAAAAGGAAGTAGCTCAGAGGTTGACTATTTAATCAATGAAAATAACTGTAACTACCCTATTGAAGTTAAATCAGGAAAATCAGGTTCTTTAAAATCACTTCATTTCTTTCTTGATACATATAAAAATGAAAATATTTCTCCTATAGTCTTTTCTACAAGGAATTACTCTGAATTAAAAGAAAAAAGTGGAGTTTTATATTTTATTCCTTTGTATTATGTATCAGGGTTTAAAAGGTGGAGTGAAAAATTAAAGTGATATTATTCTTTACTATGTTTTTTTTCCTTTTCCTTTAAGAGAGCCAATGCTTTACAGGATATTGATTCTCCTAAATCACATCCTTTTTTATAAAATTTACTTGCTTCATCTGGATCATTCTCATAAGTAATGGCTAAAACAAAACATCCTTTTCCATATTTTAAATCACAGGCTTCTTTTAGGTATTCTTTACCCTTTTCAATGTTTTGCGGGCCTCCAGCTGCTTTAAGGTAAAGGATAGCTAAACTAGCACATCCCGCTCCAGAGTATAACTCACATGATTTTTTATAAAGCTCTCTTGCTTTCTTAAAATCTTTTTGATTCCCTTCTTTTCCTCCATCATACTTAAGACCTAACTTATAATAGTCTTCGCCTGTTTTTTTACATCCAGTAAAAAATAATGCAATTAGTAATAAAGTAAGTAAAACTTTTACAATATTCATAAATATTTCTCCTATAATATATTATATATAGTAGGATTATATTACTGTTTAATCAAGTTTTTTCTTTTTAAAATTTGCATAATTTAAACTTATATATATAATAAATTTATATTTTTAAAGAGGAATTATGAAAAAACAAAACAAAAAGCAGTTTCTTATCTTGATTATGGCTGTTATAGCTATAGGTTTTACTTCTTGTAATAAACCTAAAACAGAAAAGAAAACAACAGAAAAGAAAATAGTTACTAAAACTATAAAAAAAGAAAAAGTAAAGGTTGAAAAAAAGGGAAATATGGAAAAAACTGTTGATTCATCTAAAATGATGATGAAAGAAGGTGTGGCATACGAGCAAGGTAGCACTATTCCATTTAATGGAAATATTGTCATAAAATATAAATCAGGAAAGAAAAAAATTGTTATGTCATATAAAAATGGTATTGCAAATGGAGACAGAGAGTTATTTTATGAAAATGGAAATAAAATGGAAAAACTTTTTATGAAAGATGGTAAAACAGATGGATTATTTACTGGGTGGCATGAAAATGGTCAGAAAAAACAAGAAGTAATATTTAAAAATGGTAAACAAAATGGTGTATTTCGTTCTTGGTATAAAGATGGAGCTAAAAAAACTGAAGAAACTTATGTAGATGGAAAACTTGATGGAAAATCTATTGGTTGGTATCCAAACGGTAAGAAAAAGGGAGAAGGTTCCTTTAAAGATGGTAAAAGAGTTGGTCAATATACTATGTGGTATCCAAATGGTAATAAAAAAGAAGAAGGCTCTTTTAAAGATGGAAAGCTAGATGGAAAGCTAACTGCTTGGTCTCAAGATGGAAAAAATTCAAAGGTTGCAGTTTTCAAAGATGGAAAACCTGTAACAAAGTAAAAAAAATAAATTAAAATTTGCATATACTAATAACTATATTTATAATATCTATGTATTTCTACTGAGGGAATTATGTTTCCTATATTAAAAACCTTAAAGTCATTTAAAGAGGCAAAGCTTGGAAAATATGTCTTTTTTAATTTACTTATTGCAACTGCTACAATATTAGCTTTTATATATGGAGTTATATCTTTAAAAGATAGAATCTTTGAAATTAATAATGAATGGATTAAATCTGTTTCAGATGGAATTTTATCTGTAATTATTATTTGGTTCCTTTTGCCCTCTATAATTCCTCTGATATCAGGTTTTTTTGAAGAAATAATAATAAAAAAAGTGGAGCAAAGATATTATCCTGATGATGTAAATGAAACTCAAAGGGCTACTTTATGGCCAGATTTATTACATGATATAAAGTTTACCTTAATTTCATTAGGGCTTAATATTTTAATAATTCCATGGTACTTTTTTGGTATCGGTTTTCTAATGTCTATTATTTTAAATTCATACCTTCTTGGAAGAGAGTTTTTTGATTCAGCAGCGGGTTATCATCTTGGTAAAAAAGAAGCTGGCAAATTACGGAAAAAACATAGTTTTACAGTATATTTGGGTGGTCTTTCCTTAACTTTGATTACTTTAATCCCTGTATTCAATTTATTTATTCCTATTATTGCTGTTGTATGGATGGTACATAGTTTTCATTATATTAAATTGAAGCAGAAGACTATAGAATTGAAACAAGAAAAAAAAGAAGAAGCAAAAAGGATTAAAAAAGAAGAAAAAGCTCTTAAAAAGGCTAATAAACATTAATTTTTAGGTGAAAATATGAAAAATTTAGATTTAAAAAATTTAAAAGCTTATGGTGATACTTTAAATGATGGAATGATTCAGCTTAGCTTTACTTTACCCGTTAAAAATTCTAATAAGGCGAAGGAAGCAGCTAAATTATATCTTCAGAAAATGGGTTATAAAAATATCTATATTACAACAATGGAAAATGCTGGTGATGAGTTTTCATTTTTTGTGGCTTATGCAAAACATGATGCAGTTATTGACTTTTCTATTATTGATGTTCCTGAAGTTGAAGCAAAGGCAAGAAGTTTAAAGGAAGTTGATAAAGTTATTGAAAAACAATTTAAAAAACCTTTGATTGTAGTTGGTGCCTGTACAGGAACAGATGCTCATAGTGTTGGTATTGATGCAATTATGAATATGAAAGGTTATAGTGGAGATTATGGCCTAGAAAGATATAAATACATAGATGCCTATAACTTAGGAGCTCAGGTAGATAATCTTGATTTAATCCTATATGCAAAATCAGTTAAGGCAGATGTAATTCTTATTTCTCAAATTGTAACCCAAAAAGATGTGCATATTCATAATAGTAAAGATTTTATAAGACAAGCAAAAGAGCAAGGTGTTTTTGGTAAAATGCTTCTAATACTAGGTGGCCCAAGAGTTGACCACAAGCTTGCTCTTAATTTAGGATTTAATGCTGGTTTTGGCCCTGGAACAAAGCCTAATCAGATGGCAAATTATATGCTTGAAACTTTAGCTGTAAGAAATGGTATTGAAATAGATTAATTTTTATTTTTCTCTCCAACTTTATATTTATTTAATTCATTTAAAATATTTTTATATCCTCTTGTTTCAGCATAATGAAAGGAGTTGTGTTCATTAATATCGTTTAATAATGGATTGGCACCTATAGACAATAAATATTTTACATTTTTTAATCTATTTTCTTTCACTGCAGTCATTAAAGCTGTTTCTCCTATAATATTTGGTTCATTTACATCTATATCAAGTTTATTAATTTCTTTTAGTACTGCAGTATTATTCTTTTTTATTGATGCAATGACGAATAAATTACTATTCTTACCTGTTTTGGAGTTTTTATTAAGACTGTCTTTTAGTATTAAATTAAAAACTTCCTTTGTTGCAAATCTTGCAGCAAATATTAAGGAATTCCATAGCTCATCATCTTCATCTTCTAAATCAGCATGGTTTTCAAGTAAAAACTTAATTATTTTAACTTTATTTTTAATAATGGCATTCATTAGAGGGGTATTATCTACATAGTAGTAAGCGTCTACTTTTGCTCCATGCTCAATTAATAGTTTTACTATTTTTAAAGATGAATTTTTTGAAGCTAATAGAAGTGCTTTATTTATAGATCTTAGATATTTTTGTTCCAATAAATACTTTACTGTATCATAGGAGTTATATTTAACCGCATATATTAAAAGGTTTGATCTATTATTTGTTTTCATTTTAAAATATTTTTTCTTTTTAACAAGTTTATAGGCTAGCTTTTTAGCTTTATTTTTTAAAGCAAGCATAATCATACTTTCTTGCCTATAGTTTTTTGATGTATATATCTGGGTAGAGATTTTATTTTTTAATAAGTAGTCATTGATTTCATTGTCACCGTTTTGCAATGAATATGATAAAGCATTAAATCCTTTTTTATCAATTTTATTTAAACTAAGCTTATCTTTTGATAAAATCAATTTAACTAAATCAATATCTTGCCATAGACTTGCAAGCATTAATGGTGTAATATTTTCTTTTTTATTTATAAATTTAGGTATATCCTCTTTTTCTAAGTCCTTTAGAGTTAATTTTCCTAGTTTATAACTAAATATAATGTTTTCATCATCTTTTTCTAATTTAAAATTATTTTTTATTAAATAATTTATTGTTTTATTTTTAGCATTTTCAAGAGCATATTTTAATATGTGATTGGTTTTATCTTTATCAAAATCCTTTGTTAAAATTTTTAGCATTTTTATATTGTTTAAATCTATACTTGTTTTTATTCCTTCCAAAACACTAAAAATTGTAAAATCTTTTTTTATATTTAATTTCTTTAATATACTATATCTTTTATTTAATACTAAATGAAATAGTTGCATATCGTAATCAGAACAATGATAAGGAAAATCTTTTAAAAAGTTAGTTACAAGCTTATTATGATTCATGATAGCATAAATATAAGGTGAGTAATTATTTTTCTTATCACAAATTGCAGGGTCAGCTTTATTTTTAAATAATAATTTTACAATGTTAATATTACCTCGTTTTGCTGCTTCAATTAAAGCCGTTGTTCCATGTTCTCCTGCTTTTAAGTTGATATCAGCTCCATTTTCTAGTAACCATTTTATTGATTCAATATTTTCACTTATAATAGAATTAATTAGAGCTGTTTTTCCATATTTTGAAGAGTAATTAATGTCCATACCATTTTTTATTAATAATTTCATTATTTTTAAATTATTAATAAAGGAAAAAAAAAGTAAACCATAATAAGGATTTACTTTTTTAAATCTTGTTTTTATATTTCCTGTTCTTCGAGAACGAATAACCATCTTAATATATTTCTTTGTACTTGACATCCATCTATATTGGTTACCGCCTGCTGAAAGTATTAACGCATTTTCAGTGTTTTTAGGTTTGAAATAATGTATGTTAACTCCTTTTTCTATTAAATATTCAACGAGTTTATCATTTGTAGTAGAAAGAGCTCTCATAAGTACAGAGCCACCGTATTTATTTACTGCATTAATATCTGCATTATTACCTATAAGTAACTTAGCTATTTCTAAATTATCCGTAATTAATGCAGTTTTCATTATAGGGGTTTCACCAAAAACATCTCTTGCCTCTATATTTGCTCCTTTTTTTAATAATAATTTAACCATTTTGAAGTCATTATTTAAAATGGCAATCATTAATAGATTCCTTTTATATCTATCTTTTATTTCAATATCTATGTTTTGTAGCTTGGATATATAATCGTAATTAGCATTTTCTATTGCATTAAAAGTTGTTTTTCTTCTTGTTTCTATTGATGGAGCACAAGATGCCATTGTAAAAATTGTTAGAAAAACAGTAAAATAAATAAACAAATTCATAATTAACTCCACGAGATATTAACTTAAGTTATTATATAAAAAAAAAGAAAGATGTAAAGATTTTTATTTTTTTAAATTTATCATTTCTCGTTCTTTTTGTAAGGAGTATCTGATTATATTTTCTTTGGATTTATTGGATATCATTCTGTATTCAGTTATAAAATAATCTTTTTCAACCTTTATAACCTCCCCTATTATTTTAATAATGTGATATCTAAGATTAATTTCAAGTTTTATTTCAATAAATAGTATATCTCCTGTTTTTACACTTTCTTGTTTTTTTATCTTCATTCCACTTGCTGAAATATTTACAAACATTTCTTCAAAAATTTTATTACCATTATTTTGTATCATATCTGTTAAATTTGTTACAGTTTCATTTAATTCATCAATTCTGGAAATTAAGTATTGTACAATTTTAAAATATGGGTCTTGGTAATCAAGTAAAGATGTTAGTGAAATTAAATCATTATTTGAATTAAAAACTTCATTCATATATTTATCAGTTTCAGAGATACTAATTTTTTTATAGTTTAATTTTATATCATCATCTACTCTTAAATAATTTTTTTCATCATCAAATATTAATTCACCAATAAGAAAAAAAGAAGTTTCGTCTTTTATTTTTGCATTAAATCTTACATTTTGATTTTTATGTTGAAACTTACATTGAATACTCATTCCCATTTTAAATTCTTCAATTCTATTTATAATTGCAATTTTTATTTCAAATTCAGTAATTTCAATAATTTTTGCTCTTGCAATTTTTTGATTTGTATTTAATATAAAAATTTCAATTTCAGGTTTAAGAGATAATATACTTTTCATGACTCTCCTTGATATCTTTTTCTACTATATCAATTTCTTCACTAGTAAGTCCATAAATTTCATAAATTATTGAATCTGCTTCATTTATTATTTTTTTATTGAGTTTTTTTTCTTTAATTAATAAATCAAGTTTATTTGATAACTCCTTTGTTTTTTCCTGATTATTTACTATCGGAATACTTAATAGAGGAGCAATATCAATTTGGAAATGTACTCCTTGCATTTTTCCCCTATTCTTTAACCAAAATATCATTAATTTTGAATTAAGCAACATTGTTAGATATTTTAAATCAATTCTTTCACTTATTATTACATTAAATGTAAATGTAGGATAGGATTCATCTTCCATATAAGTAAAATGAGGTATTTGTGATTTTCTTGCAACTAAAATTTTAGGTCCTTTTTTAAAGAATTCTTTATTTCTGGTTCTGTGGAGGCTATATGGTTTATAATCAGATGTCATTATTTCTTGATATTTATCCAGGTGCTTTTTTATATTTGGATATTTTTTCATTTTAGATATTTTATTAAATGTTCTGTCTGTATAAATTGTCCAAAAACGAGGGAATCCAAACTTAAAGTATCGCTTTAATTCTCTGGTAGTATATGTTGGTTTTACTATGTTTTTTTCTCTTCTTGTTAGATTTAACTCCTTTTTTTCGAACCTAGTAATAACAAAAATTCCGTCATCTAATATAAAGCTTTTATTCTTTGAAACATGTGCAGCTGAAACAACATTTTGTGGATGTATAATACCTTGCGTTATTTCTTTGAGTTTCTTTAATTTAAAATTAGATTTTGCTTCTATTTTATTTAATAAATTTGTTATTTTTAATTTAGTGAATGTTAAATTACTAAGACTATTATTTACAATTATTTTTTCAAAGTGTTTAAAATCTAAAAAATCATCTAAAGGTGTTAAAGTTTCTTTTTTCTTGTAATCACAATAATACTCACCATCCTCTACATATTCTTTTTTGATGGTTAAAATCATTGTTTGAATCATTGCCATTTTGAATATATTTGAATCATTAAAATCTACAATTGATAGTATCTTCATTTTTTCCTGAACATAAGCTCTGAGTTTGCTAGCACTTTCATTTGTTGTCCAGTTATTAGGAATAATAAAACTCATTATCCCCTTATCTTTTAATAAATCAGCAGAATAAAGAAAGAATAAATACCATATATCACTCCTGCCCTGATAGTAATGGCTTGTTTTTAATGGAATAAATAAACTTTTATTTTCTTTTTCTCTGATATAAGGAGGATTGGCTATAATTATATCAAATTTATCAGTAATCTTTTCTTCTATATTTAGTAATAAAAAATCATCATTATTAAAAAATTTAAATTCAGCATTCTCCATATTTAATGTAGCCAGAATATTTTTTTTTGCCTTCTCAAGGGAATTATTGTCAATTTCATAAGCGTGAAGAGAGTTTATTATATCTTTTTTTATATTTTTATCTTTTTTATTTAGTAAATTAAGTATTTTAAATAATAGCTTAGAAATTTTAATTAATAATGCACCTTCTCCAACAGATGGTTCTAATATCTTTATGCTTTTAAGCAGATTGTAAATATCATTTTTTATTGTTTCATTTTTGGGTAATTTATTATTACAGATTAGTTCAATGATAATCTTATCTTCAAATGAAGTTTTAAGATAATTATATATAAGTATTTTACTCATATAGTCAGCAATATTATTTGGAGTAAAAACAACCCCTATGTTTTTTCTTCTTCTCATAAGAACACCTTAAAATATACTATTATTTATCGGAGTTTCTTAGAAAAACAATAGTTTTTAATTTAAATTTTCTTTTTTAACCAGTTTCCCTTTAAGTACCATAAGTATAACCCAACTCCTTCAACAATTATTGAAAGAGCAATTGCATACCATATTGCAATAATAGACATACCTAAAATATAAGTTGTAATAGAAGCCATTAAAATTTTTACAGGCCAGTTTGCAATAAAAGATATTATCATTGGAGGCTTAGTGTCCCCTGCTCCTGAAAATACTGCAAGAAAGACAGTTAAAGGTATATCAAATATTAAAGATGTCATAACAATTCTAAGATAAGATGAGCCAATTTCAATAACTTCTTTATCCTTACTAAAAATAGAAATTCCTTCCTCTGCAAATAAAAGAGCAAATATAATAGTCCCAATTATTGCAAAACTTCCCATAACAAAAGCTTTTTTTATAGTTAACTTTAAATAATCTAATCTATTTGAGCCTAAATATTGTCCAATCATTGTTGAAACAGCTACTTTAATTCCTTCTGCAAATATAAATGCAATAGAAAGCCATTGAATTGCAAATCCAAAGCCTGCTACTGCTGCAGTTCCATAGAATGCAATGATTTTTTGTAGTGCAAGCCCGGATAAAGGCCTTGAAAATCCCGATAAGCCACTCCATGTTCCAATTTTTAATATTCTTTTTATCATTTTATACTGAGGTTTTATAAAAAGTTTTATTTTAAATTTCTTATGAAATAAAATAAGCATATAAATTCCAGAAACAACTTCTGAAATTATTGAAGCATAAGCTGCCCCTCTGATACCAAAAGCAGGAATAATACCAATACCAAATATTAATATTGGATCTAAAACAATATTTAATAAACTCATTATAGAAAACATAAACATTGGAGTTTTCGTTTCTCCTGTTGCCTGAAACATTACAGACATTGTAATAGATATATACATTACAGGATATCCAAATAAAAATGTTTTATAATATTCTTTACCATAATGAGCAACAATATCTTCAACATCAAAGAATTTAAAAAGATGATCTGCAGTAAAATATCCGATAAGAGCTATAGTTGTTCCTACAATGAGAGCCAGTAACAGAGATTGTTCCATAGATTCTTTTAGTTCACTTTTATTGCCTTCTCCTTTTTTTCTTGATATAAGAGCAATTGCTCCACCAGAAACTAAACCAGTAAAGGTAAAGATTACCCAGAATAATGTAGAACTAATTGCTCCACCAGCAGCTTGTTTTAAGCCAAGTTTTGCAATAAAGAATCTATCAGCAAAGGTAAAAGCATAATGTACCAGCATTCCAAGCATTACAGGGAAAGATAGTGAGATCATGTTTTTATAAGTGGGTTTTGTGTTAGCTATATTCAATAGGCCTCCATTTTTGTTCTATATACTATATTTTTTCTTTAAATACAAGTATAGTTTACAAAATAAATCATTATCAGACATTATTTAACTTTTATTTAAAGTAATCCGAACTAGTTTCTTATTACTCACTCATACCTTAAGGAGGTTTTATGAAAAAACTAATATTCTCACTTTCTTTCTTACTTGCATTCTCTGTTATTGCAAAGGATTATACCATTCTGGTTGCTCCTAAAAAAACAGAGGCCTATAAAAATGGTAAAAAACTTAAAAATGGAGACAATATCTTTTTTAAAAATAAAATATTTAAAGCAATGAAAAAAGCTGCTGAAATATTATCTGCAAATAAAGGAGATACTGTTAATATTAAAATAGCAGCAGGCGAATATTTTGGTAAAACAAAGTCTGGAACATGGGGATTTCCTGAAATTAAAAGTCCTACAGGAACCCTAAGAATACTTGGTGGCTATGATAATAATTTCAAAAAGAGAGCACCATTCGATACACCTACAGTTTTAGTTGGAGCATCTTATATCCTTACTTTTGAAGGTAGAAAACCTGCCTTAAAAGAACTTTACATTTCAGGGCTTGTAATGGATGTTTACAGAGGAAATAAATATGATGCAAAGTCAAATTGTTTATTAAAAGGAACTTCCACTACCCTACCTATACTACATTTTTCTTACTGGGAATTGAAAAAACTGGTTATTGCAGATAATGTATTCTTAAACAGTGCTCAACAAGCATCTGCTCCTCTTATCAGACCTGTGGATAAAGATGTTACTGTTGAAATCAGAAATAACTTTATGGTAAATAATGTTTATGCTTGGAAAACAGATGCTGCAAATTACAAATATAAATTAAATAAATACATATTTAAAAATAATTCATTTATTCTAAACTGGCCATATAATCCAGACCCAACAACAGGAACTGCTGGTTCTTTGGAAGTTTCATCCAAATCAAGATTAAATAATGTAGAAATCACTAAAAATATCTTTGCATATAATGTAGGTGGAGCAATTAATCCTCTCTGGCAGGAAAGCAGAATGCCTAAAATGACAATTAAAGATAATTTATTTTTTAATAATGGTTCATTATTTAGTGTTAAAGGGACTGATACTGCGGCTGTTATAATAAAAGCAGGTCAAAGTTATACAACGCTAACTATGGAAGAAATAGAAGATGATTTTGAATGGGATGTTGAAAACAATGTATCTTTTGACCCTCAAATTGCGATTAAAATACCAGGGCTGAAAGCAGCTGATTCATCTAAGGTAAAAGCAGTAAATTCAGATATGAATTCTTTAAGAGGAATGCTTGGATTAAATAAAAAAGGTAGAAATGTTAAAATCAGTAATTATGCACCTAAACATGATATTGATATAAAATCATATTTTCCAATAAATAAAAAAGCACAAAAATACGGTGTTCAAAAATCTCTTGTGGAGCAGTTTTAATCTTCGTTTAAAACTGAAAACTCAACTAACTTAAAATTTATTTTCGTTTTATTAAGTATAATTATATAAAAAAAATTGCACTCTTTAACTCCTTTTGATATTATTTGGAATAAAAAGAATATGGAGCAAAGATATGACTTCAATAAAAGATTGTAACCTAACAATCACCCCCAGAATATATCAAAAACATGCCTATGATTTAATGCTAAAAAATCATAAAGAGAAAAATGATAATACATTTCATATAGTTGCACCTCCCGGAAGTGGAAAAACTATACTTGGGTTATTGCTACTCTTAAAATTAAAGGAAAAAACTTTTATTCTTTCTCCAAACAGAACAATAGCGAATCAATGGCAGGAAAAATTTAAACTTTTTGCAACAGATTTAATTAACAATAATGACTGCAGTAAATTAATTAGCTCCAATATAGAAGATGCTCCTGAAATATTATCCACAACATATCAGGCTTTTTCAGTAAAAAACAAAGATGGTGAACTTCATGAAAATGCAGAAAATTTAATTAATTATTTAATTAAAAATAATTTTAAAACAATTGTGCTTGATGAATGTCATCATTTATTAAATTACTGGGCAGAAATAATTAAAAAGTTTATAAAAAAAGCTCCATATCAAGTCGTGGTAATAGGTTTAACAGCTACCCCACCCCAAGACAAGTCTAACAAAGAAAAACAAGCCTACCTTCAAATTATGGGCAAAGTTGATTATCAGGTACCTATTCCTGCTGTTGTAAAAGATGGAAATTTAGCCCCATTTAGAGATTTACCCTATTTCGTGACCCCTACAGACAGTGAATTAAGCTTTTTAAATAAAGAAACGAACTCTATATACAATTTAATAAATAAATTAACTGAATTATCTAAAAATATGATTTTAGAATATAATTTAACTCAATATTTTGAATTATTTATTAAAAATCCTGTTTATGAAAATGAGCCTATCTCATTTAATGATTTCTATTTAAAAGAGCCTGACACAGCTATCGCTATTATAAAGTATATTTTATACCAAGATTTAACCATTCCAATTGAAATCATTGTTCAAGATGAAATGCTTGAAGATATTTCTATTTATGACTATGCAATTTTGTTTAAATGGTATTACTATAACTTCATTGAATACACAATAGCAGACAAGAGCAATAACCGACAAGTAGAATTAACAAGTATTGCAGATGAAATAATTAAGGTGTGGAAAAAGCTTGGCTATAACTTACACAAAAACAGAGTAACAGAGATAAAAAACAATATCTCCAATATCCTGCAAGTATCTAATGCTAAAATAAAAGCAGTAGAAAATATTTTAGAAAATGAACTGGAAATTATGCAGGAAGAATTAAAGGCACTTGTATTAACTGATTTTATTGAAGCACATAATAAAAAAAGATTAAGTGAAGTTGTAAATCCAAGTCTTGGAGGAGCAAGTGGAGTGTTTATTCATTTAAAAAATACAAAATTATATAATGAATTACACCCTATTATGATTACAGGTAAAAAGGTAATGATTCATACGGAGTTTAAAAAATACTTTACTCACTTTAAACTAAATTTTCAAGAACAAGAAAACTATCTTTTACTTGAAAATCCCAGTAATACTTCTGAATTACTGGGTCATATAACAAAATTAATGTATGAAAATAAATCTAAACTCCTAATAGGAACCCGTTCTCTTTTAGGAGAAGGTTATGATAATGTTAAAATTAACACACTCATTGACTTAACTGTTACATCCTCTTTTGTATCCGTCAACCAAATAAGAGGTAGAGCTTTAAGAAAAGACCCCGATACATCCGACAAGGTATCCAATATATGGGAAATTATTTCTGTGATTCCTAATATAGAAACTGGATATTATGATTTAAAAAGAGTTGTAAAAAAACATGAGCAATTTTTATCATTATCTCCTAATGGTATCATAGAAAGAGGTATTTCTCATCTGGGACTGGAAAAAGAAAAACTAGAGCATATTGAATTTATTAATCAAAACTCAATCTCTCTTGCCAAAAAACGAGGAGACACCTATGTAAACTGGAAAATAGGAGAGAAATACAAGGATAATTTCGTAAAACAAATAGAATTTAAAACAGAGCAAGTAAACTTAAAGAGAATCAAAAGAAGTACAACAACATCTGAAAAGAAAAACTCTAAAAAAGAAATTGAAAATAAAGAATTATATATCACAAAAACATCTAATAATACTCCTCTGTACTTAAATATCCCAGCAATACTATCGGGTTTAACGACAGTGATAACAGCATTTGTATCTCTATTTCAGGGGATTGATTATGATAAATTATCTACACAAATATTCTTTATATCTTTAGGAACTTCATTTCTTTTAGCAAAAATTATAAAATATCAAATAAATAAAAAATCCACTAAAAACTCATTTATAAAAATCATTTCCAAAGTAATATTTTTAAGTTTTAAAGAACTTGACATGATAAATGAAAATGATAAATTAAAGGATATTATAGAAATAAATGAAGATAATAAAAATATATCAATACTAGTAAAAAATGAAGACTTATCTGAAGTTTTTATAAATTCAATACATCAGGTATTTTTACCAATATTTCATCAAAAATATGTTATTGAATATCAAAATGAAAGAACTAAAAAAATAAAAAACTACTTTCCTGTTCCTGATTATTTTGCAAAAAATAAAACACTTGCAAATATCTATTTAAAATACTGGAATCAATATATTTCAAAGGGAGAACTAATCTACATTAAAAATGAGAAAAACTTTGACAAAATTAAGGAATATATATCAAAAAGAACAATTGAAATATCTGGTAAATCAAAGGAATTATGGATGTAATAAAAACTATTTAAGCAACTTAACTACTTCTTTTTCTGTCATATCAAAATCTTCTGCAATCTCTTTAACTGAAAAACCTTTTTTATAAAACCTTAATATTGCTTTTTTATGTCTAGTTAATACATCTTCCTTTTCTTTTTCTAATTTACTGGCTTTCACATCTGCTTCTTTAGCTTTCACCTCTGCTTCTTTAGCTTTTTTAGCTGCTTCTTCAGCTTTTTTAGCAGCTTCTTTAGCTTTTACCTCTGCTACTTCGGCTTTTTCCACTGCTACTTTAGTTCTTTTTGTAGCTTCTTCAGCTTTTTTCATAGCTTTTAAGGCTTCCTTCTCTTTATCCAGTAATACTGCAGTATATTTTAAATAAGCATCTTTTAATTCTTCTTCTTTTGTAATATACTTAATTTCTTCTTCTGTTAATCTATCTTTTAAAAGTACATTCATAATATCAATGAATAATTTATCTGCTTCATAATCTTTAAAATCAGATTTTTTATTCTTTTTATTTTTAGTTTTCAATGCAAAATCAAACCATCTAGAATATTTTTCTTTATTCTCTGGTTTTTTATTTTCAGATTTAAAATTTTTAACAATATTTTTTTGAAAAATAAATGTTAACTTATTTTGTGATATAAAATCCAGTCCCTTAGTATCATTATTCTCAATATTTAAAACCCGTTTTCTTTCTCTTAGTATTTCTTCAAATGAACCATTCCATAAAGTATCATTTTTAACAAAATTCTGTAACTCTTCAACCCCCATTTTAAATGTTACAAAATCCTCATCAAACTCCAGTGTATCATCAACCATCCAAATTAATGTTATTGAGGGCTTTAAATCATTGTATAATTTATCTTTAATTATCTTTCCTGTTTTATCATCAATAGAAATAATCTTTTCTTCGAGATTTTCAAGTTGAAGAGATGTAGATAAAGTATGGTATAAATAAAATCTTCTAATTACATCTGTTTTATACCATTGTTGCATTTCAATTATTATTTGTTCACCATTATCAAGTTCACATCTGTAATCGAATTCAACTGGGAGTGATTTGTCTGTTATAAAATTCTTTCTTTGGAGGATTTCTATTTTTTTTATTTTAATATTCAAAAAATCTTCTAAAAATGCTTTAGCAAACTTTTTCTTACCAAAAACCTTTTTAAAGAATCTATCATAATTTAATGGTGCAAGATACATAGCCCTCCTTGTTCTAAAATCTTTAGTTGCAAATATATCTTTCCCAAGGAGGAGCTAGACAGGGCTATTAAACCAGTAGTAGCAATTGTCAAAAAACTCCCTCCTTGTTCTAAAATCTTTAGTTGCAAATATATCTTTCCCTCCCCCTTTATACCACTATCC
>Ga0256827_10000094_pt1 | contig 45551 bp, 52 predicted proteins | sample CV84metaG_FD_185977 | JGI IMG/M metagenome (GOLD analysis project Ga0256827, IMG submission 185977) | Hydrothermal vent microbial communities from East Pacific Rise, Pacific Ocean - CV84 | ecosystem: Environmental > Aquatic > Marine > Hydrothermal vents | place: Pacific Ocean: East Pacific Rise... | reverse complement strand
GTGGGGGGAAAAAAGCCCCCCCCCCCCCCCCCACCGCTCATCATTACATTAGTCTTAATAAGAAATCATAGCAATTGCTATAAATAACATATACGAAAGGAGATTTAAATGGCTGGATCAACAACTAATACACTTGTCAATCCTGCGGTAGGTGCAGATGTAGATTCTCTATTGATTGAGAAGTTTAATGGAACTGTGCATGAGCAGTATCTAAAAGGAGAAAACTTACTTGGAGGCTTCACTGTACAGGATGTTGTCGGAACCAATATTGTATCTGACAAATATATGGGAGAGACAAAACTTCAAACCCTGACACCTGGACAAGAACCGGAAGCAACTAATGATACTGAGTTCAACAAGAACGCATTGGTAGTAGATACTATTGTTCTTGGAAGAAATACAGTTCATACTCTGCATGATATTCAGAATGACTTTGATGTTATGACTAAGCTTGCAGCTAATCAGATGGGTAAATTAAAGACGCTTGAAGACCAAATGGTAATTCAGCAGTTACTTGCAACTGGAGCAACTGGTGGTGTTTATGATCCCTTTGCTAACACTATAACTGGTGGTATCTCAAGGGTTACAGGGCATGGTGTTGCAATTAATGTAGAGTTAAAAGATGATTTATCTCAGGTGCAGGACCCTTATCAGCTTGTATCCGCAATCGAGATTGCTCTACTTGGTTTGGTTACACAGCGTTGTCCGCTTGGTGGTATGAAGGTTATTATTCCTATCGCTGAGTTTGGACTTCTTGTTGATTATGGGTTTATTGCTCAGACTGAGGGTGGATCAAATGAATCAACTGGAACTAACTTCGATAACAACCTGTCTGGCCGCTTGAAAGGTTGGGGCCTTCCGGTAATGGGTTCTGTTGAGTTTACACAGATGAAGATTAACCCGCATGATGGTGAAACACACCACCTTTTGTCCAATGTCAATAATGGAAATAGGTATGATGTAACCGCTGATATGAAGAAAGGTAATGCTATCATTTACAACTCTGATGCGCTACTATGTGGTCGTACTATCTCCTTGCAGTCTGATATCTTCTTTGATAAAAAGACTAAAGGATACTTCATTGATTCTTGGTTGGCAGAGGGAGCAACAACCGGAAGATATGATAATTGTGCTATCGTTCAGAGTACATCCACAACAACTAATACACCTGTCCTTACAAAGGCGAAAGGAAAGGCTAAAGCTACTAAGACTTATTCTTAGATTTTATTAGTTCGACTAACGCCATAGTCGTAACCGCCCTGCTTTCCTTTCTTGGATTGCAGGGTTTTTTTTTTATAAAGGAGGTTTATGTCTGCATTACTTGAATCAATAAATACTTGTCTTGCTGGTGTTGGTCTTGCTCCTGTGTCAGATGAAGAGGATACAGACCTGGATGCTTCACAAGCTAAAAGAACAATTGAAAGAGTATCAAAAGAGATTCAGCAAAGAGGTTGGTTCTTTAATAAAGAGTTTAATTGGAACTTAGTACCAGATAGTAACACAGGACAGATAGTAGCACCAGCTAATGCAATGTCTATTGTAACAGATGCTTATTCAAGAAATATAGCACTTGCTTTAAGAGATGGAAAACTATATGACTTAGTTAATCACACTTATGATTTAACTGATCTTGCTAATTATAGTGTAGGTGGTGTTATGACAATCCAAACCGCTTTTATATTCTATCTTGAATTTAATAATTTACCACCTATAGCTCAGACAGCTATAATGTATACAGCAAGACGACAGTTTGCTCAGGACTTAGAGGTAGATGAAAAGCGTTGGAAGTTCCAAAAGGAAGATGAAGAAACTGCAATGGCTTTATTAAATAGAGAAGAGATGAGAAACAGAAAGCATAATTATCTAACTGATAATCCAACGGCTGTTTTGTTTCAAGCAAGAGTTGGTGGAAGAAATTCAACATCTTCTGGACTCTCTGTCTTTCCAAGGAGGGATAGTTATTAATGACATATATAACAAGTAATCAAGGTAGACCAATACAAGGAGTCTCTCAACAGCCTGATAAGAATAGGCATCCAGGTCAATGTACTGCATCTACTAACTTTAGACCGGATGTGGTACGAGGCTTAACTACAAGACAAGGTACGCAAAGCACAAGCAAATTTGTAGGTGCAAGTAAGAACCCATTAAGTAAGTGGCATCATTATAAAAGAAATGAAGAAGAATACTTTATTGAAATACAACCTAATGGTACAGTACAGGCTTGGACACCAGATGGAATTGTTTGTGCTATTACTGTAGATTCTGGAACCAGCTATCTTGCTTGTATAGATCCATCAAGTTCTTTAGAGCTTTTAACTATAGGTGATTACACTTTTATTATTAACAAAGATGTAACAGTATTAGAAGGAACTACAACAGCACCGGAATTAGATAATACGAGTATTGTGTATATACAGTATAAGAATTACACTCAATATACAAACTTGTATATAGATGGTTCTTTAGTAGCTTGGCATCTTGCTGAAAAAGGAGATAATGCAGAAGATATTTCAAGCACTAATCCATCTATGGTAGCATCTAAACTATATGATGGATTGCAGGGTGGTTCAGGAGGGCCTACTACAACAGAGGGTTCTTGGGGTGGAACTGATATCACAGCTACTTATGATATAGAGTTACATTCTAATTGCATCTTTATATCTAAAAAGGATGGAACCGATTATGATATATTTGTAGATGATGATGTAAATAACGCAAATGCAATAGCTCTCTATAAAGAGATTGAGAAAGTAACTTTACTACCTAATAAAGCCCCAGAGGGTTTCACTATAAAAGTTAATCCACCCGGTGGAGAAACAACAGAGAACGCATCTTATTGGCTAAAAGCTACAAGCACTGATGGTTCAAGTGGTAATACTTTGCAATGGAAAGAAACAATAGAGCCTGGTTTGATCTTAGGACCTACAACAAGTTCTATGCCACATGTACTTGTAAGAGATAGTATCATATCTGGGGTGGCTAACTTCACATTAAGAGAAGGGGAATGGGAGGATAGAGAAGTAGGTAATGATGAAACAAATCCACTTCCATCCTTCATTGGTTCTAAAATAAAAGTAATAGGTACAATGCAGAATAGATTATACTTTACAGCGGGAGAAGCTACTATATTATCAAGATCAGGTTATTTCTTTAATTTCTTTAGAGCTACTGCTCAAGATGCACTTGATACTGATCCTATTTCAATCTATGCAGACTCAGAGCAGATTAACTATTTAGAAGCTGCTATCTCTTTTGATGGAGATACTGTATTCTTCTCTAAGTCTTCTCAGTTTCTATTACCAGGAGATAAAGCTCTAACATCTGCTAATGCAGTACTTAGAAAGACTACTAACTTTGAAACTAATTTAAATGTTAAACCGGTAGCTTCTGGTGATAGCATTCTATTTGCTTTGAACTATGGTAGATACACAGGGATCAGAGAATACTTTACTGATTCTGTTACTGATACAAAAATGGCAAGACCTATAACAGACCATGTAAAAGAATATATATCAGGAGAGCCAGAGATAATGGTAGCCAGTACGAATCTTAATCTTCTATTAATAAAAGCACAAGAAGATAATGTTCTATATTCTTATGATTGGTTATGGCAGGGATCTGATAAAGTTCAAAGTGCTTGGGGTAAGATTACATTTACAGAGGGTGATAAAATACTGCATCTTGCTTTTGTAGATGATAAGCTTAGAGTTGTCATTGAGCGAGATTCATTAGCTGTGATGTGTGAGACTGTGGATCTTGGAGATGCAGACAGTACAGGGCTTACATTTCCTGTTAGACTGGATAGACAATCTGATGCAACTTTTACATGGGATGCTACAGATGAAGTGTGGAAAACTACAGATACTTTGGCTTCTGTTGATATCAATAATATAAGAGTAGTAAGATCAACAGGATGTTATGAAGCAGAACTTGGAGCTTTAGTTAACATAGAAAGGGTTGGTTCTGAGCTTTGGTCTTATGATAATCTAAGTACAGAAATAGAGTGTACTTGTATTATTGGTGTTCCATATACCTGTTCTTTTACACCAACTAATCCTGTAGTAAAAGATCAGAATGATAAAGCTATGAACTTAGATCATCTAACAGTTGGAGCTTTTTATGTTAACTATAATACAACAGGAGCAGTTACAGCTATTGTAGAAGATATCTACGGAAGAGAAAGAACAAGTGAATACAATAACAGGATTGTAGGAGGTCCAGAGAATATAATTGGATTTGCTACTTTAGTAGAAGGACAGCATAGAATACCTATTCGTGCTAAGTCTGATAAATATACTCTAACAATAGAAACAGATAGTCATATACCATTAACTATAAGAGATTTTAGTTTTAATGGAAATCTTAATAGGAGGGGTCAACGTATATAAGATAAGAAAGGAGAACGCATGGGAACAGTAGCCGTAGTAGCAGCAGTAGTATCAGCCGTCGTAGGTGCTGCAAGTGCTGGTGTGTCTTATAAGGCATCTAAGGATCAAGAGGCAGCACAAGAACAGTATAATGAACAATTAGAAAAACAAGCTATAGCTCAGTATGCTGAACTTGATAAACAAGAAGCTGATGTAATTGAATCAAGTTATAAAGAAAGTATGCAAGCACAGAGGGAATACATGAAAGCAAGAAGCTCAGTCGAGCTGCAAGCTGCTGCTACTGGTACTTATGGACAATCAATTGATCTTGCTATCCAGGATCTTGGAACTGGACTTGGACAAAGAATGTCAGATATTACAAGTAGACGAGAGATGCAATTAGATAATATTGATACAGAATCTAAGAACATTCAGGCAGGAGCTAAAGGTTCTTCTGACTATAGTATCAATCAACCGGCTTGGTATTCAGGTCTTAGTACGGGTCTTAGCTCTGGACTTAGAACTTATGAAACAGCAAGTTCTGTTAGTAGATCATACTCTGAATCAAGTACAGTAAAATAAATAGGAGGCTTAATGGTAGAAAATAATCTCACAAGAGAAGCTGTACCTAATCCCTTTCAAATGGGACCTAATACACGCTTTCAAAAGCCAGCAAGACAGATGAAACAACAGGTTATTAAACCTAAATCAGCTTTTCAGAAAAGTAACCAAGGCTTACAAATTATTGATTCACTCTTAGGTTTTGCTGAGGTAGGGGCTGATACCTACAAAACTGAAATGAGTAAAAAGATTGCAGAAGATAAGATAGTTCAGACAGCCCTTGCTACTGCTGGTGCTGGTCCATCGGATGATGCTACTGTAGCAGGGTATAGAGCGCACGCAGCAGTTATAATGCAGGATAAAATTATGCAGCATCAGCTTGAACTAAATGAACTTGCTAAACAGGATCTTACCGAAGATGAATGGGATGCTGAAATAAGAAAGAGGTATAGGGATACTGATGAATATATAAATAAGAATTACTCAACTTATCAAGAAGATAGGGAGATGCAGAAACTACTTCCTTTAGCTTTTCGTGAAATGATGCCACAACTTAGTGCAACAAGACAATCAGAGCAGATTAAGCTTATGATAGAGAAGGGTAAAAACTCTACTACAGATTATCTTATTCAACAAGCAAAGCTCATGAAAGAGAATGGAGTAGATCTTGAACCTGATAAACTTGCTAATACGTTTGACTTTAAGCTAAAGGCACTAAAACTCACATCTAAAGAGAAAGATGATGTAATTGAGAATGCAATAATTACTTCAAAGTCTCCTGCTTTATTGGAAGCTGCTAAGGTGTGGACAGGTGATCGTAAAGCAAGCCTATTTAACAGATCAGCAAGACTACAAACTCTTGAGAAGAAACTTGTAAATGAAGCTTTAAGTACAGAAGCAGTAGCTATGACAACAAGGCTTGTCTCTATTAAACAGGGTATCTTAAATGGAGAGATTCTTATAGCAGATGGCATGGCAATGCTCGATAAGATGAATAAAGCAACTAATGGTGAAGCAGCCTCCCGTGGTTTTATTAGTGGAATATGGACTGACTACTATAAAGCAAGATCGTCTGAGGCAGAATTAACTACGGCTAAAACTATCCTCTCTAATCCTAATACTATAGACCCAGGTGATATAAGAGAGAAGACAAGGAAAGCTGCATACAGAAGTATATACCAGGATGAACTTGATAGAGCAGAAGAAGCTGTAAAAGGTTTACCAGATGGACAGAAGCAATCACAATTAGCTGTCCTTACTAAGCAGTCTCAATCAAGAGTTGCTGATATGGCAGTAAGAAACAATGATACAGTAGTTCCATTTGTTAATATATTACACAATCTTGCAACTTCAAATGTTGCATTTAGAGAAGAAAAGGATGAGCAGGGTAAGCCAGTCCTTGGGAATACTGAGAGAGAAGGTATTGGCCTAATTGAAGCTATGTCTCCTATTGCATTGATTCAACACTTAGAAGCACTTGGTGGTAGAGGAAAAGAAGCCAGAGTAATAAGAGACTTTATGTCTTATCGTGATCGTGGTATGTCTGATGGACAAGCACTTGCTCAAGCTCAAGCTAATTTCAGGAACCTACCTCTTGCATCTGCTAAACAGATTCAAGCTGGTGTTGATGAAGTTAGAGATAATCTTGAGTTTCTGTGGAATCCTGACTTCGAAGATAAGCAAGTACCATATTTAGAAGAACAGATAAGAAATCAGATAGCTTTATCCTCAGAGGCGGATTCAAAAAGTAATATAGACTTGGTAACTGAATACTTCAAGAAGGGATGGACTCAAGTTGGAGACTTATGGATTAAGGGTAGTCAAAGATATCTTGCACAACAGTTAGGCGTTGAAGGCGCTATGAAGGGTAGATCAGGCGGGAATAATGGTTGGATTAAAGATGCCTTTGATGCTTATACAGAAGGTACAAAAGATATCTGGGAACCTATGCTTGCTGGTAATGGATTAGAAAATGATGATGTATTTCCAGAAGTTGATAATAAGAAAGGAACAGTTAGGATAGTTGCAAGGAATAAAGCTTTCAGGGCTAATCTTTATCTTACTAAACCAGTCCCACTCTCCACACTTAAAAGTTACATAGCTAAGAAGAAGGAAAAGGATCAAAAGGTAGCATCGGATAATATTGAAAAAGCCGAAGCTGAGTATAAGAAATATATGGAAGAAAGAGGACTAAGTAAATATATGTAGTCTAACAGTGTTAGACAAAGGAGGCTTATGATAGATAATATAATGAATGCAATAGGTGAGTTCTTAGGTCAAGGTGCTAATCAGAATAGTATTAGAGAACGTATATTAGGTAATCTAAAGCCTGATGCAGTAGAACAAACTACTCAAGAACCTATTGTAAAACAACCTATGATACCAGATCAGATACAAGTAAATGCACCTGATCCAATGGATGATATAGGGTTTTATGAAGAGAATATAGACGAAACATTATCAGACTTTGAACCAATAGATGTTCGTTCTAATGCTGAGATAAATGCAACTAAACCTAATAAAGAGGATACTACGAATGCTGCTATACAAACTATAGCGCAAGGAAGGGGTGGTCTTACTCGCAATAAGAGTCAAGCTAATGTCTTATATATGAATATGCTTAAAGATGCTGAGAATAAAGATAGAAAGGGATTAACAACAATTAATGGAGAGAAGAAATTTATGCCGTTTAAATCTATCTCAGAGAAGAAAGAAAAAGGAATATCTGAATTTGAGATAGGGTATGGTATTAAGATTAAAGATGATTGGCTTTCAGATGATCATAGGAAGTGGTTGAATATAAATGATATCCCTGTTAATGTTAAAGAAGGCTTAACACAGGATCAAGTAGATGCACTACTTAAAGAAAATATAACTAAAAATAGAGATGCAACAAGCACACAACTAACTAAATGGTCTGAGATGACAGAAGAAGAAAAGATGGGATGGCAAGACCTAACTTATAATGGAGGCCTTGGTTTATTAAAGAGTATCTCAGAGGCTAAGACAGCAGCCAATAAAGGATACACAATGGAAGGCTTAGTTAAACTAACTCACTTTACCAGGGCAGGCTCTGTTAGATATCGTGGATTATTAAAGCGAAGGTTGAACCTGTACAATCATGCAGCTCTATCTAATCCAGGTGCGCCTGTTATTGAGAAGTACGAATTTGGACCTAAAGGTATGAGAATTAAATTTAGCTCTAAGTTAATTGGTGATAAGTTTAGTAATGCTTTCAAGAAGAGAGTAAATTCAAATGACGGTTGGTATAATGTTCCAGGTAAAGTAAAAGAAGGAAAGGATAAACTTTATAAAGTTAATGATGAATATCAATTTGAATAAGGAGATATATGGGAGAATACTATGAGAATATAGGGCTTGCTGAACAACCTATCACTAATTATGAACGCTTCCAAGCTGAGAAAGAAAGACAGGAAGCGATGGGGCCTGATGTAATAATGAAAGGCTTGTCTGCTTCTGCATCTTCTGTGATGACACCGTTTGCTATGAAGAGGGCATGGGACAGAAGGTCTTCTCAGTTTCAAGAAGATCCTAATTGGAAGATAGATGAGATACTACCGGATCTAATGAAAGAGTATAATAAGAGTGAAGTAGAAGAGCTTGAGAAGGCAGGGTCTGAATCTGAGTTCTTAGCTAAGAAACGATATATTCAAGAAGATAGGGATAGACTATACGCAAAGTCAGCTTTAGGTTTGAGTGGTGTTGTAGCTGATTTAGTTTTTTCTATGTTTGATCCAACTGCTTGGGTTCTTGGTGCTGGAACTGGTATGATTGGTATTGGTGCTAAGGCAACCGGATTAGCTAAAGCAGCTCAGGTGGCTACAATGGCAGGGGCAGAGAATGCTATCCTGGAAAGTATATTAGCTCAAGGCGATACACAGCATGAACTAATAGATACAGTAATTGCCTTTGGTTCTGGTGCTACTATTGGAGCTGCTTTATCACCCATTGTAAGATCCAGGGCTGGAAGGAAGGCAGCTTTAGCGGATGAAGCTGATGACGCATTTAGAGTAGATGCTGAGAACTTTGTAGCTGATGATGTACTCAAGAATGCCCCCAGACAACAGACTGATATTGATACCTATAAGATTAACAGATATGTTAATACAAGAGATATTGAATTAAAAAGAGCTTATAAATCTGGTACTTCTTGGGATAAGTCAAAGTTTAGAGATGCTAAAAGAAGAATAAAAGAGATTGATAGAGAGCTTGAAATTGAAGCAAATAGAGCAGAATCACCGGAACTACACAGGGATAGAGTAAGAAAAGAACAAAGATCATTTATTGAAAAAGCAGAACCAGAGAGACAGAAGATAAAAGAACAGTACCGTGATAAAATAGATAAACAGCAAGAAAGAATTGCTAAGATAGAAAAGAAACTATCTAAGAAAGATACGTTAAAACAACAGGCTAAACTTTGGAAAGAAGAGTTAAAACTGAGAGAGATGCAAGCAGAGGTTACAAGTAAGATTAGCCAGCTTGAGACTAAACTTAAAGCTAATATTAACAAAGCTGAGTGGAAACTTCGTAAGGCTATGAATCGTGCTGCAAGGAATAATATGGATAAAAGGAATAGCTTGAAGGCTGAAAGAATACAATTACAAAAAGGTATAAGCCTTGCTGTTAAATCAAGAAGAGTTGGGAAGGAGTTAAAAGCCTGGAACAATATGACCTATACTCAAAAGATAGAACATATTTTTGGTGATGAACTTCCAAGTGTAAGTAGTGAGATGAAAAGGCAAGCAAAGGAAAGAGTTGATTTAAATTCAGATGTTAAAGTTAAGATAGATGAAACTAAAGGTATAGATGATGAAGGTATTATAATTGAAGCAAAGACAGCTCCTTTAGGTTCAGCAGGTTCAGCAGAAGCAGGTTTTAAGCTTTTGCATCGCTTGTATAATATTGCAGATCCAGTTAAACAATCTATTCAACGGTTTGCGTATGATGGAGGTAAAGTACCTAAAGCACTTGAAGGCTGGTCTATCTTTCCTAAGTTTACAAAGTGGACACACTCAGCTTTTACAAGGTTGTCTAAATCTGATAATATGACTATACGCGGATTAAACTATCATCTACTATCTGCTGGACAAGGTGGTCCAGCTAATCCTGCTGGTGCGGCTGCTGTATGGTCTGATATCTACAGTAAACAATTTAGATCTGCTGTTCGTAACAGAATAGCAGAGGGCATGGAAACCTATAGGAAAGCAAATAATATAGGTCGTATGCAGATAATGTTTAAACCAGAAGTGACTCATCAGTTCTATAAAGATGTAATACTTGAGGTTAAATACCCAGGATCTATAGCTGATGATGGTGTAAAGCTTGCTGCTGATGGTTGTAGAGATTTATTTGAAGTTGCTGGAAGTAGTATGAAGAGTAAGGGAGTTAAAGGTTTTGAGAATCTTGAATTAGATAGAAATTATTTCTCAACTATTATAGATGAAACAAGGATAGCTACTGCTTGTCATGAGCATGGAATAAATAAGGTTGAAGCTCTATTATCGGAATCTTATCAGCTTGGTGATTTTGAATTACCTAAAGCTACTGCTGATTATGTTGCAAGAGGCTATGTTGCAAGAGCTTTAGATCACACTTTAAAGATGACAGAGTTCCCAACAAAGGTTAAGAATGTAGATATAGATAGAATGGTTCAAGGATTAAAAGATGCTAAGGTTCCAGAGGATGTGATTGAGTCTTTTATATCAGAAGCTGCTGAAAGTAATCTTGTTCAAGGAATGTCAAATAGAGCTAAGAAGTCTCTTAGACCTGATCTACAAGTTGAATTAAATGGTTTAAAGATGATTGACATGATTGAATCAGATGTTCCAAAGTTACTTGAATCTTATACAAGGGAAGCTTCTGGCAGTTCAGCTATGGCCAGACTTGGGTTTAAAACAAGAAGAGAGGCTAAAGAGTTCCTAACAGAAGTTAAGAAGGATTCCTATAATCAAGGGTATTCTAAGAAAGATATAGATGAAGAGATACAAATCTTATCTGACTGCATAGATATGATTTATGGTCGCTCTATTGAGAAAGATCCAGGTTCTGCTTTTATTAAAAATATGAGTAGAGTTAGGGACTTTACTTCGCTTATGAGACTTCAAACTATGGGGCTATCTACTATACCTGAAATTGCCAGAGTAACTGGAAAGCGTGGATTAGGTACAGTCTTAGATGCAGTACCAGAGGTAGGCATCTTTAGCACTAAGGGTATGAGAGCTGGTAAGAAATGGTCTGGAGAACTTACTAACCCTAAACTACGAGAGATGGAAGAGATGTTCTATATTACAGGAGAAGATCATATTCTATATCCAGGCTATCTTAGAATAGATAATATAGAAGAATCAGCTACATATAAAAGCTTAGGATCATATGTTGATAACTGTCTTGCAAGAGGCAGAAGAGTCCAGGAAGTAGTATCAGCTTTTCGTATGATGCAGGGATCAGGAGAAAGATTAAGTTTAAATGCTCTGGCAAATAAGATGAAGAGGTGGGCAGATGATGAAATTGATCTTGGTAAGTTCTTAAATGAAGCTGATATTAATGATGCGGGTTGGCATGATGGATTCCTGGATAGAGTTAAAGAGTGGATGCAAGCTAATCCTAAATCAGAGATGTATGAAGGAAAAGAGGTCAGATTATTTAATGTATGTAAGATGCCATTGGAAATGAGAGAAAGATTAGTTCTTGGATTGCACCAACTAACTATGCGAGATATGCAACGTCCAATGATAGGTGAGATGCCTACTTGGATGAATAAATGGTTTGGTTCAACACTGACCCAGTTTAGGAACTTTTCATTGCTTTCATTAAATAAACAATTAATCCATGATATTAGACATGATCAGATGGCTGGTGCTTTGATAGCTATGCACTCAATATTCTTATCTTATGTTGCTTATGGATTAAAGACACTCAACAGTGGAGCAGGAAGAAAAGATCAAGATAAATATTTTAAGCAAGCATTCAGTCCTACTGGATTAACATTTGGATTAATTAATAATATGGGACAGCTTGCCTCTGTTGGTATAGCTGGTGACATAATGGCAACGATGGGTGCATTACCAAGTGATTGGATGGCAGCACCAGGGAAGCGTGGCTTCCGGTCAATGACTCCAAGCTCTATACCTGTAGTTGGTATGGGATCTGATATGATGAATATAGGAAAGGATGCAGTAGATGCAGTGAAGTGGGATTTAAATCCAAGTAAAACTTTTAAAGATATACAGAGAGTGGCCCCTTTTGGTAAAGCTTTTGGGATACATCAAGCATTAAATGCAATCTCTGGTTCATTAGAATAGAAAGGAGGTTTAATGTCGTTAACTTTTAGTCAGACTCAAGGTAATGGTGTAACACTAAGCTATGTTATCGTAGCAGAGAGTGGATACTTTGAAGATGAAGATATTGTTGTTGAGCTTATAAATGTAGTTACTGGTGAGTCTACTACTCAGATTCTTGATACAGACTACACAATAAGTGATAATAATGTTGTATTTAATACAGCACCTACAAGTGACTACTATGTAAGAATAAGAAGAAGTATAGGAAGTGAAAGCACTTATTCTGATTTTACAAGAGGTAATGCTTTTGGATCAGATAATTTAAATAACTCTTTCCTGAAAGCATTATATCAAATGCAACAACTTGCTGATGGATTCTTGCAAGATGATCATTATTGGAAAGATAATATTAATGCAGGGAATAGAAGACTTACTAATTTAGCAGATGGTATTGATCAGTCAGATGCAGCTACAGTTGAACAACTTAACACAGTAGCTAATATTTCAGATATGTATAATAGAAAATGGATACTATAAGGAGGTATAATGTCACAAATATTAATTGATGATGTAGCAACACATACAACGCCTAAACTGATGATGCAAGCAATTGATGATAACTTTGATGAACTATATTTAGCAGATATCACAAATTTAACAGCAGCAGTAAATAGAGCAAATCACACTGGAACACAAACAGCTTCAACTATATCTGATCTTGATACAGCAATAACTAATAATGCCTCTGTTCTTGCAAATACAGCAAAAGAGGGGAATGTATCAACAGACTTATCAGTCACAAATACAGTATCTTCTGTTACAGTAGTTAGCTCTGATGGAACAGATGCAGTTATCACAGAGGCTACAGCATCTGCTGCTGGTGTAATGTCATCATCACAGGTAAATGAACTAACAGATGGTAGAGCATCATACACTAAAGAATGGAAACTCTAAGGAGGTATAATGTCACAAATACTAATTGATGATGTAGCAACACATACTTCACCTCAGAAAATGATGCAAGCAATTGATGATAACTTTGATGAGCTATATATTAAAGCGGATTTCGGTGTTAATGCTAAAGAGTATGGTGCTGTTGGTGATGCTACTACAGATGACACAGTAGCTATACAGAATGCTATCGACTCTTTATCCAGCACTGGTGGTACAGTTTATTTGCCAAAAGGTGTATACAAGACAACAGCAACATTAAAACTTACAAGTAATGGAGTAACACTTAGAGGTGAAGGTGCAGATGCTACAAAGATATACTGCTCCTTTGCAGCCGGTAATATCATAGAGTTGGGTTCATATACAACAAATACTAATGGATGTAGATTATGTGAGATTCAGGTATTAAGTAGTATAGCTAAGACATCTGGGGCTGCAATTAAAGTTATGAATGGACATCAAATAAATATAGATAACATAACACTTGGTTCTAATTTATATTATGGTGTTCAATTTGAAGCAGGTTCTTTTGGTGGTGGACAATACTTATATCACATGCACCACTTTGAAATAAACTCAGGTGTAAATGGTATTATCATTGGTGAAGACTTTTCAGAAGGAGGTATTGCTCAAGGTATCTATATTTCTGACGGTAATATAGCAAACACTACAGGTGCTGGTATTTTGTTAAAACACTGCTCAGGATGCTTCTTTAGGACAATTGATATTTTTAGTTGTCAGATTGGTGTTCATATGAATCCAAGTGAAGCAAGCACTGGTCGTGTTGTTGCTAATTGGTTTGATACTATTATATGTGATTCATGTGTAGCTGAGGGTTGGCTAATACAGCCAGGATCTACTACAGGACTAATACAAGAAAATATATTTATGGGATGTTGGGGTGCTTCTTGTGGTACACATGGTATGCACATTACAAATACTCAAGCAGATGATCTAATATCTGGCAACTCTATAACTACTGGTAGATTTATAAATAATGATGCACATGGTATACTTATTAGTAATAAGATAGAAGCATTAAGTATATCAAATACTCAGTGTATGGGTAATAGCAAACTAACATCTAATACATACTCTGGACTTACATTAGGTGATGGAATAGATGGCCTAACCATAACTAATGGAGTCTTTGGAGATGGTGGCTTATTTAGTAATGATCAGAAGTACGGTATACAATTCCTTGGAACATGCACTAACATTTCAATAGTTGGGGTAAATGTTACTGGTAATCTTACAGCTGGTATAGATGACTACTTGGTAGGTAGTGGTAATCAACTCAAGATAACATCTTGCAGGGGGCATAATACAGAAGATTCAGGGACAGCTACAATAACTGCTGGTAATTCAACAGTTACAGTTACTCATAATCTTGCAAGCACACCAGACCTAAATGATGTAAGCTTAGTACATGCTACAGATCCTACAGGTTCTGTTTCAGGTGGTTTCTTTATGTGGGTTACTAATATGACAGCTACAACTTTTGTTATTAATACATCTGCACCTATGGTATCTCAGTGCTGGATTTATTGGAAAGTTCAGACGAGGTAAATTAGGGACCAGTATAGATAACTAAAACCTATAAAAGATGGCTTTTATAGATTCACTATGCACTTGAAAAGATTATGATTTGTTATATTAATAGTATCAAGTGCATAATTAACATTAAGATGGAGGGTTATTATTATTATGAGAAAAGAAATGAATGTAAGTGAACAGATTACAAAAGGACTTGATAGGATTAAAAAAGCAAGAAATGTTAACAAAGAATATCAGCTTGACCTGTTGACTAATGAAAATGTAACCTCTGTATGTGTAGGTAATAAGATTATTCGAGGTATTAACACTGGTGAACCCTGTATTACAGTCGCTGTTAAAAAGAAAGAAGATGTCTCCAAATTAGATAGAATCCCTAAAATGATCAATGGTGTAAAAACAGATATTGTTGTTGAAGATACAGCAAAGGCTATGTGGCATAACCCAAGAGAGAAGTTTACACCGCCCACTGGTGGTATCAGTATTGGTCCTTATGGTTCTTTAAGCGCAGGAACAGTTGGTTGTTATGTTCTTAAAGATGGTTGTAATACAAGATGTGGGTTGACCAACGCACATGTGCTACCTTATTGCTCTGGTGTGGATTCAAGTACACAGCCTTGGGGGAGATGTCAAACTCACAATATTGTACTACAACCTTCAATCATTGATGATCCTAATGCTTCTGTAATTGGTATTCTTGATTCTTATGTAGGTATTGGTGCAACTTCTTATCAGAAAGTAGATGCAGCAATCTTTGTTTGCCCTACTCTTGATTCAGATGTTAATGATATCCCTGGTGCTTCTCCATTACATTATACACCTAATTATGCTTTAATTGGTGATTTAGTTGTAAAGAGTGGAAGAACCACAAATGTAACTCATGGTTATATTACTGGTCTTGATGCTGCTGTTAACGTAGCATATACTAAATGTGATGGAACTTCTATTACTCAGACTTTTATTAATCAGATAAAAACAGATCCAATAGTAGAACCTGGTGACAGCGGATCAGTTCTTATTGATTATAAAGGAACAGCTCCAGTTATTGGTTTATGCTTTGCTGGAAGTGAAACTGCAAGTTTCGCTAATGAATTTGGTGATGTCCAAGCTGCTCTAAGTATTCACTTCTAATAATGAAACTAAGTTCTGCTTGGATTAGTTGTATCTTAGCGGTTCTGATTCCAATATGTACAGCTTTAGTTCTCTTGTATTCTGATGTTCAGTCTCTCAAGTTAGCTAAAGCTGATACATATGACATGTTAGAGTTAAAGGTACAATTTACAAAACAAATGACTAAAAATACAGGAGCTATTGAAGCCTTAAATGAAACATTAAAACTAATAAGAAAAGAGCTTAAATGAAAGGAGGGTGTATGAGCAAGCGATTAGCAGCAACTGAAGAAGATATAAGTGAATTGCATAAACTAATCACAACTTGTCATAATATGAAACTTGATGCTATGCTTAAAATGGCAGAAGAATTTCAAAAGTTAGGTGCATTAGAAACAATCTTAGAAGTTATTAACTCACGAGATTTAGTTTCAATTCAGAAATGGGTAGAGTATAATGGAGTTTCTGCTATTGCTGCATCTGAGAATGGAGAGACAGAGCTTGGTAAGAAGTTAAGGTTAATTAAAGAAGCTCAAAAAGGTAAGTTAATACCTTTTAAAGAAGAGGAGGAGACAGGATGATACTATGGTATATTATGTTTGGTATATGGGGATTCCTATGTTGGTACTCTCTTTATGACAGATACTCTAAGGAAGAATAAGAATGCCCAGAGTTATGTCAGAAGACAGACAGCTTGAAAGATGGGCAGCATTAAAAGAAGTACAGGAAACCTTCCCGCTTAATATAGAGGGTTTCCTGCTTTTTTCACAAACATGTATCAGTTCTTTGATACCAGGCTCTCCTGATCTTAATAGAGTTCAAGCTGATATCTGCAAATGGTTATTGGTTGGACCACAATTTCGTATGGTACAAGCACAGAGAGGACAGGCTAAAACAACTTTAACTGCCATATATGCTGTGTTTATGCTTATACATAATCCAAAATTAATTATCTTAATTGTGTCTGCTGGTGGTAAAATGTCTAAAGATATTGCCAGTTTTGTTATTCAAATCATTGAAGGTTTGGATATTCTGTGGATGTTAAGAGCAGATAAGAGCAATGGAGATAGAAGCTCTATAGAGGGGTACGATATACATTGGGTTCTAAAAGGTGTTAATAAGTCTCCAAGCATTAAATGCTTAGGTGTAGACTCTAATATACAGGGTTCAAGGGCTGATATTCTGATAGCCGATGATATAGAATCCACTAAGAACTCAAGATCCGTAACAACAAGAGAAATACTTGAAGACTTGACAAGAGAGTTTGAATCAGTATGCTCTAAAGGTGAGATTATTTACCTTGGTACACCTCAGACAACTGAATCAATTTATAATAATCTGCCTGGACGTGGATATGTAATTCGTATCTGGACAGGAAGATACCCAACGTATGAGCAAGAAAGTAGTTATGGGGATATGCTTGCACCTATGTTGCAACAGGATATGATACTTAATCCTGATCTAAGAGTTGGAGCTGGGCTTGATGGCTTACAAGGTAAGTGTACTTGTCCTGAAATGTTTGATGAAGAAACACTCTTAAATAAAGAACTAAGCATGGGTGCTGCTAAATTTCAATTACAGTTTATGCTTAACACTAAACTAACGGATGAAGAGAGATACCCTTTAAAACTACGAAATTTAATCGTACAGGACTATTCTACTGAAACGGGACCCGTACTACCCGTCTGGACTAATCAGCCCTCAAATCTATATCAGAGCGTCTCTGTTAATGGAAAATACAAACTCTACAGGGGTATGCTGCAAGAGTATGAATTCAGGGCTTTTGAAAAGCGGGTTATGTATATTGACCCGGCTGGTGGCGGAAAGAATGGTGATGAAACAGGATACGCTGTAATAGGCTTAATTGGTGCATACGTGTACATTCTAAGGATAGGAGGGGTAAGGGGTGGCTTTGAAGAAGAATCGCTATTAAAACTGGTAAGAATCGCACGAAACACTAAAGCAAAGACAGTATTGATAGAAAAGAACTTTGGTAATGGAGCATTCACAAGTATGCTTAAACCTTTATTTAATCGGGAAGAGTGGCCAGTTAACATTGAAGAGACCTGGGAATCAGGTCAAAAGGAATTAAGGATTATTGACACACTGGAACCACTACTAACATCGCACAGATTGATTATATCTCCTGATGTGATAGAGGATGATTATACTTCGATACAAGCATATCCAGCAGAAATGAAGGGTACGTATCGCCTTCTCCATCAAATGACCCTAATAACGAGAGATAGGGGCTGTTTGAGGCACGATGATAGACTGGACGCTCTGGCAAGTGCTGTCCGGTACGTAGTTGAAAAGCTTGACTTTGATACTAAAGTGCTGATGGAAGCCAGAAGACGCAAGGAACAAATAGCTGGTATCAATGCTTGGAAAGATCCAGTAAGCAGAAGAGCTTGGATGACTGAGGTTTGTACTTCTTCTTACAAACCAAATAAAGGCCGAAACAAGTTCGGTTCGATGCGTAAAAGAAGTCCACTGTAAGTTACTGAAATTAAAGGTGCAAGTATTTAGGGACCAGTATAGGACAGAGAGAAAAGAAAGAAAAGAAATAACAAGAGAGTATAGTAGTATAAGAGAGTCTAACAGTGTTAGAGCATTAAGTAGTTACAAGTGAAGCTACTACTGTGCTTCTTGTTCTCTCTAATTAAGAACCAGTATAGATAATAGAAACTAATAATTATAATAATAGGAGGTATGGATGGCATATTCAAACAAGATTGGTGATTCTCAGCCGGTAGCAAAGGTAGTAGCTGTAGCAGCTCTGCCGGTCTCTGTAGTAACTCAGGCTGAGATTGCAGACATTGATGCAGATGTAAATGATGCAGATGTATCTGGTAAAAGAGAAGGTTCTATTTACTTGATGAAAGAAACTACAGGTTCTAAGCTTGTTCTCGTAGTGGCTGCTGGATCAGCTAAGGATGATGTATGGTGGAGACAGGATACTGCTGCTGAGGATACTGCATCGGATTCTATTACACCTGCTTAAACCAACCTAATATAGGGCCTTTAAGTAGGCCCTTACAAGAAAGGATTGTATGTTCAAACTGCTAAAGAAACCTTTAAAGAATACACTTAAAGATAAGTTAACCTGTGCTGCCTCTGCGTTTGATAAGAGTAAGTATAATTTCTATTGTGACTTCAAAGAAGGTATTGCACCTACAGATTTAGTATCTGGTGAAAAGATGTCAATTACAGGATTAGCTGCTGGCCGTGTTGGATATGATGGAGCTACTTTTGGTATTAATGAACCTGTTATTGAGAAGGATGGATTGTTATGTTATGGCGCTTATACACAAAGACTACTAAATAGTGAGAACTTAAAACTTGACTTTGATGCAAGTCTTCTTCCAAGTGATCCTGTTTATGCAGATCCTAAAGGAGGTTATAGTGCTAATGCAATTGAACTCACAAGTGGGACACAGTATTGCTATGGTTTATTTACAGTAACAGAAGATACTGAGTATGTATTCTCTCAGTGGGTAAGATTAGGTACATCAAGTTCTTTATCTTATGCTATATATGATCAGACTAATGCAGCTTGGATTGTTTCATCTTCTACTTATACTGATATGTCAGAGGAATTTAGCAGAGAAGCAGTATCATTTAGAACTCCTGTAGGTTGTACCTATATATGCATATACCCAAAAAGATATATAAATCCTTCTGACTTAGGTACAACATACCACTTTGGAGCTAACTTAACTAATAAAGAATATTTACTCCCATACGTTAAGAGTGAAGGTGCATCGGTGGCTGTCCCAAGTAATTATTCAACTCCAACCTACGGATATAGGTGGGACTTAGATAATCTACCAGGTCTTGTTACAGCATTAGAAGGTGAAGTTGCTGGTACAGCTAAGGGTTCTTTACGAGTTCTGTGGAAACCAATGTTTGATTATACTCAGCTTTCTACTACAGCTTCAGAAATGTTAAGTAGTGGACACTCATTTCTTTTTTCATGATTCAGTTGGCAAGCTTAAGTTCTATGATGCTGTTAACTTATCTTCTGCTGCTGATATTAATTATAATACAGGTAAAGAATATATAATAACAGCTAACTATGGTGAGCATCCTGATTATACAGTACCTAAGCTACAGATTACAGTAGAATCTGATACAACAGTACAAGGTAGTCTTAGAGACTTTGTAGGTAGCTTTAATCCTGTTGATTTTCTATTCTTATCCCGATACAATCCACATGCCCAATACATAAAACATATAAGTTTTAAGAAGGAGCCAGAATGGATTTAAGTAAGCAAGAACTAAATCAGCAAGCTTACTTTCTCTTAAATAGTGATCAACACAAAGATTATAATAGTATTCTTATACCTGATAATGATCTTATGGCTTTAGATATCTTAGATAACTCTGTACTTGTTTATCCTACTATTGCTGGCATCTTAGATTCTTTACCTAACAAAGTAGTAGTAAATGCTATTATTGGACCTGAGTTGCAAAAAGATTTAAGAGAGATAGTAGAGCAAGAGAGATGGGATAGTCTTATAACTATAAGAGAGCTTGGGCTTGAAGCTGTTTATGTAGGAAGAGAACTAACAGATAGAGAAGGATGGGGTTTGTTCTGGTTTCTTCCTGAACTTAAAGGTAATAGAGCTATAGAGATAGAAACAGAAGAAGGAATTATAACAGAAGAAATAGGCTATGTTAGTACAGTAAGATGGCCATAAAAGGGAGGTAAGATGACAGAACTTATTACAGATGCAACAGTAGATACTGAATCAAGCATCGTAGAAGCAACAGGTCCAGTTATAGTTTCTGTTACAGGAGTGCTTGTAAATGGAATGGTAATTATTACGGCTGATATAGGTGCAGGAGAAGCAGTAGCTTTTACTTATGCACCGGGAGATAATATTAGTATATGCAGACTTGAGTTTGCTACTGGTGTATCTTTTAAGGCTAAACTTGTAGGTACATCAAGCTCTGATACTAATGTAACAGTAGCTTATATAAACGTATAAGAAAGGAATATTAATGTTAAGAGAATATGTTTCAATCCCTCAGAAACGTCTTGCTTGTAAGATTGAGAAAGATGCAAAGATTGAGAAAGTAAAGGGAGATGAGTTCAAGTATACCAACAAAGTTGGAGCGATACAGGAGCTTATGATATTCAACTGTGGTGGTAAGAAAGCAGAGGTTGGTGATTATATTGTAAGATTAAGTAAGGAAGATCAGTATCTGGTTAAGAAGGATGTATTTGAGAAGTCCTATAGGTGTTCTAGTTTTAAATTAAAGTAAAGGAGGATTGATGAAATTATTGAAGAATAAGAAAGTATTGACAGCAATTGCAGGTACACTAATAGCTTTAGCTACTTTGCTTACAACTATTGGAGATGCAGAGGCAGCTTTTGATATAGTGTGTGGTGAGACTACGTCTGTTACTACATCTACTGAGGTACTATTTCAAAACTTCACTGTTGGTGCTATTAGTGCAGGAGTTTATGATGGCTATAGATTATATACAAGTAATGGTATAGATAGGCAAGTACCAGCTTGGGTCATTATTGCTGTTGGTAGTAATCTTAATGTAGGTGATTCAATTAACACTAAGATTAGATTATATAATGGATTAGTTGGTAAATATCTGACAGGAGGTTGTGAGTATATACAATATCCTGGTTACTCTATTAGGACTGTAAAGATGGAAACTACATCTTCTTTTGTTAATGCTGTAACTGGAACTGCAAGTGAGTCAACTGTATGGATGGTATTCTCTATAGATAAGAATTTATTTCCTACCCTTACAAGTGCTTCTATTTTTATGGGTTCTAATAAGGTGTGTTTACTTGATTAAGTAATTACTAAGAACTCTCCTTGGTAGTCCTAAGAGATTATCTTGGAGAGTTCTTAGACTGACGAAGTCAGAGCTACTAAGATCTTAGCAGAGCGGATCTTAGATTGAAATTTTGATCTGGCTATGTTCGGCACTTCTCCCTTCAAGCTCTGTCCAACTTTCCCCCTTGGGCCTTAGAGAGTTAGGCATTGCCGACAAAGTTGGAGCTGACAGATAAAGCCTTGGGCTACTGACGAAGTCAGGGATAACTAACAATTGCTATCCTTAATGACGAAGTCAGCAATAACTAACAATCGCTGTGATACAGTATAAGACAGCAATAACTAACAATTGCCTTGGAGCGTTACAGTACAAGCCTTGGTATACCAACTTCGTTGGAGCTAACTAAGCAATCCAGACCTAACTTAATAAACCTAACCATATTAAGTATCCAGGTCTGTCCGTTTTAGTAATAATATTAGGCAGAGCTAATAGCTTGAGCTTGAGCTACCTTGGTAAGTTACAGCAATAACCTTGGAGAGTGACAGAAAGAGTTAGGTTAGACTAAGAAAGTAAGGAAAAGCAAGAAAAGTCATCTGTGCTTGCCAGTACTGGCTTGGCTGCTAAGCCTGCTTGCCAGTACTGTTCTCTGTTAGCCTACTCAAACTCTCTCAGGTAGCTCCAACTTTGTTGGTACTACTATTCCTTCCTTGACTGACTTGGCTTAAGTTCTTGTTAATACTCGGTAGTTCTGACTTTGTCAGTACAATAGTAATTGTTAGTTCTTACTATCTAATACCTTGGTAATATCAATAGTTAGTTCCAACTTCGTTGACAATTCTAATTGATTCTTAAATTCTTTATCTTAATGATTCCAACTACTTAAAACTTTATTTAAACTTTCTTGAAAAATCGTTTGACATTGCTTTTTAACTCCTGTATCTTGTAGCTAATCCTGGAACAAATCCAGGCAACTACTTGAATCATATAGGAGACTTATCATGACAGAACTTGAAGACTTGAAAGCAATCAGAAAAGCAATCAATCAGATTACAGATGATCTTAACAAAGATGGCTTATTAAAAGATGCTAAAAGCACCCTTAAATTAGTTCTATGGAATACTAAAAGTCTTCCACTTGGAATCAAAGTATCTTTACAAGATACTGCATCTATTAGAACTAAGACACTTTATGTACAAGCATTAGGCCATATCAAAGAAAACATCATCAAGACTTACTTTAAGGACTTGAAAGCTACTAAGCCTACTAAAGCTACTGCATCTCCTAAGCCTACTAAGCCTATCAAGGATACCTAACAAATGATAACAAATTAGATAAGGAAAAGCTGGATAGCATTGCAACGGCTATAAAGATGCACATCCAAGCTGCTACAGATGCCCACTTCAAAGCTGGACAGCTATTGTCCGAAGCTTTAGAAATGTTTAAGAAAGATTCAAGACCTGCTAAGGATTGGATTGAGTGGGCTAATACAGCTTGCCAGGTTCGGAAAGCTCAAGCATACAACTTGGTTAAAATCTATAATGACTTTGGAGAAGTATCAGAGTTTAAAGGTTGCAGTATGAGAGTCCTAAACCTCTTGGTTCACGCATCTAAAGAGGTCTTTAGTAAGATTGAAGAAGAAGCCAAAGACTTAGCAATTAAGGGTAAACTAACTACTAAGGCTGTTAATGCCCTTCTTGCTACTGCTAAACCTGCAACTATTAAACAGGTTTCTGTTCCAGCACTTCCAACTATTAAAGATAAGTCAGATCCTATTACTAAGGTAATGAAAGATACTATAAAAGATACTGCATCTTCTACTACCAACTCTGATACTGCATCTTCTAATGCTGCTTCCAATCTCAGCCCTAATACTGGTTCCGAAACTGATACAGAAAATCAGCTTGATAAGCTTATTAAACAGAATGTTAAACTCTTAAAGAAGATATCTGAACTGGAAAGTAAGTTAGCTGAAAAAGCAGCACCTAAGAAGGAAGTAGCTAATACAGTGTACTTACCTCAGTTTGAAGCAAATAAGCCTAACCTTGTATTAGGTATTGAAGAGACAGCAACGGCAAGCAAGATCAATGAAAGATACAGAACTATGGCAATCATCTTTAATGCTAAAACGTGTCCTAAAGGAGCTAAGGCCTTAAAAGCTGCTAAGGATGCTATGATTAAAGCTCTGAAACTTAAATAATTATAACCAGGGCTTAGTTTATGCTAAGCCCTTAAAGCTTTAAAGGAAAATAAAATGGATGAATACTTAGATATTATAGGAAGACTTTATCCTGATAAGCTAATGCAGATACTTGAACAACCTGAACCTGTACAGCTTGAGCAATTACAACAACAACGAGGTATCAGTTACTGGATTAACTTAGCAGCTTTGGCTTTAGTTAACCTTATAATCATTACAATACTATCAGTTTAATAAAGGAATTATCATGAAAGACTTTAGAAAAGTATCAAAGAATGAATTTATTGAAGCTTTAAAGTTTGTACAGGAAAACTATAAAGTGATAAGAGATAATACTACTGCATGGAATGAAATTAAAGATGATACTGCAAGCTATTACTTATCCGGTAATCCTGCTTTTATGGGATTTGCTGTTAGTCTATCCGGTGAACTAACAAGTGTCTTCTCAGCTATTAAAGGTAATGGTGATAAGATATTGTCTAACGCTGTTATACTGGGAGCTAATAACTTAGATTGTTTTGATGGTTATCTTGTTTCTTTCTATGAAAGACATGGGTTTAAAGAAGTAAGAAGAGAAGCAAACTGGACGGCTGGTGCTGCCGATGTAGTTTTTATGGAAAGATAAGTTATGATTATTAATAGCCCGGTACACTTTATCGGGCTATAATCTATTAAGATACTAATAAAGGATAGCAATGAAAACTATTGAAGAACTAACAGAACTTCAAGTAAAACTTGAAATAGGTATGAAGCTGGCAGGAACTGAGCGCTTTCATAAAAAGAATGATAATGCTATAAAGAAAGGTTCAAGCTCAGAAACACAATGGAATAAACGTATCATAAACAACTTAATTGAACCTATGTCAGATGCTATCCAGGCTTATATTAAATACTATACTGGTAGAAGAGGGAAGCCAGTAAAAGCCCTTGCTTATATTAAACTGGTTAAACCAGAAATAGCCAGTTTTATTGCCTTAAAGACAGCGATAGACCAGTCTGTTAAAGAGACTAACTTAGATGCTATTATCATTAAGATAGGACAAAAGATTGAAGATCAAGTGAGATTTGAAGCCTTAGAAAAACATTCAAAAGCTTATGTTACAAAGATAAAAAAAACATATAATAAAGCAAGATCAAAATCTTATGATCACAAGAAAAAAGCTTTAATGGCTGGTGAAAGAAAACTATCTAAAGAGACTAAAGATTTTAAACCAATTACAAGATGGGAACCATGGGGTATAGACGCTCATATACATATTGGTTCAATGCTTATTACTATCATACTGGATAATATTACATTTGAAGGGCAGCCTGTATTTAAGAAGATTAACAGTTTTAAAAAGAAAGGAACAAATAAATATAGTGAAGTTACAAGACTTGTTCCTACTAATACAGTATGTAGTTGGATAGATGAATATAAAGTTATAATGCAAGAACAAGCTCCAGCTTATAGACCATGCGTTATTCAACCAAAAGATTGGATTAGTCCAGTGAATGGTGGTTATCATATACCGGAGATTAGTGAAACGTTACCGCTTGTTAAGTGTAGAAAGTCTCAATTAAGAAAATTAACTAAAAAGCAAATGCCTTTGGTTTATAAAGCTGTTAATACACTGCAAAGTATACCCTGGTGCATAGCTAAGGATGTGCTTGGAGTTGCTAAGGATATTCAGGCATTAGGTATTGACTTAGCTATGCCACAAAGAGAGCCTTACCAAATACCAGCATGTCCTGTACCTACTGAATTTTCAGACTTTAAAGGTAAGGAACTACAAAGAGTTTTAACAGAACAGGAATGGTCAGACTTTATTGATTGGAGAAGGGAAGCAACAAGTATATATCAAGCAGATAATACAAGAAAAGCTAAATATATATCTTTTCATAGCACACTAAGTACAGCGGATATGTACAAAGACTTTGATAAGTTTTACTTTGTGTATACACTGGACTCAAGGGGTAGATTTTATGCTAAGTCTGATACTATCTCTCCACAAGGTGATGATTTTCAGAAGGGTTTAATTAGATTTGCTAAAGGTAAAGCATTAGGTAAAGATGGTAAGTACTGGTTAGCAGTACATGGTGCTGGTAAGTTTGGGAATGATAAGTGTACATTCGATGAAAGAGTTCAGTTCATTGAAGATATGACAGATGATATAAGAGACTTTGTAGTTGATCCACTTACTAATACAGCATGGGCTGGTGCTGATAAACCCTGGCAGTTCCTTAACTGGTGTTTTGAGTGGGCTGCACTTGCTGATTGGATTGATAGTGAAAAGGATGAAGCTAACTTTATATCTTATATTGCTTGTTCTCAAGATGGTTCATGCTCTGGTTTGCAACACTATTCAGCAATGCTTCGTGATTTAATTGGTGGTTCAGCCGTTAACTTAGTACCAGGAAATAAACCAAAGGATATATATAAACAAGTTTCTGATCTTGTTATAGTGAAATTAAAGGAAATAGCTGAGACTGGACAGACTAAGTTTGAAGTAAAGGACAATAATACACCTATCAGCCCTGCTACATTAAAAGAAATTGCAAGTTCATTACTGTCAATTAAAAATGGTATAAATAGAAGTTTAACCAAGCCACCTGTTATGACTAAAACGTATGGCTCTACCTTTATTAGGTGCATGGATACCACCTTAAATTACTTTATGGAACTACAAGAAAAAGAGAACAAACAAGCTAAAGCAGAAAAGAGAGAGCCTATCAAGGTTCATTCTTTTGCATCTTATGGTGAAGAAGGAATCAGTTTAAAGATTGCTCAAACAGTATGCGCTAAAATGATATGGGAAGCTCTGAATGAGACAGTAACTTCGGCGGTAGATGCTATGCAATTTATTAAAGATGTATCCAGTTATATGACAAAAGCAGGAAGTCATGTAGAATGGGAAACACCAACTGGATTTATAGTTGAACAAAAAGAATTTGAATGTAAGGCAAGGAGAATTAAAACCCAACTCTTAGGTAATACCAGGTTTTCTGTTTCAGAAGAGACTATGACATTAGACTTAAACAAAATGAAAAGCTCAAGTTCTCCTAATTTTGTACACAGTATGGATGCAAGTCACTTGACCTTAGCTGTTAATGCTTTTGAAGATGCAGGTTTTAGCGGAATAGCAGTTGTTCATGATGATTTTGGGACTCATGCTTGTGATACACCTAAACTAAGGATATTACTTAGGGAAACATTTGTTAAAATGTACAATGATAATGATGTACTTAAACAGTTACTTGAATATAATGAAGCTATTTTATTGGAAGAGATAGATATTCAAGTACCAAATACAGGTGATCTTGATATAAAAATGGTACTTGAGTCTGATTATGCCTTTGGTTAATTAGCTTAACAGTAACTAACTTCAAGCCCTGGCCTTTAATTAGGTCAGGGTTTTCTTGTTATTTATTTAGGGACCAGTATATGACTGGGAGTATGAAGAATTAAGATGCAGAAACATGGAATGTAAAGAGTAAGTACAAGTTAAGATCATATTCTTAATTAAGAACCAGTATAGATAAGAGAGAGAGAATAGTAGTTAAGGTAACTAAGAAATATTAGATAAGTTATAGCGGTACAAGGTAAAACTACTTCTTGTTTTCTTGTTATTTATTTAGGGACCAGTATAGGATAGAGAGAAAGAGAGAGAAAAGAAATAACAAGAGAGTATAGTAGTTATAGTAGTATAAGTAGTATAAGAGAGTATAGTATAAGAAGTAACAAGAATCATTATCAACTATCAAGGAGTTTAAGTATGTCAGAATCAATTAGAGTAGAAAGTATTAGGCATCATGAAGTTGTTTGCAACTATAATATAAGATTAAATACCTGTATGGGTTGTTTGCATCGAGACTCTTGTTCTGAGAAGTTTTATGTAGAGCCTGGTGATTACTGTAATAAGAAGGAGGTTAGACATGCAGATTAGTTCTGTTATCCCTATTAAGTCACGCAAGGTAAAAGGTTTAAAGACCAGCAAGTCAAAGGATAAGAAACTAATAAGACGGAATCGTAGAATAGAACGGGCAATCAAGCATGGAGAATACAAAGAGTCTAACAGTGTTAGACAGGAAGATTCAACTCCTATGAGTGATATTCAAGCCTTTCTAAAGGCATTAACAAAAGTCTAACACTGTTAGACTCAGGAGAATAACATGATAGTAATGAACCAGCCTTGTCCTATGTGTCAGGAGACAGGACATGATCAGAGGGGGACCAACTTAATGGTCTTCTCAGATGGTGGTCGTTTCTGTAATAGAGTGCATTGGCATAAGAATAATCAGACTTATTATATTGCACCTGATTCAGACGATCCTATACTTGATATGGAAATTAATGGAAACATAAAGTATAGTATAGAGCAGTTCAAAGAGTTATGCAAGGAGGGTAAGTTAGACAGCTCTGCTCTCCGGCATCTTGCCCTTTCAGGTATGAGAGGTCAGGATAGATGGGATGTATCAACAAAAGAAGAACGGCAGCATATGCTCAAGGAGAAGGAATTAGACTATGAATACTTCAAGCGACTCAAGATTAAGAACTTGGTTACAAGACATATTAAAGGAGAAATTGCCAAGTTCTATGACGTTAGGGTTGGACACGACCAGGATGCAAAGGTTGACAAGCACTTATATCCACAGTATGACAGGTCAGGTAATTGGAAGGGAGCTAAATGTAGAACTCTACCCAAAGACTTTAGATATGGACACTTAGGTTGGTTGTGGGGTAAAGGACTACTGTTTGGTCAGATAACTATGTCTGAGATACTAAGCAGGGGAGGCAGAAAGGATACTCTCTTACTTGTTGGAGGGGAATGTGATGCTATGGCATCTCAGCAAATGCTTCAAGAGTCAAGGAAGGGTACTAAGTGGGAGGATATTCCTTTCCATGTATGGTCTCCTAATAAGGGAGAGTGTGCGCTTCAAGAGATTATAGATCAGAAGGAAGAGATTAATAAATTCAAGAAGATAATACTATGCTTTGATGATGATGAAGTTGGTCATAAACTTACAAGAGGTGTAGCTAAGTTATTTCGTTCTAAAGCTTTTAAGCTGTCACTGCCAAGTACATGCAAAGATCCTAATGATTGTCTTATGCAAGGGAAGGAGAAAGAGTTTGTCGATTCTTGGTGGAATCCAGTAGATCCTTTTGAGGGTGGAGTCGTAGCAGGTGCAAGTAAGTACAGAGATAAAGCAAAGGAACAACCTGTAATGGGGCTGTCTTGGCCTTGGCCTGAATTAGATGCAGTAACTTATGGCATACGAGAGCATAGCCTGTATGTCTTTGGTGCTGGCACTGGTGTTGGAAAAACTAAGACAACTAAGACAATCGTTGATCATCTTATTAATAAACATAAAGAACCCGTGGTTGTTATCTATCTTGAAGAACAAGCAGAGAAAACAGTTCGGTCTTTTGCTGGTGAATTAATTGGTAAGGATTTAACAGCTCCACCTCTTAATGATCCAGATGATCCAGACTATACATCAATGCGTGATTATACAAAGGAGCAAGCAGATGCAGCAATAGATAAAATATGTGACGATAATATGTTAATGATAGGAGACCTGGAAGGAAGAAAGGATGTTGATTCTGTACTTGAGGTTTGTGAAGAAGCTTTAGCTTTAGGTTATAAGCACTTTATCATTGATAATTTAACAGCCTTTGAACACAATCAGAAAGAAGGTAGAGCTGGTTCAGTTCAAGCTATAGATACTACTATGAAGAGACTTGGAACTTTTAAGGATGAACAGCCTGTTAGTCTCATACTACTGTCGCATCTTAAAAGACCATATGGTGAAAGGAAAGCTCATGAAGCAGGAGGTGCGGTACAGATCAGTGACTTTAGAGGGTCTGGTTCTATAACATTCTGGGCTAATGCTGTTATAGGTATTGAAAGAAATACTATTGCTGAGACAATGGAAGAGAGATGCTTAACTTGTTTTCACTGTATTAAGAACAGGGATGTAGGCTATAAGGTTGGAACAAGGGTGTATGCTTCATTTGATTTTAAGACTGGAAGATTAATTAGCACAGATAAGAAACCAAATGAAGACAGAAAAGGATTTGACTATGGAGTAGATAAACAAGAAGAGACAGACTTTTAATCTAAAGGAGATGTAGTATGTCATTAAGAATGATAGAGGGTGAATCAAGGAAACAGTTCTATGAAGCAGCCGGAACTAAAGATGTCTTTCCATATGAACAGATAATCAAGTCGGGAGAAGAAGGGCCACAGTTAATGCCATTCTTTACAAGTCTATACAATGGACCTCCTTATGATAGGACTACAAGAAACATGGCAGTAGATGGTTCAGTTACTCCTGTTAAGTTCTTCTTGCCTGTACCCTCTACTCAGATATGGAGTATGGCTAACTTTATGTTTATCATAAGGGATTCAAAAACTCTTGATGCCGCTGGCTGGGGTAACAATGGAGGTGTTAGTTTAGCTAATGGTATGCGTGTTGGTGTAACGATTAATAGTGTAGATTATGATTTTACTCCATTGCCTTGGATCAATCATACCGATCTTGTTTCAATTGGTGGTAGGTTTGAGCTTCATGCTTGGGGTCAAGGAGATGACTTCGTTTCCCTGTATATCAGAGTTTCTAATTTTGTAGGAACAAGGGTCAGGCTGGATGGTTCTCGTGGTGATACATTCTGGATGCAAGTTAATGATGACCTAACCTACATAACAGAACAAAGGTGTATGTGCAATGGAATTATTGAAGGTGTTTACCTTGATTAAGGGACCAGTATAGATAAGAAAGACTTGAGTTAATATAAATAAGGAGACTTAATGAAAACTATATTTATTATATCAGGAGAGGATCATTCTGTTGTTGGTTCTATTACAACCAGCAAGCCTATAGATGGTTATGAGTTGGAGACCGTAACTATTGGTGATTCTCTTGCTTACATCTGCATCGTACAAGATAGATTAACTGGCCTTAATCTAATAGCTGATTCAAATTAATAGTCTAACACTGTTAGACAGAAGGAGATTAGATATGATTACTGAGTTAACCAAAGAACAAAAAGATATTCTTGGCAATGAAAACTTCAAAGGTATCCTTGTTATAGCGGACTCTTCACCTTGCTGTTATTGTTCTAACTTTTATTTCAAAGATGAAGTATATGATCCTTGTTTTGATTGTAGAAATCTTATTAACTTTGTTGGAATAGAATGCGTCACCTGGGAGAATTAATATGAATGGTAAAGGTAGAATCATAACGGCTGACATAGAGACTATCGGTTTATTATGGGATATGAAGGGATATGAGAATGAGATTCATGTAATAGTTGCTAAGGATTATGAGACTGGTGAAGTCTTTACTTTCTTTGATGACTTTGATATGCGGATCAATCCAGTATGGATGGATGATTATGATGCTGACACTTCATTTAAGGCTGGTTCTATTCAGGATGGGGTTGAACTACTCAGATCCTGTGAAGTGCTTATTATGCACAATATTTCGGGCTTTGATGCCCTTGCAATTGAGAAAGCATACGGCTCATTCAAGCGCAATCACTTTGAAGTAAGAGTCAATGCAAAGTATTCTGATATCATGCCATATAAGACGATGGATACAGTGGTAATGAGCCGTGTTCTTAACCCAGAGAGACAGCTTCCAGGTGAAGTGTATAGTATGGGTATCAAATTACCGGGACCACATACAATTGAATCACACGGCATCCGTATGGGCAGATTCAAACCGCATCATGAAGACTGGTCTTGTTTAACTGGTGATATGATTCATAGGTGTATAGAGGACGTTGAGATAGGTGAATCTATGTTTAGATCACTTCTTGTTCCAGAGTGGAGAGAGCAGCTATCAAGGCCTAACAAAATGACAGGCCTTGATATTAGGAATGCTTATTTCTGTGAACTACGGATGGCTTTCTCAATTGCAAGACAAGAACAGCGGGCCTTTGCAGTAGATGTCAATCTAATGAATGAACTATTAGTTGAGATGGATGATAAAATACTGTCAGTTGAGAAAGCTTTCAGACCGAATATGCCTAAGCGTATAAAGAAAAAGAAACTAACTCAAGTTCAGATTCAAGGTCTTGTAAATAAAGTATCAGATGCAGTAGATGTTAAGACCAGCTTACAATATGAACAAGACTTAGAGATAGGTGACTACAAAGCATCTTATGCTACTACTTATTGGAAGCTTGTAACAGCAAAGGGAGAATATCTCAAGAATGTTACAAAGTATATACCTAAAGCAAGAGGATTTGAGCATGAATTTAGTCCAGAAGATTTACCAGTTCATGGTCCCTTTACTCCCATTGTATGGGAAGATATACCATTAGGTAATAGAGATCAGGTTAAACAATTGCTGTATAAGTTTGGATGGAAAGGGGTTAACTACAATGACACAGAGCTGGCTTATATTGAAGACAATAATGGAGAGTTACCATATCCTTGGTCAGGTAAAATAGATTCAGATAGCATTGAAGCCTGGGAAGAGTCAGGTTCAAGTATACCTGATTGGTGTAAAGGTATTGCTGAATGGTATGTTATTAACTCACGTCGTAATCAAATTCTTAATAAGAAAGACACTGCATACTTTGATAAGAATAAATGCTGGCCGAGACAAGCCAGTGGTAAGAATGAATGTCGTGGTCTATTAGCTAATGCAGTTAACTTTGATGAAGAGTCTATTTGGTATAAGCATAATGCTCAATCTTTCTATGCAGAAGAAGGACACTGGCCTACTGAGGGACACTGGAGGGTTCCAGCAAAAGCATTCCATGCAGCTACTAATACATTTAGGATGCGTCATAAGGTTGTTGTGAATATACCTTCCCGTGGTTTATATGGTAAAGAGATGCGGAAGATATTTATAGCAGGACCTGGAAAGATGATGCTTGGTTGTGACGCATCTGGTTTAGAGCTTAGAATGTTAGCTCATTTCATGAATGATCCAGACTATCAGAAGATCATACTGCATGGTGATATACATACACATAATCAAACCTTAGCTGGATTATCTAAGAGAGATTATGCTAAGACTTTTATCTATGCTTTCCTTTACGGGTCTGGTATACCTAATCTTGCAAGACAGCTTGGACTTGATATGCACACAGTAGAAGTTGCAGTATCTAAGTTCAAGAGAGAGCTACCTCAGCTTACAGATCTACTTGAAAGAGTAGAGAAGGCAGGTAAGAAGTTTGGTTATCTACTTGCAGTCGATGGTCGCTGGGGTAGGATAAGATCAAAAGGTGGTTCTTTGCTATTGCATACTGCTTTGAATTTACTACTTCAAATGACAGGTAGTTTAGTTATGAAGTGGGCGCATATTCATGCAGAAGATGAGTGTGCAAGACTTGGAATCATTAATGATATTAATTCTTTTCCTATTGTTGTGCATATGCACGATGAATTTCAAGGTGAAGTTGAAGAGTGTGAAGTAGAAGAAGTCACATACCAGATACCTATCCAAGACTGGAAAGATGAAGAGAAGAGAATATATTATGATGAAGCTGGTCGTATGTTCTCAGCACCAAAGATCATAGGAGAGATGGAAGATGATGAAAGATTAACCTATACTATACAGCGTCTGTATCATCCACTTGGGGAGCAGTATTGTAAAGCACTTGAGTGGGCGGGTAAACACTTAGGACTAAGATGCCCAACCGCAGGAGAGTACATGATTGGTGACAGTTGGGCAGACACACATTAAAGGAGGCTTATGACAATAACTTATATTATATCTGCTATTACAACGGCAGTAATAATTCCATTCTTTGCACCTTTACTTTTGGATGCCTTAGCTGGTATCTATATTGAGATAAGAAATAAGACAAGCAATAAACCTACTTGGGTCGTAGGTGTGTCTTTTAAGGATATCATCTTAACTAATGCTGCATCTTTAGGTCCTTGTTTTATAGTATCAAAGACTTGGAAGTTTATTGTATTAAAGGAGCAGGGATCTAATCCAGGGTATATTCGTATTAAGAAGAGAGACTTAATGAAGGCTATAACAATAGAGTCTAAGCCTATTTATAAATAATTAGGGACCAGTATAGATAAGAGACTAACAGTAAAAGGAGAACACTATGGCGTATGATGATTTTGATTATGGAACGAAAGAAGAGATTAAAGAACCAGGAATAGATTTTAAGAATCCAACAGAGGGTGATCACTCAGCAAGGCTTAGGAGTCTGATTCATGTAGGCATGTATAGGGAAGAGTTCAAAGGTGAAAAGAAGAAACCATTTCCCCAGGTTATTGCTATCTTTGAATTGAAAGAAGATGATGACTTTGAAGATGATACTGTCACACCACTTACTATTTCTAAATCCTTTCCACTAAAGAAAGGAGACCGGGCATTTTGTACTAAGTTTCTTGCAGCATTAGATCCAGAAAAGAAAGCGAAAGGTTTTGATGATATTATTGGAGCTGCTTGTACAGTTACTTGCAAGGGTAGCAAAGATAAGAATGAAGATGGAACACCTAAGTTTATTAATTTTGGTGGAGTTTCTGGATTGCCTAAGAAGTTTGCTGCTATGATGGACCCACTTATCTTGGAAGGAGTAGGTCATGTTCCTTTTGATAAGCTTACAAAGGAAGCAGTGCTTGAGCTTAATCCTATCCGTGAAGTTAATATGGTGCTAATGAAGTCAGAGAATTATAAGGGATCAAAAGCTGAAAAGATTATTAATAATATAAGAGAAGATAATCCAGAGTTTGCGGTTAGAAAGAAGAAGGAAGATGCAGAAGAGACTAAGAGTAAAGCCAAAGAGATTATAGAGAAGAAAGACCCTGATCTAAATGAAGAAGAAGAATTTTAATTAGGGACCAGTATAGATAGAGCAAGATAATAATAATTTAAATTTGGAGGTTAACTGCTATGGCAGAAGTTATTGAAGTATTCGGACAGTTCGCAACAAGAGTGAATGACAAGATTAAACTATTTGCAAACAAGGGAGAAGCTGAATCCGCTGCAATTATGGAAGAGCAGTCTTCTGCTTTTCTTGAACGAGCAGAGGCTTATTGTGTTTCTCGTGAAATTGATATTGAATCAAAGATGGCAAGAGGCAAGATTAATGTTATCATTGACTTTCTTGCATATGAAGCTGTTGCTGATTCTGAACCAGAAGAAGAAGAAGCAGAAGACTTTTAGCAAATGAAGAAGTACCAGCTTCATATGCAAGAGCAGTCTTTTACTTTCTTGAAAGAGCAATAAGACTTTCAGCAAAAATGAAGTTGTAACTTCTTCATATGCAAGAGCAGGAATGGTTAGACTTTATTGATTAGAGTAGAGAAGTAACATAGCCCCATCCATTAATTTGGATGGGGTTCTTTTCTTACATTAAATAGTCTAACAGTGTTAGACTAAAGGAGGTGTATGAATTTTGATTATGGAGTAGATCCTAATCTCATGATAGCCTCGGATCACTCAGAGACTAAGAGGTGGCCTACAGATGGAGAGCTGGTAGGACTATTTGATGCAGATACTATACCTTATTTGGTTGGATATACCAGCACTGAGCAAGAGTATCTTTCTTTTAAGAGAGCAAAGTCTCCATATGATACCAGCATTTGGAAGGCAAAGATAAATCATGTCAGTCATATAATTAATTCAACCCTTTCCGTAGCTGGTTGTGATGCTGCATTATTCTATCTTACTGATAGCTTTAAGAACTTTAGATTAGAAGTTGGTACACTTAAAAAATATAAAGGACAGCGTAAGTTAGATAAGCCTCCATTCTTTAAAGAAATTAAGAGTTGGATTAGATCATATCATTCAGCTAAACTATCTAACCTGTGTGAGGCAGATGATGAAATAAGTATTGAAGCTTGGAGAAGACATAAGATCTTTGCTAAAGAGAATGGAGTAGAAAATCTATTTAGTGATATGCATCGAAAGTTCTCTGGCTTTTGCATCTTATCTCAAGATAAAGATTTAAATATGATTCCTGGTTTACATAATTCAGTAGGCAAATTAACCAATAAAGATAATGAGATATGGGTAGACAGAATAGGTTGGCTTGATCCTAAGTACAAAGAGGTTGAGGTTAATGCTTATGAGTATTGGCCTTTGTTTGACGGCAAGGAACTTGATCCAAGAGACTTATTCACTTTTCGTCCTTGCAGTCTTCATCCAGTTTCTCATTTTGAAGTGGTGTGTGAAGACAGTGGATGGGAGAGAGAGTATACTTGGTATTGCCTTGATGATAAAGCCAAGGCGCAGGAACAAGACACTATTACCCGTGGTCCACGGAAGGGTGAAGGAAAATATAAGCGGGTACAGGTAGGAACAAAGATTAAGAATAATATAACTAAGCTTAAAGGAGCTGGTCTATTATTCTTTTATGCTCAAATCATTATGGGAGACTCTGTAGATAACTATCCAGGGATTCCAGGGTCTGGACCTAAGAGAGCCTATGAAATACTTGAAGGTGCAAAGACTGAATATGATATGTATTGTCGTGTTCTTAAAGCTTATACTCAATATTATATAAATAAAGATAAAGCTTTAGATATGCTAATAGAACAAGCTCAGTTAGCTTGGATGCAGACAGAGAAGTTTGAGTTATGGCAGCCACCTACTAAGGAGAAAGGATCTTATCCTTTATGAAACCAATTAAGATGAAAAGAAAAGAGATACCAAGTGTAAGGAGAATGCTTCTAAATAAACAGAATGGTATCTGCCCTATTTGTGGAAAGGATTTAACAAGAACAAAGACAGTTAATCAAGTGATTGATCATGATCATAAGACTGGTTATGTTAGAGCAGTAGTTCATAGGGGCTGCAATAAGGTAGAAGGTTCTGTTATGAAGACCATCCAACGATGGGGTAAAGCTACTTCCATGAGTGAGGTTATGAAGACAGCGCAAAGGCTTATTAACTTTTGGGAACTATATAGTGAAGCTCAAACAAATATAATTTATTATAATCATAAGACTGCTGCTGAGAAACGAGTAGCTTATAATGCAAAGAGAAGGAGGGCAAGAAAGAATGCGTAAAGCTTTGACTGTTAAATGGAATCGTGATAGAGGATTGCTTGATACTTTTAACCCTGGGCTGGAAGTAAGTATGTTGAGTGAAGAAGCAAAGGAGTTTTATAATGCAGAAACTCTTAGTCATATGCTGGCTGAATATGCTGACTTCATCTTTGTCCTTGATGGTACTCAGGCAAAGTTTGGTAGTTATATTGCAGAGTCTTATAGCGATCAGATTAATATCTTTAGGAAATATAAGGAGATATTAGAGTGGGCTAACGTAGTTTTGTTGGATATGCAGGAACACCTATGCAGTATGCTTGGTGAAAACTATAATGAAGTAAGTGGATTAATAAAGATGGCATCTTCCTTTGTAGTTAGTTGTAATAATTTGAAAGGTACAAAGAAAGAAAATGGAAAGGTTGTAAAGAATACTGATCATGCAGATCCTGCTGTTCTTATTCAAGAAGAATTAGATAGGCTTGGCTTTTAATGAAAAGTAAGATAGAGGTTGAAAAGCTAACAGGTATTGATCTAATGCAGTGGGCTTGCAGTATGACTATAGATGCAGAAACGCATATGACTTTAGATCGCATCTATCGTAATGAACACTCTCCTATGCGTACTCAGTTGTTTAAGCTCAGTATGTACAATATTCCTACTTTTGTCAGCACTCATTTTGTCAGGCACAATATCGGTATCATCGGTCACTATTGCAAGACTCAAAGAGATGATAAGGTTAATATTAATAATCCGAATAGGTGGACTCCAACTAATCATGGTATACTATGTAATGCTCAAGCACTCATAAACATTGCAAGGAAACGATTATGCTTTAAGTCTCATATAGAAACTGTAAAGATTATGTTAGAGATAAAGAGAAAGATAGGTATTGTTGATCCAGATCTGGAAAGATTATTAGTTCCAGAATGTGTATATAGATCAGGTGTTTGCTATGAAGATAAGATGTGTGGTAAACAGAAATTAATTAAACATTGGAAGGAGGTTTAGCTTGACAGAGTCTATATGGAAAACTTCTTTTGCTAAGAATATCTTTGATGCAAAGTATGCTAACCCTAACACACCAACATGGGAAGCAGAGGCAGAAGTTCTGGTAAGGGAGGTATGTGAAGGACTCTTGAGTGAGTCAGAGATTCTTGAACTGATTGACATAGTATACACTATGAAGTTCATACCGGCTGGAAGATACCTATACTATGCAGGACATGAAGCAAGCTTCTATAATAATTGTTTTTGTCTTGGAGCAGAAGAAGATACGAGAGAAGAGTGGGCCAGACTAACCCATAACGCTATGTCTTGCCTTATGTCTGGTGGTGGTATTGGTGTTGATTATAGTCTATTGCGTGGGAAGGGGGCATTACTAAGCAGAACCGGAGGCATTGCATCTGGTCCTATTAATCTAATGGAAGTTATTAATGAGGTAGGAAGGAATGTAATGCAAGGAGGTTCAAGAAGATCCGCTATGTATGCTTCACTTAGCTGGAAGCATCCTGATATTATGGATTTTATTCATGCCAAGGATTGGTCTGATACAGTAAAAGAGATGAAGGCTCAAGACTTTAACTTCCCTGCCAGACTGGATATGACTAACATTTCTGTTAACTATGATGATGATTTCTTTACTGCTATTAAGGCAGGAGATGCACAAGCAAAAGAAGTATGGAAGCATAATATATTGCAGATGCTATCAACGGCTGAGCCTGGTATGTCTATTAATCTTGGTGATAATAAGAATGACACACTAAGAAATGCTTGTACCGAATTTACATCGGAAGAAGACAGTGATGTCTGTAACTTAGGTTCAGTTAATATGGGTAACATTGAAAGTAGAATTGAGTTTGCAAGAGTATGTTATCTTGCATCTAAGTTCTTAGTTTGTGGTGGATATAGAGCTGAACTACCTTATGATAAAGTCATTGAGACCAGAGAGAAGAACCGAAAGATAGGCCTTGGATTAATGGGTATGCACGAATGGTTGTTAAAGAATAACTATCGTTATGAGATGAATCCAGAACTTGAAGAGTGGCTTACTACTTATGTAGGTGCAGGTGAAGCTGGAGCTAATAAGATTAGTGATAAGCTTAATATCAATAGACCTAAGAAGTATAGAGCAATTGCGCCTACTGGTACTATAGGTATTCTTGCAAGCACAACAACTGGAATTGAACCACTCTTTGCTATAGCTTATAAACGTCGTTATCTTACGAATGGTACAAAGTGGAATTATGAATATGTGATAGATGCAACAGCGGATCGTATGATTAGAGAGTATGATTTAGATCCTGATTCTATTGAGACCTCCAGTACTCTTGCCAGCGATCCTGAAAGAAGGATTAAATTCCAAGTAGAAGTACAGAAGTATGTTGATATGGCTATCTCAAGCACTCTTAATCTGCCAGCATTTGAAGAGCAAGAATTTACACCGGAGTGGTTTGGAGATATGCTATTGAAACATGCACCTGCTTTGCGTGGTATGACTTGCTATCCAGATGGTAGTAGAGGTGGACAGCCATTAACGGCTGTATCTTATAATGCTGCAAAGAAACTGTCAGGTGTAGTCTTTGATGAAACAGAAGAGAAGTGTTCAGGAGGTGTGTGTGGTATTTAAGTAAAGGAGGTTATATGGAAAAGATTATTGGTGTGATACCTGATTTACATATTCCAGGGCAGGTATCCTATGCCTTAGAATTTATTAGAGATACGTTCAGTGATCATAGAGTAACAGATGTAATTTGTATAGGTGATTTGGTAGATCATCATTATATTAGTTTCCATAATAATGAGCTTGATGCAGATAACCCAATTGATGAATGGAGAAAAGCAAAGCTTGAACTTATGAGATGGGTTAAAGCGTTTCCAAAGATGAAGCTTTGCTCTGGTAATCATGATGAACGTAATGTAAGGGCAGCTAAAATTGTTGGACTACCAGAAGATATCTATTTGAAAAAGATTAATGATGTGTATGATCTACCTTCTGAGTGGAGATGGCGAACAAGATGGGATGTAGATAAAGTAATCTATGAACATGGAGTAGGTAGTTCAGGTATGTATGGTGCTAAGAACACAGCTTTGAAATTAGGATCAGCTTATGTTCAAGGACATACTCATGCTCATGCTGCTGTCTTTGATATAGTTCAAGCAAGGACAAGATTTGCTGGAATGAACGTAGGTGCATTAATAGATAAAGATAAGTATCAAGCCAGGTATGCTAAGAATATATTTAAGACTGAAATGTCTTTAGGTTGTGGTATAGTCTATGCACCTGACAGTATGAGATTCATACCTTTTAAATGATAATTATAAGGAGGCACAGTGAAAGAAAGTAAAGATGTTAGATCTTATAATATTGGTTTATCCAATTATGCAACTAAAACTATACAACCTTGGGATATATGGTTAGAGTACGATCTTAACCCATGGGATGCTGATATCATTAAACGTATATTAAGAACTAAGGCAGGTGAAGATTCTATCGAAAAGTATGAGAAGGTTATTCATGTTGCTAAAGAGCGTATTCGTCAGTTAATTGAAACAGACTAACACTGTTAGACAAGGATATATTATGTATGAAGATAACTATAAACCTTGGTATGATGTTGAAGATAACTATAAACCTTGGTATGATGTTGAAGGTATTGAGTGCCAGTGCATAAAAGATGGTGTTGATTCTGAATGGGAGTGGATTCCTGAATTTGGATACTACATGTGCGCTGGCTGTGGTGCTATACAATAATTAAAAGGAGAAACTAATGAATATATTTGAAGCACTTGGTCTTCCTTCTAATCACCGTAGTAAGGATAAGGTGGCAATGAAGGTCAAACACTTTGATGAAGTACCTGACTCCAAAAAACCAAGAAGAGGCATCTATTGTGGACAGATTAAGAAGGATGGTATATTCTGTCATGTACTTAAAAAGGGTAAAGACTTTAAATTCTTTTCAAGAACTGGTTCAGAGCTGACTAATACTTATGCACTTATTCACCAACTTGAGCTATGGGGAGATGAGTTGAGAGATGGTGTCTATATAGCTGAGCTTTGTTGTGATAGCTGTAGTCTTGAAGAACTGTCTGGTATATTTAACCCTAACCGGAAGCGACTTTTAAGTAAAGATCAGTATAATTATATGCTTAGATCCCAGCTTTACTATCATGATTATCTAACTATAGATGACTTTATCAGTGGTGAATCTGATACAACCTATGATTGGAGATACCGTTACCTTAAGGCTAAGCTACCTCCTGTCTTTAATTTGCTTGATGTCTCACTTCTTCATATTGATGATATAAAAGATTTTGCACAGTATCATATTGCTAATGGAGAAGAGGGAGTAGTAATTAAAAGGGAGTGTACTTGGAAAGCAGGACATAGGGGTAATAAGCAAATGAAAATTGTACGAGGTGTAGATTTTGATCTTCTTTGTATTGGAGTAGAGGAGGGTACTGGAAAATATAAAGGAAAGATAGCTAACCTTATCTTTAAATGGGAAGATGGAAAACAGATCAAAGCTATGCTTGGTAAGGGATGGACTCATGTAGATGCTTCTGCTATGTTTTCTGCTTATACAGATAGTCAAATGGATAATGTAGGTACTAATCCTAATGATCCGGTTGGTAAGATTTTTCGTGTATACGCACTACAAAGATCCAGTAAAGGATTATTACGTTTACCTAAAGTTGGAGAGTTACGTTTTGATAAGGAGGTTCCAGATGTCTAATATGTCTAAGATGTTGCTTATATCAAAGCTTATATCTGCATTAGATGAAGGAGAAGAGATATCCTTTGCATTGAGAAATGAAGCTAATCACTATGGTATTAATATAGAACAAGTAAGAGAGGTTATAAGAGATATAAATGAAAAAGAAGCTAAGTACATTAACTCAGAGTCCAGCAAGGATGATTACTACAACGAAGAAGAATGGCTCAAGTATCCCAAGGCTCACACCTGATGTCTATGATTTCTTAATGAGAATGTTAGAACCAAGTAAGTTAGGGCATACAGCTTGTCATGCTGATATGATTCGTAATGTAGTTCTTGAGGATTTAAGAAGGAGGATACATGCAGTATATAACAAGGATAGCCTGTGATCTTGATCTTATGCGACTGATTACTGTAGGTGAAGAATACTTCTCTGAAATTAGCAGGTGGACTAATTTCACATATAGCTCAGAGAAAGTAATGAAAAGTGCAATGGCTGCAATAAGAAATAAGGATCATAATATCTTCATGGCAGTCGGTGAAGATAACGAAATACTTGGGTTTCTTTGGGGTTGTATTACAGGACAGATATGGTCAGATGATCCAGTAGGTCATGATGTATTCTTGTATGTGAGACCTAAGTTCCGTGGTAATAATATCGCCAAGTCAATGGTTAAGATGTTCCTTGATTGGTGTCAAGCTTGTGGTTGTAAAGGTGTTCAATGCGGTGCTAACTCTGGTATACAAGATGATGCACCTGCTGTTAATATGTATAGATCACTCGGTTTTGGACCGGGTGGTAGATGTTTTAACCTACAATTTAAAGGAGATGAATAATGGGATCAAGTCCAAGTGTAGCAGATCCGGCAAGCAGACCGGAAAGAACTATTGAAACAGAAGCAGAAGATATCGTATTGGGTAGCCCTGATGATCAACCTGGGGATCTTAAAGTACAGGGTAAAAGGGCTTTAATTAAACCATCTGGAGGTGCTAAGGCTGGTTCTTCTGGTCTAAATGTATAATGCAAAGCATACTTAAAGCTGTAAAGGGAGGAGTTGGAACTGCTGTTGATTTGGAGGGTAGATATAAAACCCTTTCCTCAACCAGGAACCAGTACCTGGATAGAGGTAGAGAATACAGTAGGTTTACATTACCTTATATACTGCCTGATACAGAGGGAATACAGGCAGCCGATGCTAATCAGCATGGATATCAAGGTATTGGCGCTCGTTCTGTTAATCATTTAGCAAATAAACTAACCACCTCATTGTTTCCAGTTCAACGTAGTTTCTTTAAATTAGAGTTTGAATCAGAAGCTAAGGCAGCTTTACAAGCTGCTGGTTATGATCCTACTTCTTTGTCAGAGCTATTAGTGGAAGCAGAGAATAGGGTAGATAGTCTACAGAACAAGATGGCTGCAAGAGTAGCTTATGTAGATGCTTTTAAAAGTCTACTGATTTCAGGTAATGTGCTTATGTATATTCCTAAAGAAGAGAAGCTACAAGCTATTAAGTTAAATCGTTATTGTTGTAGAAGAAATACATCTGGTGGTTTGGTTGAATTAATCATTGAAGAGAAGAAACACTTTTCATCTATGTCTGATGAAATTCAATCTATATTAAAAAAACTTAAAGGAGAAGGTGTATGTAAGAGAGATGAAGAAGTTACTCTTTATACTTGGATTTGTCGTATTGATAGAGAAAAGTTTGGGGTTGCTCAGTCCTGTCTTGGAGTTCAGATTAAACCTTTTCAGGAAATAAATGAAGAAGACTTACCTTGGATTCCACTAATGTGGAACTATACTAATGGTGAAGATTATGGTCGTGGATTAGTAGAAGATCACGCTGGGGACTTCTATGTTATTGAAATCTTATCAGAGGCTATTGCTAAAGGTATGGTCTTAATGGCTGATATTAAATACTTCTTGAGAGAAGGTAGTATAATTGATATTGATGCAGTTGTAAATTCACCTACAGGAGAGTGGATTCATGGTAACATTGAAGATATAGGAGTCTTGCAACTTGAAAAGTATGCAGACTTTACACCTATTAGTGAAGTGCTTAACAAGTATGAACGAAGAGTTGGTCAGGCGTTTCTTCTCAACTCTGCTGTTCGCAGGGATGCTGAAAGAGTTACAACTGTAGAACTCAGGATAGATGCTCAGGAGCTTGAAACATCACTTGGTGGTGTATATTCACTTTTAGCTCAGACATTACAAGCTCCACTTGCATATAGATATCTAAAGGAAGTTGGTTTTCCTCTACCTAAAGAAGATGTTATTCCACAGATTGTTACAGGCTTAGCAGCATTAGGAAGAATAGGTGATCTTGATAAGATTAAACAGTTCACTGAGCTTATGCAGCTACCCCAGACATGGCCAGGACCAGTGCAGGAAAGAACTAAATGGGATGTCTATGCTCGTGAAGTTGCTGCTGGTCTTAGTATGAAGATGCCTTGGATGATGTCTCAAGAAGAGTGGGAAGAGAAGATGAAGCAGCAACAGAAAGCTCAAGAACAAGCAGCTATGTTGCAAGCTGGAACAGGTATGGTTGAAAAAGCTGGACCTGAGATTATTAATAAAGCTATGCAAGGGCAGTAACAAAGATAATTTAAGCTTAATGGAGGATACATGGACGAAGTTATTAATGACAATACAATTAATGAAGATGCCTCAGTAACAAATCAAACAGATTCCGTACAGACCGAAACAGGATCTACTACAGATCAGAATACACCCCAGAACGACACTGCTGTCGATTCTAAGGCTAATAACACCACTGTTGATACCAATACAGTCACAGAGGATATATCGCTCACAGGATTAAAATATGAAGGCCAAGACGTAACGGTTAATATCCCGGCTGATCTGGCTAATGCCGTAGCTGAAAAAGGGATAGATGCAGAAGCAATCACTAAGGAACTGTATAGCCCAGAAGGACTCTCTCAGGAGACCAGAGATGCCCTAAATGAAGCGTTTGGGAAGTGGCAGGTAGACGCATATCTAAAAGGGCTGGATGCGCTTAATAGGGAGAATATAGCCCAATTTAAGACAGAGACAGAAAACAACGCTAAGGCTCAGGAGACTGCCTGGAATGAAACATTAGAGATTATGGGAGGGGAAGATAGATGGGCTGACTTAGATTCTTTTGCTACTAATACTCTATCTCAGGAGGATTTGGATGAATTTAATGCTGTAATGAAGGATGGTACTTTGAAGATGCAGAAGCTAATGATTCACGATCTATGGAATCAGTTTGAATCTGCTGGAAAGCCTGAGCCTACTGCATCTTTAGATTTAGAGAAAGGAGAAAATATACCTGTATCAGATACAAAATCTGCGATATCTCAGGCTGAATACTTTGAAGCCTTTCAGAATGGAGAATATAGAAAAGATGCACAAGCTTGGGATGCAAGGCGTAAGGCTGGAATGTTAAAGGGAATTTAATTAGGGACCAGTATAGGACAGAGAGAAAAGAAAGAAAAAGAAATAACAAGAGAGTATAGTAGTATAAGAGAGTCTAACAGTGTTAGAGCATTAAGTAGTTACAAGTGAAGCTACTACTGTGCTTCTTGTTCTCTCTAATTAATGATTGGCTCTAATCCGGTACGGACGAGTCGCAGAGCGAACCAAAAGAAAAGGAGTACGTAAAATTACTGATCAAATGGAATTGCCCAAGTACAAATGCCACAAAGAAGTATGGGGCCTCAAAATTGCCGAGATCGAAAAGGACTGCGATTTGGCAAAAGAGACAAACAGAGAAACAGATGGCAGCGCGATGATTACCCCGGCAGAAAAGGGATATGCCCCGATCAAAGTAGACCAGGCTTATATGGTAAAACACAAACCTTTTGTCGGTGGGTATTATGTTGTGTACGAGGATGGGTACAAATCCTTTTCTCCGTCAGATGTTTTCGAAGAAGGTTATTCAAGAATATAAGCAGTGCGGGGTTTACCGCCAATAAAAAAAGTTAGAGTCGGTTGGGGAAAAAGACCGCCCCCCCCCCCCCCCCCCCCCCACCCCACCCACAT
>Ga0256827_10000092_pt1 | contig 46739 bp, 41 predicted proteins | sample CV84metaG_FD_185977 | JGI IMG/M metagenome (GOLD analysis project Ga0256827, IMG submission 185977) | Hydrothermal vent microbial communities from East Pacific Rise, Pacific Ocean - CV84 | ecosystem: Environmental > Aquatic > Marine > Hydrothermal vents | place: Pacific Ocean: East Pacific Rise... | reverse complement strand
CAGTACATGAATCTTCTTCGCATTTTACTACTTTATCACATGTATTTGCTTCTTCATTTTCAAAAAAGCCCTCATCGCATTCACATGTATAATCATTTTCAGTTTGAGAATTTGCAATACAAATTGTTTTGTTATCTTCTGTACACGGATTAGGCTCGCACGGGTTAACTTCTTCTTTTTTACAACTTCCATTATCTGTAAAATAGCCACTTTCACAAATACATTCAAAATCATTATCTCCCAAAAGCTTACATTCTGTTTTATGTGGGATTAATGAGCTTTCACATGGATTAGGTTCACATAAATTTGAAGAATTATTATTATCTCCACATGAGATTAACCAGATGGAGAAAATTATAATTAAAAAATTTAATGTTTTATTTAGCATAATATCCCTATTCAAAAGTAATTAAAAAGTCTTTAATAATTGCCATATGTTGCATACTTCCTGCATCACTATCATTAACACTCAATACTCTTTCATCAAAACCTGTAGGAGCAAAATAAGTATCAAGTTCAGTTTGGCTAAAATCTCTTGTATCCATTACAAAACCTTCTGGATATTGTTTGCAATCATTTGAATCATCATTATTACAAAACTTTGTTGGAACTTGAAGAGTGTGTAAGTCAGGAGATACCAACAACCAGTCAAGGTGTTTTGAACGATTTGCAGATGTTAAAGGACTACCATCTTCTCCAAGAGGAGGAGTTCCTCCATTTTCTATCGAAATAGAATCACTTGTATCAAAGGTATTATACATTCCAAAACCATCATCACTTGCAGCAGAAGGACCATTAAAATCACCACCAACCATAAAATAATATCCAGCATAATCAGCTTCTTCTTTCATTTCTTTTATTGCATTTACAATTACAACAGCAGATGCAACTTGATCACTAGAAGGAGATGTATGTAAATGCACAGAAACAACGAATAAGTCTTTATTTCCAGGTATGTCAATAATTGCATAATTCAAATGCCTTGTACTGTTTACTCCAGTAGCAGGATCATCCCATTCCCCCCATGAAATAATAGGATATCTCGAAATTACTCCATTAGGGATTACAGCTCCTGTTCCAACTTCATAGAAACATGTTTGGTCTACAGGTGGAACATCTGAGCCAAAACAACTTTCATTCTGAAAAACTGCTCTTACCATTTCTTTATAATCTTCTTCAGTATTTTCTTTATAATTAAACTCCTGAACCATCATCACATCAGCTTTTAAACCCTGAAAGATTCTGATTCCATGTCCGTAATCATAGGACTGATAATTTCCTGTTGAAATATTTCCAGTAACGGCTCTCAGATGTATTTCCTGTAATTCAATACAAATTCCTTCATTATCTTCTTCAAAACTATCTTCACATTCACAAGTATAATCACCCAGCTCATAAGAATTTACAATACAATTAGTCTTTCCACTATTCCCATCATTATCCAAACAATGATTAGGCTCACATGGATTAATAGTTTCAACACAGTTACCATTGTTTCCAATATGATAACTATCTTTACATTCACAATCATCATTTGCTTCATTTGGTACTGAATTTACATCAGAACTACAATCATAAAGACAAGTATCTGTTTCTGAATCCATAAGATAATCAGCATTACATTCATCACAGTAATCACCCTTATATTCTTCAAAACATGTCCATAAACAATAAGGAGTTGGGTTCCATTCATTTAATTCTTCATTCCAAGAAATATCAACTGAGCCTGTAACTTCCTGTGAATTAACGGGCTTATCAGGATTATTAATTAAACAACTTACTCTCTTGGTATTTGCAATACATTTATTACTTTCAATATGATGTTCAATTTCACATTCACATCCAGTATTTTCTTCATTTGCATGAGAACCAATCAGTCCACTACAGTCAAATATACAAGTATCATCTGTATTAATATACCCTGAATAACATTCACAAAAAGCATCATCATTTTCATCAAGTTGACATGATGAAAACTCATCAGGACAATTATAATCTTCACAAGCAGTTCCACTATCTTCAACACAATTATCATCATCTGGATGAAATCCTACATCACAGTTACACTCATAGCTATCACCAACAACACTACAAATTGTTTTATTCTCTTGAGTACATGGATTATTTTCACATGGTATATTATTACTAATCTTCACACATAAATTATCCTTTATTTTATAACCAGGCTCACAAATACAAGTATAATCTCCTCCTAAGTCCTCACAAACTGTTTTATTTGGAATTAAAGATTCTGCACATGGATTTGGTAAACATAAGTCATGATAAGTACTTGAACTATCAGAACAAGATATAAACACAATATTTATCATTATAATAATTAAAGCAACTAAAAAACTTTTTTTCATAGGCTACCTCCTTAAATGGTAGTAAAATTCAGACTTAAAAACATCCAGCTCTTAAGTAAAAACATTTTATCACTAATATAAAAAATGTCAATTTTTATTTTTAAAAAAACACATAATTTTAAAGTATGAATGACACAAGATAACCTTTCAGCAAATAAAATATTCATCATTATAATATAAAACTTCAAAATTATCAGATATACATATTAGTACAACTTATAGAAATGAGCTCCTAGTTTTATTTTTTTAATAAAATGAGTGATTTTACCACAAAAAACTTGACAAAATAGATAAAATAAAATAGTTTAGGCTAGTTATGGTTTTTAAGGTGATTAAAATGGCACTAGAAATTTCTAAGGTATTAAATAGAGAGATAGAAGATATCCTCAAAAAATACCCAAACAAAGATGCAGCACTTCTACCTATTTTGCATTTATTACAAAAAGAATTTGGTTACATAAAAAAAGAAGTAATGGAATGGGCTGCAAACAGATTAGAACTACCCTACTCTAAAGTTAAGGGGGTTGCAACATTCTATACTATGTATAATAAGAAACCTGTTGGAAAGTACCACCTTCAGGTCTGCAGAAATATTTCATGCTCACTCAGAGGCTCTGAAGATGTTTTAAAGTCTATCAAAGAGCATTTAAGTATGGAAGTAGGCGATACGAATGATAAATTTACATTATCAACAGTTGAATGCCTAGGCTCTTGTGGTACAGGACCAGTAATGCAGATAAATGATGATTATTATGAAGAATTAACTCCAGAATCTGTAAAAAAGATACTTGATGCTTTAAAATAGAGGCTTTATATGAAGATGGTTAAAATATTAACAGATAAAATAAATACTCCTGATTATCATACGATAGATGTTTACCTTAAAGAAGGTGGATATTCAACAATAGAAAAAGCTATTGAAATGGGCCAGGAAAAAGTAATTGCTGAATTAAAAACATCCAATTTAAGAGGTCGTGGAGGAGCTGGTTTTCCTACTGGAATGAAATGGAGTTTTATTACAAATCAAGCTTTTCCAAGATACCTGACAGTTAATGCTGATGAAGGTGAACCTGGAACATTTAAAGATAGATTAATTATGACTAAAAACCCTCATCTTTTGATTGAAGGCATTATCTTAACATGCTTAACATTAGAGATAGAAACAGCTTACATATATATAAGAGGAGAGTTTGTTAAGGAAGCTCAAATTCTTGAAGCTGCAATTGCTGAAGCTTATGAAAAGGGTTTATTGGGTGATGATGTAAAAAATACAGGTAAAAAAGTTGCATTATTCGTCCATAGAGGAGCAGGAGCTTATGTTTGTGGTGAAGAAACTGCACTCATTAACTCACTTGAAGGAAAAAAAGGACAACCAAGATTAAAACCTCCTTTTCCTGCTGTTGTTGGTCTTTTTAATAAACCAACAATTGTAAACAATGTTGAAACAATTGCAAATATACCATTTATAATTAAAAATGGTGGTCAGGCGTTTGCTGATGTTGGAGTAGAAAGAAATGGAGGAACAAGACTTGTTGGAGTATCAGGACATATTAAAAAACCTGGTGTATATGAGTTGCCGATGGGATTTCCTCTTGATAAGGTAATATATGATATTGCAGGTGGTATACTTGATGATAAAAAATTAAAAGCTGTTATTCCAGGAGGTTCATCAACCCCTGTATTAAAGCCTAATGAAATAAAAGATTTACCAATGGACTATGATTCAATTGCAAAAGCAGGAAGCCAACTTGGCTCTGCAGGTGTTATTGTTATATCTGAAGGAACATGTATGGTAAATCTACTTGCAACACTTGAAAAATTCTATGCACATGAATCATGTGGTCAATGTACTCCATGTAGAGAAGGCGTACCATGGGTAAGAGACTTAGTGGTAAGAATTGAAAATGGTGAAGGAAGACCGGGTGATATAGATAAAATTCTTGATATCTGTGATAATATGGAAGGAACAACAATTTGTCCATTAGCCACAGCGGCAGCATGGCCTGCACAAAGTTTTATCAAACAATTCAGAAATGAATTTGAAGCACATATAAATCAACATAAATGTCCATTTAACTAAATAGAGGTTATATTATATGGAAACTTTTCTTTTTTATTTTTTTGGAGTTGGACTTTTGACAACAGCAGGAACGGCCGTTGTTTTAAAAAATCCAATGCATTCAATCATATCAATGATTGTTTCATTTTTCTTTATCTCTGGATTATATCTGCTATTATCAGCCCAGTTTTTGGCTGTAATTCAAATTATGGTATATGCAGGAGCAATACTTGTATTATTTCTTTTTGTTATTATGCTTTTTGATCTTCAAAAATCCGAATATCAAAAAGATAAGTTCACTAAATTTGATATAGTATCTGTGCTACTCGTTGGTTTTGGAGCATCAAAACTAATTGCACTAGTTATAACATCAAATTCTGTTGCTAATTACAATAAGGCAAAAACTATACCAGAAAACTTTGGTACAGTTAAAACATTTGCATTTTCATTATTTGGAAGTCCGGGTGTTCTAGGCAAACATACATTTGTTTTTGAAGCTATTTCTATTCTTTTGCTGGCAGCAATAATTTCAGCAGTAGTTTTAGCTAAAAAAAGATTATAGGAGAGTTATGGTTTCTCTAAATTTATTTATCGCATTAGGTATTATTTTATTTTTCATAGGTTTACTTGGTGTATTAATAAGAAGAAATATCGTTATTATTATGATTTCAGTAGAAATAATGTTAAATGCTGTTAATATTCTATTAGTTGCTTTTAATCGTTATAAATTTATTGAGAATAATGATGGTCTGACTTATTCTTTTTTTATAATTGCTGTTGCGGCTGCAGAAGCATCTGTTGGCCTTGCAATATTAATAGCAGTATATAGAAAAAGAAAAACTGTTTTTGTTAACAAGCTTAATACAATGAGCAATTAGACGGAGAAATAATGAGTAATAATAAAACTATAATGGAATTATTACCTCTTATTCCAATGTTTCCACTAATAGGAATGATAATCAATGGACTTATTGGTAAATTTTTACCTAAAAAACTAGTTCACTTAATCGCAATAACAGCTTTATTGGCATCATTTACAACTGTTGTAATTGTAGTTTCTAAATTAGCAGGTTTGCCTGAAGAAAGTCGTTCGGTATCAGTAGAATTATTTAAATGGATTACAGTAGGAAATTTTAATATTTCATTTTCATTCACACTAGACCCTTTATCTTCTGTTATGCTTTTAGTAATAACAGGAATTGGAGGATTAATTCATGTTTATTCTGTTGGATACATGCATGGAGATAAATCATATAGCAGGTTTTTTACATACCTAAACTTATTTGTATTTGCAATGCTACTATTAGTACTTGGCTCAAATATGCTTATTATGTTTATTGGCTGGGAAGGTGTTGGCCTTGCTTCTTATTTGCTAATTGGTTTTTGGTTTGAAGATTCAGCAAATGCAGCAGCAGGTATGAAAGCTTTTATTACTAATAGAATTGGTGATTTTGGTTTTTTAATTGGTATGTTTATACTTATTTTAACAATTGGAAGTCTTGATTTTAATTCTATTAAACTTGGAATTGATAGCGGGGCAATAACAACAACAATTGCAACAGCTGCAACAATGTTGTTTTTTGTTGGAGCAATGGGTAAATCAGCTCAAATTCCATTATATGTATGGCTTCCTGATGCAATGGCTGGTCCAACTCCTGTAAGTGCATTAATTCATGCTGCAACAATGGTTACAGCTGGTGTTTACATGATTGTAAGACTAAACTTTCTTTTTATTCTTGCACCAGGCACAATGACATTTATTGCATTAATTGGAGCATTAACAGCATTTTTTGCAGCTTCAATTGGTTTAGTTCAGAATGATATTAAAAAAGTTCTTGCATATTCAACAGTTTCTCAACTAGGCTATATGTTCCTAGGAGTTGGTGTTGGTGCTTTTGGAGGAGGAATTCTTCATCTTGTTACACATGCCTTTTTTAAAGCAACTTTATTTTTAGGTGCAGGGTCTGTTATTTTAGGAATGCATCACGACCAAGATATGAGAAATATGGGTGGACTTAAAAAAAGAATGCCTTTAACTCATCTTGCAATGTTAATTGCAACAATTGCGATAACAGGAACATTACCTCTTTCAGGTTTTATATCAAAAGATGAAATCCTTTGGAAATCATTTGCAACAAAGAATACAGTAATACCTGGAATTCAGTATTTATTCTGGGGTCTAGGAGTTGCTGCAGCAATAATGACATCTTTTTATATGTGGAGACTTTATTATCTTACTTTTCAAAGTGGAAAAACAAGACATAAAGATCATCATGTTGTTGAGCATATCAAGGAATCACCTAAATCAATGACTTGGGTATTATTAATACTTTCATTTTTTTCAATAGTTATTGGATGGATCGGTCTACCACATTTATTTTATCATGGAAAGGGTATTTTTAATTCATTCCACAGATGGCTTGAACCAGTTGTTAGAGTAAGTGAAGCAAAGATAAGTGAGCATGTAATTCACCATAATATACCTCTTGAGGTTGGTTTAATGGTATTTACATCTGTGCTAATACTTGGTTCATGGTTTTGGGCAAGAAAATGGTATAGAAAAGAAGTTAGTATAAATACAAAAATATGGGCAGAGGCATTAAAACCTATACATAAATTATTATATAATAAATACTTTGTTGATGAATTATATTACTGGTTAATTGATAAACTAATTTTACAGTTTTCCCATAAAGTATTATGGAAAACAATTGATTATATAATTATTGACAATGTTATTATAAATGGCTTAGTTGCAGGTGGAAGTAAAACACTGGGTTTTATTCTTGGTTTATTTCAAACAGGAAAACTTCAATTTTATGCATTTGTAATGGTAGCAACATTTTTCTTCATTTTTTATTTTATGACTTTATAAGGGAAATAATATGTTTGATTGGTTAACTTTTATTACATTATTCCCAATTATTGGTGTGATAATATTATTCTTTATACCTAAAAACAACAGTACTGTAATTAAAAATATTGCATTAGTTGTTTCACTAGTAAACTTTTTATTTTCTCTTGTTTTACTAGTTGGTTTTAAACCTGTTTCTTCTATGCAATTTGAAGTTAATAAGGTTTGGATTAAGAATTTAGGTATTAATTACCATATTGGAATAGATGGAATATCAATTTTTATTGTTTTATTAACAACTTTTTTAACTCCAATAGTTATTCTTTCTGCTTATAATGTACTTAGAGATCCAAAGTATAAAGATAAAGCAAAAGAATATATGGGATTACTGTTATTACTTGAAACCGCAGTAATTGGAGCATTAATATCTCTGGATTTAATATTATTCTATTTATTCTGGGAAATGATGTTAATACCAATGTATTTCTTAATAGGAATTTTTGGTGGGGAAAAAAGAACTTATGCAGCTCTAAAGTTTTTTATATATACAATGGCAGGAAGTATAATGATGCTTGTTGCAATGTTTATATTATATATGAATGCTGGTGCAGTATCATTTGATTTAGCTTATATAATTTCTCATGTTCATTTAAGTACAACAGAACAAAGTTTATTATTTCTAGCATTTTTTGTTGCATTTGCTGTAAAAGTACCAATGTTTCCACTACATACCTGGCTTCCTGATGCTCATGTTCAGGCACCAACAGGTGGCTCTGTTATTTTGGCTGGTGTATTACTAAAAATGGGTACTTATGGATTTATAAGATTTGCAATTCCATTATTTCCAAATGTAGCAGTTAGCTATGCAGGAGTAATTGGTATATTTGCTGTAATTGGTATTATCTATGGTGCTCTTGTTGCAATGGTTCAAAAAGATGTAAAAAAACTTGTTGCATACTCTTCAATAAGTCACTTGGGCTTTGTTGTTTTAGGTATCTTCGCATTTACAAATACTAGTATGACTGGTGCAATATACCAAATGTTGAATCATGGTATATCAACTGGTGCATTATTTTTACTTGTTGGTATCATATATGAAAGAAGACATACAAAAGAAATTAAAGAATTTGGAGGCTTAACAAAAGTAATGCCTTTATATGCAGTAATATTTCTAATTGCAACTCTTTCATCAATTGCCCTGCCTCTAACAAATGGCTTTGTTGGTGAATTTTTAATTCTTTCTGGAACATATATTTCAAGAACAATGCAATGGTCAAGTATATTAACAATTCTTGCAACAACTGGAGTTATTTTTGGTGCGGGTTACATGTTGTGGATGTTCAAAAGAGTTATGTTTGGTCCATTGACAAATGAAAAGAATAAAAATTTAAAAGATTTAAATTTAAGAGAATTTACATACTTATTTCCTCTTATTGTAATGGTTTTTGTTATGGGAGTTTTTCCTAATTTCTTTTTAAGAAGAATAGAGCCAACGGTTAATTCTTTTCTTGAAAACAATATTAATAACAGAGTTTATAGTAAAACCAATAAAAAAGTAGCTTTAAAAATTACTAAAAATCAAAGAAGGAGTAAAAGATGATGCCTGTAGAGCTTGGAATCCTAGAACAATTAGGAATGATTATTCCTCTATTACTGCTTGTAGTATTTGCATCCTCTATATTATTAATAGATGTGTTTGCAGAATCTGAAGACAGATCCTATCTTGGATATTTAACTGCATTTTTTTTATTTGTAGTATTGGTTTTTGTAGCAAAAGACTTTAACAGTAATATTACAAGAACCTTGTTTAATAATAATCTAGTAATTGATAAGTTTGGATTAATCTTTACTGGAATTTTTATTATTGCTGGAATATTAACATCATTAGGTTCTATTGATTATCTAAAAAAATATGATATTGCAATTGGTGAGTTTTATAGCTTAATTATATTTGCTATAACAGGTATGTCATTAATGGTATTTTCAACATCTTTAATGTCTATTTTTGTTGCACTTGAGTTAATGTCTTTACCTATTTATGCTCTTTCTGGTCTTTTTAGGGTAAATAATCGCTCAGTTGAAGCGAGTATAAAATATTTTATACTCGGCTCTGTTGCTTCTGCAATATTATTATTTGGAATGGTGTTATTATATGGAGCAACTGGCTCTGTTAACATTGTTGTAATAGGTCAGGAAATCACTAAAAAGTATTCTAATATTACAACAATTCTTTCATCAGACCCAATTATAGTAATTGGAATGATAATGCTTTTTATTGGCTTCATGTTTAAAACAGCGACTGCTCCTTTTCACATGTGGACTCCAGATGTATACGAAGGTGCTCCAACTATTGTAACTGGTTTTATGTCAGTTGCAGTAAAAGCTGCAGCCTTTGCAACATTTCTAAGAGTATTTGGTTTATCATTTAATAATGATAGTTTATTACATCTTGCAGATGGAACGATATCAAAAACATCTTGGATACAAGTATTAAATATACTGGCAATTATGACAGTAATTACAGGTAATTTAGTTGCATTAAATCAAAGAAATGTAAAAAGAATACTAGCTTATTCAGCAGTAGCACATGCTGGCTATTTGATGATAGGAACAATTGGATATTTTTTAACTAAAGATCCAGTAACTTACTCAGCACTTGTATTATACTTTTTATCATATACTTTTACTGGTATGGGTGCCTTCATTGCTATTTCGATATTTGAACCAAAAGACAGCAACAAAGTAATGCTTGAAGACTTAAATGGTGCAGCTTATAAAAAACCATTTGTTGGTGCAGCCTTAGCAATATTTATATTTTCATTTGCAGGAATTCCACCAATGTCAGGATTTTTTGCAAAATTTTATCTATTTAAATCAGCTTATGTAAATGCAGGTCTACACCTACCTGTAATTATTGCATTAATTACATCAGTGTTTTCCATATATTATTATCTAAGAATATTGGTTCACTTATATATGAAAAAAGACTATGATGATGTTGATGTTAAAGATTATAAAACAACAAATGGTTCTGTTATTGCATTAGCAATAGCTGGATTTTTTGTATTATATATTGGTATCTTTCCAGACCAGTATATAACAATAATTAAACATAGCTTTCTTAGTTTAATTGGAGGTTAATATGGCAGAAACTTATATTCCAATGGTATTAATGATTGCTATTGCTTTTGGACTTGGCAGTGCATTGGTTCTAGCATCAGTAGTGCTTGGCCCTAAATATCCAAGTGAAGTAAAAGATTATCCATTTGAGTGTGGACATTTAATTGATTCAAATGGAGCAAGAAAAAAACATTCTGTTAAATTTTATATGATTGCAATTATTTTCTTACTATTCGATCTTGAGATAGTATTTATGTATCCATGGGCTACTGTTTTCAGAGAAATTGGTATTACAGCTTTATTCGAAATGTTTTTATTTCTTGGTATACTAATTGTTGGATATATTTATGTATGGAAAAAAGGAGTGCTTGAATGGGAGTAAAAAATACAGGAATAGAAAATATATTAGGAGAATCTGTTGTTTTGACAAGAGCTGACAGTATAATAAACTGGGCAAGAAAGTGGTCTCTTTTTCAGTTTCCTTTTGTTACAGCTTGCTGTGGAATGGAATTTATGTCTGTTTACGGCCCTCATTATGATGCAGCTAGATTTGGAGCAGAATACCCAAGATTTTCACCTCGTCAAGCAGATTTATTATTTGTAGTTGGAACTATATCACATAAACAATTACCAATTTTAAAAAATGTATATGACCAAATGTCAGATCCTAAATGGGTAATATCTTTTGGAGCATGTGCGAGTAGTGGTGGTTTCTATAATAACTATGCAACCGTTCAGGGAATTGACACTGTTATACCTGTAGATGTTTATATTCCAGGTTGTCCACCAAGACCAGAAGCAATTATGGATGCAATAATGAAATTACAAGATAAAATACAAAATGAAAAATATGAAAGTAGAAAATCCTACCCTGACTTAGGTAAAAACAATAAGCAAGGAGGAGGAGATGAGTAAAATTGTATTAGATAAAATTCTAAGGAAATTCCCTGATGATATTATTAATTCTCATAACTATCTAGGAAATGAAACAGTAATTATAAAAAAAGAAGCTCTATTAAAAGTTTGTGCTTTTATTAAGGACAACAGGCAATTAATGATAGATATGCTTGTTGACTTAACATGTGTAGATTATCCTGAAGAAGCTGAAAGATTTATGATGGTTTATCATTTTTATTCTACAGAAAATAAATACAGAATCAGAATTAAGGCTTCAGTTTCAGAAGAAGACCCTTATATTGATTCTATAACTAAACTATGGAAAACTGCAAATTGGCCAGAGAGAGAAGTTTATGACATGTATGGAGTTAAATTTAATGACCATCCTGATTTAACTAGATTATTAATGTATGAAGGTTTTGAAGGGCATCCATTAAGAAAAGATTATCCTATTACTAAAAGACAGCCAATTATTGGCCCTTTAAATTAAGAGGAAGTTATGACAGAAAATAAAATTACAAATAGGAATGCAGGTGATTTAGATTCATCAACAATGCATATTAATATGGGGCCTTCTCACCCTGCCATGCATGGAGTTGTAAATATTCAAGTTGATATTGATGGTGAAAATGTTGTTGATAGTAAACTTGAAATTGGATATCTTCATAGAGGATTTGAAAAATCAGCAGAATATAAAACATATAAACAAGTTATTCCTTATACTGATAGATTAAATTATGTTTCTCCATTATTAAATAATTTTGGATATACACTTGCTGTTGAAAAGATGCTGGGAATTGATGTTCCAAGAAGAACAAAATTTATCAGAGTTATAATGGGTGAATTATCCAGATTAACAGACCATTTAACATGTAATGCTGCTGTAATGATGGAAAATGGAGGTTTCACTCCATTTCTATATTATATGAAGGCAAGAGAATATCTTTATGCATTAATAGAAAAGGTTACAGGAGCAAGATTAACAGTAAACTATTCAAGAATTGGTGGACTAAGAAATGATTTACCTGAAGGTTTTAAAGAAGAAACATTAAAAATATTTACAGATGTTGAAGAAATTATTGCAGATGTAGATAAGATGGTTACCAGAAATAGAATCTTTATGGATCGATGGAAAGATACTGGTATATTAAGTCGTGAAGATGCCATTGCATGGAATATAACAGGACCAGTTGGAAGAGCAAGTGGTTTTGATTATGATGTAAGAAGAGATCATCCTTATTTTGTGTATGATGAGCTTGAATTTGAAGTTCCTATTGGTAAGCATGGTGATACTTATGATAGATATCTTGTAAGAGATGAAGAAATGCATCAATCAATAAGTATTGTAAGACAAGCCTTAGAGCTAATACCAAAAGGTCCTATTTCTGTTGATGACCCTAGAATTACAATGCCTAGTAAAACAAAGGTTTATAATTCCATTGAAGGAATGATGACTAATTTTAAATTAGTCATAGAAGGAGTTAAGGTTCCTGCAGGTGAAATATACTCATTTACAGAAGCAGGAAATGGAGAACTTGGATACTATATTGTGTCAGATGGAACAGGAAAACCATACAGAGTTAGACTAAAACCACCTTGCTTCTATAATACACAAGCATTGTCATCAATGATTAAAGGTAATACAATTGCAGATATTATTCCTATTTTTGGAAGTATTAATATGATTGCAGGTGAATTGGATAGATAATATATTTTAAGGGGTTATAAATGCCTACGATAAAAATAAATGGACAAGAATTAACAGTTGAAAATGGAACAACAATAATTGAAGCAGCAAAACAGATAGGAGTAGATATTCCAGTATTCTGTTATCATGAAGGTTTATCTGTTGCTGCTAATTGTAGAATGTGTCTTGTTGAAGTTGAACAAAATGGAAGAAAATTTCGTAATCCTTTACCAGCATGTCATACAATGGCTGGTGATGGAATGGAAATTGACACAGAAAGTCCTGCAATCAAAAAAATTAGAAAAGGTGTTTTAGAATTTTTACTTTTAAATCATCCTATAGATTGCCCTATTTGTGACCAAGCTGGAGAATGTTATCTACAAAATCACTATATGGACTATGGACACTATGACTCCAGACAGGAGTTTGAAAAAGTTAAAAAGAATAAGGCTACTCCAATTGGTAAAAATGTTATTCTAGATAGTGAAAGATGTATTCTTTGTTCAAGATGTGTTAGATTTACCAATGAAATAACAAAAACAGATGAAATGATTATTTCCAATAGAGGAAACCACTCGGAAATAGGGGTATTTCCAGGAAAAACTCTTGATAATGATTATTCTCTATGTACTGTTGATATTTGCCCTGTTGGTGCCTTGACTTCAAGAGATTTTAGATTCAAAAAAAGAGAGTGGTACTTAACTAAAACAAGTTCAATATGTACTGGTTGCTCTAAAGGTTGTAATATTACATTTGAACATGAAGCAAATGATATATACAGAATAAAACCAAGAGAAAATCAAGATGTAAACAAATGGTGGATGTGTGATTATGGAAGAACAATAAAAAATGAAATTAATGATAATAGAATATTAAAATCTTTAATTAACAAGGAAGAAAAAACAGATAGTGAAGCAATCAAATCATTACTTGAACTTTTGGATTCTTATAAAAAGAAAGAAAATAAAGTAGCAATTACAATAAATGCACATCGCTCAACAGAAAATGCTTTTGCTATAAAATATTTCTTTTCTAAATATTTTAATATTAAAAACTTCTATATTGGTACTAAAAAAGATGGTAACTCAGATGACTTATTAATAAGAAGTGATAAAAATCCAAACAGAAAAGGATTAAATTTAGTAATCGGAGATAATTTAAAAACTGATTTGCAAAAAGATTTATCCAAATATGAACTCGTTATTCAGTTTGGGTCGGAGTTAATTGAACAATTTGATGAAAGTAAATTCAAAAACATCAAAAACTTTGTTGTTTTTGCCACAAATAAAAACTCAGTAACTGATTTAGCAAATATAGTAATTGCTAACAAATCAACAGCAGAACAAACAGGTACTTTTATAAATGAAGATGGTAGAATGCAAAGATTTTTTGCAGTTATAAACAATAAAACATATAAGCCTAGTATAAATGGTGTTACAGAGTTTAAAAACAGTAAGGAAAATTTACAAGAAACATATAAATTGATTAGTGAAATATCAAAATTAGCAGGCTTTGATTTAAGATTTAACTCCATTTTTGATATTATGAATTTAATGAAAAAAGATTTAAAGCCCTTACAGGATTTTAAATATAGTTCACTTGGTAAAAACGGTTTAATTATTGAAGGATTATAATTATGATGACAATTATTCTTTGGGCTCTTTTAAAAATTGTTATTATTGTAGGCTTTACAATGACGATGGCAGCACTTTTAACAATTACAGACAGAAGAGAAAGTAGTATGATACAGGATAGAATTGGTCCTAATAGAGCACCATTAGGCAGTTCTGAAGTTTGGAATGTAAAAGGAAAAATCAGATTAATAGGTATTGTTCATGTTATAGCAGATGCCTTGAAAATGGTTTTTAAAGAGGATTTTACTGTTAAAAAAGGTAATAGATTTATTCATACAATTGCACCTATTTTAGCATTCTCTCCAGGGCTTGTAATTCTTGCAGTAATTCCTTTTGGAGGAACAACAGCAGGTGGATTAAGTTTTCAAATTACCGATTTTGGACCTGGAGTATTATTTGCTTTTGCTTTTGCTTCAATTGGTGTTTATGGAGTTTCTTTAGCTGGCTGGTCTTCAAATAGTAAGTTTTCACTGCTTGGAGGTATTCGTGCTACTTCTCAGATGATTTCCTATGAAGTTTCACTTGGATTAAGTTTAATGGGAATATTTTTAATATTTGGTACATTAAATTTAAATGAAATCGTTCAGGGACAACAAGCATTAAATGCAAATGGAACACCTGATTTATTATTTGGTTTTCTACCTAAATGGGGTTTATTTTTACAACCATTTGCATTATTCTTATATTTTGCGGCAGCAACAGCAGAAACTAAAAGAGCTCCTTTTGATGTTCCTGAAGCAGAGTCAGAACTTGTTGCAGGATTTTTTACAGAATATGGAAGTATGAAAATGGGTGCTTTCTTATTTGGAGAATATATTGAAGTTATTATATTTTCAATGATGTTTACAACAATGTTTTTAGGTGGATACCACTTACCTTATTTATATAGTGATGGTTTTCATTTCTTTGGACATAATCTTGAAATAAACACAACTTTGGTAGCAATTATTCAACTATTTACATTTTTTGGTAAAGTCATATTTATAGCATGGTTTCACCTCGTAATTAGATGGACACTTCCAAGATTTAGGTATGACCAGGTTATAAACTTAGGTTGGAAAATGCTTTTTCCTGCGGCATTATTAAACATGGCAATTACTGCAATTGTCCTTACTTTTATTTAAATAAGGGGTTACAATGACTAAAAAAGGAAAAGTAATTTCAAAGCATAAATATACATTTTGGGAAAAGATTTACTATCCTGAAATAATGAAGGGTGTTGGTGTTTCCTTAAAACATTTTTTTGGAAATATTAGAAAAGGAAAATATACTCCAACTCTTCAATACCCAGAAGAAAAACAGGAATATCCTGAAATTTTCAGAGGTCGTCATAGATTGATGGAAAGAGATGACGGAACACTAAGATGTGTTGCTTGTATGATGTGTGCAACAGCATGCCCTGCAGAGTGTATATATATCGAACCTGAAGAAACAGAAGACAAGAGCATTGAAAAGAAAGCAAAAGTTTTCGTTATTGATGAACTAAGATGTGTATTCTGTGGTTTATGTGTTGAAGCATGTCCTACTGACGCAATCAGAATGGATAGTAAAGAACATGTTCCACCTGAATACTCAAGAGAAGCATTTGTATATGATATGAATATGCTTTTAAATAAAGCAGGTAAATCAATTGCTATTCAGGGTGGAGATCCAAACTATATTTTAAATCCCTCTAAAAAATAAAACTATCTTTTAATTATTTCATAAATATATGGTGGAGTATTTGGCTTATTAATAAGTTTATGTTCAAAAATATCAGCTTTATTTTTATCAATAGCAAATAAATATTTACTTAAAGAAATAGCTTCTACCCTTCCCTTTTCATGTCCATGATAAACAGTAATAATAATAGCTTTACTTTTATTTAATAGATTAAAACTATGTTCTATAGCCTCTTTTGTTGTAATAAAATTTGTAGTAATACTTTTATCTGAATTTGGCAAGTATCCTAAATTAAAAACACATAAATCAACTTTCTCGTTTACATATTTATTAATATATTCATGTCCATAATTAAAATAAACTATATTATCAAATTCCTTATTTCTTTTTTTTGCAATTTCAAGTGCCTGTTCCTGAATATCAAAACTATAAACTTTCTTTACCTTTGATGCCAAGTAATTTGTATCATAACCATTTCCACATGTTGCATCAATTACAATACTGCTTTTATTTATATATCTATTTATTAATAATTTTGATAAGTCTAGAATTACACTCATTTAATTAAATGTTACCATTGCTTTTTTAACCATTTCTGAAAATTTTGATGTTTCTTCATTCATTGTAGCACTACCAATTGTTGCAGTTGTTTTTATTTCAAGACCATTATCTTTATAAACAGTTTTTTCAATATTTAACTTTAGCCTGTTAACAGCAAGCTCAACGCCTTCTTCATCTGTTAAAGGCATTAGAATAAGTACTTTATTTTCATCATAAGATGTAGGAATATCCGTATCTCTTATTGCTTTTTTTATAGAATTTACAATTGATTTCAAAAATTTTTCAACAACAACACTTTCATATTCATTTTTTAAATTTTCTTCTGAATCAATCTGTACAATTACAAGTGATAAAGGATGATTAAATCTTTTTGCCTTTTTAAATTCCTGAATAACCTGAGCTGAAAAATGAGAAAAACTATGAAACCCACTATTATTGCTATCATTTTCTTCAATTGATGCAAGTTTATCTTCAAGCTCTATATATTCAGAGTAAACTTCCTTGTATTTTAAACCAACATTTATTATTGAGCCAAATGAAGGTTCATCAACATTAAATGGTCCAAGTAATAAGGTGTGGCTATAGAATTCATTTACTTCATTATCTTTAAAAAACAATACAGGAGTATTAAGATAATCAGTATCAAGCATTAACTCAATTATATCATGAATACTAATCTTTGAGCGAGTATAATATAAAATTAAATCAGGATCATTTTCATATAATTTTAATCTAAATTCATCTATTGAGTTAGCATTATCAACTAAAAAACCACCTACTTCATTAAGAGCTTCTCTTACTTTATATTGTTGCTCTTCTGTATCAAGTATAAGAATTCTTTTCATAACTTTCTCCTTCTGTAATTTTATACATTGAATCTAAAATGTAAAATATCCCCGTCCTTAACCATATATTCCTTACCTTCAAGTCTAAATTTACCATTATCCTTAATTGCAGGTTCAGACTTAAACTTGATTAAATCCTCATAATGATAAACTTCAGCTCTAATAAAACCTCTTTGAATATCAGAATGAATCTTTCCAGCAGAAACCCATGCTGTTGAATTATTTTTTATTGTCCAAGCTCTATTTTCCTTACCACCAACAGTAAAAAATGTAATTAAATTCAGCAAGGAGTAACCTTCTCTTAAGAGCTGATAGAGTCCAGGCTCTTTTAATCCCATTTCCTCTAAAAATTCTTTTTTTTCTTCTTCATCTTCTATTGTTGCAATATCTGCTTCAATTTGTCCACTAATTTTTATTAATTTTTTTCCCTCTTTATTTGCATACTCTTCAAGAGCTTTTACATATTTATTATCTTCATTAATAGCATCTTCCGGAATATTTGCAACATATAACATTGGCTTCATTGTTAACAAACTTGTATCTTTAATTGCAATTCTTTCATCATCTGATAGTTCAATTTGAGATAAAGGCTTTTCTTCAAAAAGATGTTCCTGACATTTTGTAAGAACTTCTGACTTTTTTATAGCTTCTTTATCATGTGCTCTTACCTTCTTTTGTAGCCTGTCAATTTGAACAGTAACAGCTTCTAGGTCAGCAAGTATTAATTCTCCATTAACTATTTCAACATCTCTTACAGGGTCAATTTTTTCGTCAATATGAATAATATTTTCATCTTCAAAACATCTTACAACATGTAACAAAGCATCAAGTTTTTGAATATCACTTAAAAATCTATTACCTAATCCTTCACCTTTTGATGCTCCTTGTGCAAGAGCAGGAACATCAACAATTTCCATAGTTGTATAAACTAATTTATCCGCTTCTATTATCTTTTGTATCTCTTCAATCCTCTTATCGGGAACAAAAACAGTTCTAGAATCTGTTTTTGTTGTTGAAAACCCATAAATAGTTACTTCTGCATCAGCACCTGTAATCGCATTAAAGATAGTAGTTTTACCCACATTAGGTAGCCCTATAATTCCTGCATTAAAACCCATTTTAAATCCTTATCACTGAATTAATGTTAAAACTTTTTCAAAAGAATTTGTATCTATTACAAATATGTTGTTTCCATAAGAATCAAGAATTGCAATACCATTTTTAGACTGATAGTCATCACTATTTTTAAATATTGTAATACTTAACGGAGAAACCATTGTACTTCTATATCTTGATGTTGTTGAAGTAATACCAAGTGAAAACGAAATAGAACTATCTATATTCATTTCTCCTTTATCAGAAAATATCTTTAATTTAAATAAATCATTTTCATAATATGGAGCTGTTTCACATTCTTCTGGGCACCTTGATATATCATCTCCCTTACATAAAGGATTAATTTCTTTATTATTAGTACAATATGAAGTGGTTCCAATTTCACCATTTTCAGTTGTTGAAATCAAAAATAAATTATTAACTCTTAATTGAAACGCAATGGCTTCATCATAACAGTATGACAGATTTTCATCATTTGTTATATCAAGTGTTAATTCATGGTCATTAATTGATTTAATAGGTAGAAGTCTAAAATATTTTCTATTAGTTTGAGCTTCATCATCAGCTTCATCATCGGCATCTTCTAATGTTCTATATTTTTCACATTTTGAATCATTTAATTTACTGCCAGGAAGCTCTGAAATTACCTCTAGATATAAATCATCAGCATCAATTGTTAACTTTGAAAAATCAAGATTTACAGAATTTAATTTATTATTTGCAATAAAACTTCCATCATCAGAGATAAAATCCCTTAATGCTCCCTCATATATAAACTTAAAATAATTATTATCAACATTATATTCTCTATTTTTAACTTCATCTTTCAAAATAATATATCTATTATTTGTTGAGTTTTCTTCTTCATTTACAACAGAAAAACATTGCTCTGCTTCATGGCGGTTAAATTGAGTACAATAATTAGATTGGATTACAGACAATACCTCTGCTTTATAATCAGTTTGTAAAGGAAGTTGAAATGATAAGAATTTTTTATCAAGAGCTGTTTTATATTCATCTAAACTATCATAATCTTCTTCAGGATATTTTTTTATAAGTTTTTTATCTGTATCAATAGTTAAAAAGTAAAAATAGCCACCAACATCAGTTAAAAATATATAATTACCTTCAATTAACTGATGTAAATTCAAATATCCTAAACCATTGAGAAACTCTCCATCTTCAATATTATACTCTTGCTGATATAAAGACATTGTATTTAAAGTATAGTTTAACTTAAGACTTTTAGATGGAGTTACACTATTTGGGTCAAGCGGATTATATGATGCAGGAATTTCAACAAACTTACTTTCAGCAATACTCCAAACTAAAAATATATTTTCATATTTACTATAAATATAAATATAGTCATCAGTCACTATAAATTTATCAATATTTTTATATTCTACTGAAATATCTGTTAAATCAATTATAGTTTCAGAACCATCACTTGCTATTTTTATTATTTCATTTTTATTTTTTAAACTAATATAATATGAATCATCATTTGAAAACAAATATAAAATATCAGTATCATATGTTTTTTCATATAACAACTCTAAATCCTTAATATCATAATTATAAAATCCAATAGTTTTTCCTGTTTTATCAACTAATAATATTTCATAATTAATTCCAGAAGACTTCTTCATTGAAATCTTACTTGGCAGTACATCCAATTGCTTTGAGAACTCAATAAAAGGTGTTGTTGTTTGCTTACAATACTTTCTATATGAATCGGTATATGGTTTTAAATCAATAACAGTAAACACTCCATTTGATGACACAACTGCTACTTTCTTATTATCATCAGATGTTTCTAATTCATATGGATACTTAGGAAGAATTAATCCGGTACTTAAAGGTATATTATTTGAAAAATTTAAAAAGCATTTATCTTTTAAATCATATAGAAATAACTGATTAAGCTTATTATCCAGTATTAATAATCCTGTTCTTTCATTTTTCGAAACAGAAGCAATGTCAATAGGTTTTTTAAAATATCCAATTTCAATAGTTTCACTCTCTTGACAAGCAAAAGTGGTAAGTATTAAAATCAGTAAAAAGAATTCTAGTAGATATTTTCTTAATTTTATCATAATCACTCTATATAGTTTAATAAATTAAATTTTTAATTTGTAAAAAAGTAGGACTATTAGGGTCAACATTTAATACCAAAATAGAATTATCCACAAAAAGGGTTACATATATTTCTTTTTTAATACTTGAATAAGTCATATCATAACCTCTTTTATTTATATCCAAATTACTAAGTAATACCCCTTTGTTTATATCAATAACAGCAAGCTTTCTTGATTCATATAAAGAAGTTAAGCAGATACCATCGTCAGTACAAAGAGTCCTAACAGGAAAATAATCTGTATATATTGATTTCTCAAAAGCAAAAGTATCACCTTCACTGTTTTTATGCTTTGTTAAAATTGATATAGAAGCTGGATTTGATATTGATAAAAACATTTTATCTTCAAAAAATGAGATATCTTCAACTTGTGAGTATGATGTTAATAATAATGCTCTGTTTGTTACCTTTATTAAAGGAAAATATTTTATTTTATTTATATTTCCATAATAATCAATCATTGGTTTAAATGGTACAACATATTTAGTATAATCACTTGAAACAAATACTTGGTCGAGTTCCTTATTATACTCGATGTCTGAAGCATTCCCTGTAAGATTACTAACGATAAATGATTTCAATAATCTTAAACTTAATTTATTATTTTTCTTTTCATATTTTACAATAGAAACTGAAGCATCACTTTTATGAGCAATATAAATTAGCTTTCTTGTTCTATCTAGTGTTATTGCCGCAGGTGTATCAAAGCTTAACTGCAATGTATAATAATAAGCACATTTTCCAGATTTATCTTCGTCACAAGAAAGATATGGAGATGTTTCCGCAATATCAAATGCGTAAAGTTTACCACTATCTTTACTTGTTACAAACAATAAACTTTCATCATTATCAACTTCAATATCTGATAAAAATGAATCTGTTATTTTTGTTTCCTCAGAAAGAATCTTTTCTGTTTTTAAATCTATTATAACAATAGAAGCACCTCTGTACCTTAAATCAAAGTTTGAATTTGCTACAAAGAGCTTATTTCCATCTTTATTTATTGCTACAGTAACAGGATATATCAACCTGTCTTTAGGAGTTGGGTCACTTAACTGCTCACTTGCACATGATATAAAAAACAGTGATAGTAATATTATAACTAAAAGTTTCATAATTAATCCAAAATTAATCCGCGTGCATTATAACAGATATAGAGATATTTATCAATTAAGGATTTTTAATTTTTTTTAGTTATAAATCCCTCAAATTTAAGACAATGGCTTAAATTTCAACGGAAAACAACTTTGTTGGTTGAAGTTGCTTTTAAAATAAACTTCTACCATTATTAACAGGCTTCTTTTTATATTTATTAACATCCTTTTTAGGGCTATTCTTTAAAACATAATCCTTAATTGTATATTTACCAAATTCCTTTAATATCAAGTTGCTGTATCCAGACTTTTTGAATCTTTTATCAAGAATATAAACATTACCTACATCATCTCTTGAACGAATTAATCTACCAATTCCTTGCTTTAAAGTTAAAATCATATCCGGAAGCATTAACTCAAAAAACGGATTTTTTCCTTGTTGTTTTAATAATTTATCTTTACTATATAAAATGGGGTCATTAATTGACTTAAAAGGTAGTTTTGTAATTACAACTGTAGTTAATTTTCCCCCTTTAATATCAATTCCCTCCCAGAAAGAACGAGTTCCAAATAAAATAGAATTCTTTTCAGTTTTAAATATATCAATTAACTCAGTTCTTGAATATTCCTTTCCTTGAATATAGATTTCAATATCTTTATGCTTTTTACTAAATTCCTTTTTAAACTTCTTATAAATTAAATTCATATCATAATATGATGCAAACAATACAAGAGCATGACCTTTTGTAAGTATTTGAAGTAAACTATTATTTAAATTATCATAATATGTTTTATCCTGATAGGTATAGTATAAATCAGAAACAGATATTGTCATTTGATTTTTTAAATCAAATGGACTCTCCAGAAAACTTTCAATAACTTCATTATTGTCCAAGCCAAGAGTTTTTTTAATATTATCAAATTGATTATTTAATGCCAAAGTTGCAGAAGTAAGTAAAAAAGGCTTTTCAACTGGTATTATTTCTTTTGATAAATTATTAGAATCAGATAAATCAAGAGCATTAAAAATTATATTATTTTCTCTGATATCAATCCACTTTGCAGTTATAAAACTATCTTTTTTATCAAGTAAACTATCTTTTAATATACTTTTCAACTCTTCAATAGAGTCAACAACAGAAGAATACGACATCTTATACGGTTTAAAAAATGATTCTCTTTGCTCTGAAATATCACCAATAAAATCTTCAAGTTTTAAATCAAACTGAGATAAAGGAAGCCTTAATAAATCAATTTCTTCAATATATTCTTTTAAAAAGATATAAAACTTATAAACTAATTGCGGGTCAATTCTATCAGAGTTCAAGTTAATCTGACCTTTTTCAACAAATAATTCTTCAAGAGCATTGAAAAATCTTTCTGTTTCACTTTCAAAAACATTTGCATAATTTTTTAACTCTTCAATATCATCAATATAATCATCACTTTCATTTTCAAAAAACTTAATAAATTTTTTAGTTTTAAGTAAGTCCTTTAAATTATTTATTTGATATTTTATCTCCAGTTTTGACGCAACAGTAGTTAATATAGATTCTATTGTTGGAATAAAATTATGAGCCTCATCTATAATTACAGCATCAGCCTTTTCAATAAACGGATATTCTTTTTTAGCAACATCAGTAATAAATAAATGATGATTTACAATTAAAATATCTGCATTTTCAGCTTCTATTCTGGCATTAAAAAAATAACAGTTTTTATGATATTTACAAGCTCTGTTTAAACATGTTGAAGCCTGAGATTCAATTTGTCGCCAATGAAATAACGGAAATTTATTTTCCAGTTCCTGATACTCTCCGCTTGTTGTATTAGTCATCCAGTTTATTAATGTTTTAACTAAATTTACCTCTGTACTCTCTTTTATAAACTGCTCTGCTTTTCTTTTACATAAATAATTTCGCCGTCCTTTTAATAACTTAACAGTAAAATCATCTGCAAATAATTGCTTTAATAAGGGAATATCCTTTTCAAAAATCTGTTCTTGTAAGTTTATTGTACTTGTTGCAACCATTGCTTTAAATGATTCATAAGTTTCTTCATCTCTTTCATTTATAATTCTTTCAATAATTGGATATAAATAGGCAAAAGTTTTACCAATTCCTGTTGGTGCATCAATTAAAGATATTTTTTGGCTTTTTAATGCCTTTTCCCATGATTTTATAAACTCCAGCTGTTCATCTCTTATTTCAAACTTGAAATATTCATTTTCTTTGGAATAATCTTCAAACTTTTTAGTGAATCGTTCCTGTATATTCATATTTTATCCCAAAAAACCAGTTAGAGGAGATGATGCTTTTGCATATTTATTACTAATTGCCATCCCCGAATTATATGCCATTCTACCAGCTTTCACAGCTAGCTTAAAAGCCTCTCCCATAACAACAGGATTTTCAGCTGTTGCAATTGCAGTATTTACAAGTACTGCATCAGCTCCCATTTCCATTGCCTCAATAGCATGACTAGGTTTTCCTATTCCTGCATCTACAATAATTGGTAATTTAGCTTCTTCAATTAGTATTCTAATCATTTCTTTAGTCATTAAACCTTTATTCGTCCCAATTGGAGCACCCAATGGCATAATTGCAGCAGCTCCTGCATCTTCAAGTCTTCTCATATCAATTAAATCAGGTGCAACATAAGGAAGTACAATAAATCCTTCGTTTGCAAGTATTTTTGTTGCTTTAATTGTTTCTGCATTATCAGGTAATAAATATTTCTGGTCATTGATTACTTCAATTTTAATAAAATTTCCCATACCCGCAGCTTTTGCAAGTCGTGCAATTCTCACAGCTTCATCAGCATTTCTTGCTCCCGATGTATTTGGTAGTAAAGTTACTTTATTTCTATCTATATAATTCAAAATATTTTCTTCATTTCCCTTTAAATCAACTCTTCTTAAAGCAACTGTTATAATTTGTGTTTCAGTTGAGTTTATAACATCAGCAATTATTTGCTTTGATGGGAATTTACCCGTTCCTGTTAGTAATCTGCTTGTGAATTCATGATTTTTTAATATTAATTTATCTGCCATTTTATACCTCGTATTTATCTTGTACTAACCTTAAAATGATATTAGCCTGATGATTTGCTGTAATTGCAACTCTTGATGCCAAAAGCCCATTATCTTCATTTGCTTCATTTATAAAATCACCACTAATATACAAATACTTACCAAACTTTTTAGTTTTTATTATATTTGCAGAGTAATCACCAGCCATTCCAACACCTGAAACAATATATTTTTTATTTTTTATTGCATAATTTACAAGTTTTTCTTTATTAATAGCTTTATCAAATGCTTCAACAATAACATCACAATTTTTAAATATATCGAAATTATTTTCATTTAAGTAAATATTATGCTTTTCTACTTCAATATAGGGATTAATATTTTTTAACTGCTGACAAAGGGCATCAACTTTATACATTCCTACATGCTTATAAAAATAGTACTGCCTATTCAAATTACTGTATTCAACTTTATCAAAATCTACTATTATTAAATCTTCAATTCCACTTCTTACAAGAGTAACGGCAATATTAGAGCCAAGACCACCAGCACCTGCAATACCAATTTTTTTATTTTTTATTTTATTAATTAACTCCTTTGGTAGTCTTTTAAATGCTTCGCCAAAGAAGGCTTCTTTATTTAACATCAACCTCCTCCAACAAAAGTAACAATTTCAAGATTATCACCTGAGAATAATTCCTTATTATACTTTTCTTTAATGATAATTTCTTTATTTAATTCAACAACAATAGGTTTGTCAGATAAATCAAGCTCTTTTAGGAGTTCTAGTAGGGTAATTTTACTTTTAAACTCTTTATTTTCACCATTTATTATTATATTCATTTATCAACCTCATAAAGTCATATATTGGGTATATCAAATTATATATAAAAAGTGAAGTTATTTATCCCTAACTTAGAATAAACAACTATATTTTTCGTCTAATAAAAACATAGGTTTAGTGTTTTATATAGTTAACATTAAAATACTCATATAAAAACAACCTATTATATTGACGAAGTATCAAAAATGTTTTATAGTCTGTTATAATTTTTTTGAGGAAAGATGAAATATATAATTCCGTTACTTGTTTGTTTAAATATGTTTGCATCAACAGAGATTTATTTAAAAGATAATGCAATGATTAGAGGAGAAATAATAAGAGAAAACAATGAAAACACCCTAGTTGACATTGGATATCAAATAATTCTTATACCCAAAAGTGCCATAGTTAAAACTAAAAAACTTGACAAAATAGTTAAAACAATAAATAAAAATAAATCCGTTTTTTTTCACCAAAATAAGAAATCTAAAAAACGAACAATAAAAAATCTAGTACCAAACCTTGGAGAATCTGTTGTTGTTGTAAATACTCCTTCTGGTTTAGGAACTGGATTTATTATTAATGAAAACGGATATTTAGTTACAAATTATCATGTTATTGAAAAGGAAAAAAACTTAAAAATAACAATGTTTATTAAAAAAGGTAAATCAGTTGAAACAATTGTATATAAAAAAATAAAAATAATTGCTTTCAATCCATTTATGGACTTGGCATTATTAAAAATTAACGATATTCCAAACAAAAAGTTTTCTTATGTAAATCTAGGAAATATGAGTGAAAATAATGTTGGAGATACCGTTTTTGCTATTGGTACGCCACTAGGATTAGAGCGTTCTGTAACACAGGGTATAATTTCATCTTCAAACAGAAATTATAATGGAGTATTATATATACAAACAACCGCACCAATAAATCCTGGTAATAGTGGAGGACCACTATTTAATCTAAAAGGAGAAGTGATTGGAGTTACTAATATGGGTTATGTATTTTCAGATGGATTAGGCTTTGCAATTCCTGTTGATTACCTAAAACATTTTTTAAACAATAGAGAATCATTTTATTATAACGAATATAATTACAACACAGGTTTTAGATATCTTGAACCACCTAAAAAATCTAAATAAGGAGAAATATGTTTAAATTAATAACAATTTTACTAATTTTAATAAATATCAGCTTACTTTCCTATGATTTTTCAGAAATACTACCTAGAGATACAATTTTTTACTTTACAATAAAAGATTTTGATAGTTTTACAAATAAATTTAATAAAACAAAAATTAGTAAACTTTATAAAGCTAAAGATATTGAATCTATTAAAAAAGTTTTTAAAAAAATAATATCAATGTCTATATATAAAGAAGATGAAGATATCAGTAAAATAGAAATTCTATCCAAGAACTTTAGTAAATTTATATATCACCCATTTGCATTCACCATAGGACTTGATAATTTTTTTAAACCTGAATATTCATTATTAATACAAGGAAAAAACCTTGATAAAGATTTTGAATTTATCTATAAGGAAGTATTTAAAAAAGAATTAAAAACAGGAAAAGCTATAGTAAAAAAAGAAATTATAAAAAATATTAAAGTTAATATTTTAGAAGTTAAGTATGTAGACAAATATAAAAAAATTGACCCATTTAAATTCAATAAAAATTCAAAGGATAATGTAAGAAGATTTGTTTATGGAGTAATTGATGATAAATTAATAATTACTAGTTCTAAAAGCTATATGAAAACTTTAATTTCAAGTATTAAAAATAAAAACATACCTAAATTAAAGAATAATTTAATATTTAAAAAAGACAGCATAAAATATAAAGATTCTGAATTATATATGTTTACAGACTTAAAAACCTTGATAAAGCTTTCGTCTGCAGATAAAGAAGTAAAAAAAACAATAAATCACTATTCATTAAATAAACTGGAATCCATGATTTCATATCTTAAATTCGAAAATAATAGTTATGACATATTCTTTAAATTAACTTCATTAAATACTCTTCCTTCAATAATTAAAGATGTTATATTTAAAAATACAACTATCTCAGTACCTGAATTTATTCCTGACACATGTTATAGCTTTAATGCAATTAGCATAAATTTTCCAGAACTATACAATACATTAACAAAATATCAAACTCAAAAAGAACGAAAAAAAATGCTAGATATGGAAAGCAGAATAGGCCTTAATATCAAATCAATTTCATCAACTATTGGTAAAACAATATACATTCTAAGTTTTTTTAAAAATGACAAAGCAAATACACTACTCTTATTTACATTCAATAAACCTAAAATTCTTTTAAACTTAATAAAAAATATTGGTAGCAGTCCGATAGTTGGTATAACAGAAAGCGACTATTTAGACGGTAAAGTTTTTACTGCATCAGGTAGCTTTAATACAATCGGTCTTGCAATTGGATATAAAAATAATAATTTTATATTTGGTGAAATTAAGTTAGTAAAGGAAATGATACAAAGAATGAGTGGAGGAAATGGCTCTTTTTATAATAGTAATTTTTATAAAAAACTTATTAAAGTCATGAATAAAAAACAAAGTGTTATTAGTTTTACAGACTTACCAATATCTTTAAATTCAAACCTAAAGAAAATTAATAAAGAATTTAAAAAAGATTATAAAAAAGCATCTAATAAATCAGAAATGAAAGAATTAAAATTAACTAAAAGGATAATAAATTTATTATCTGAAATAAACATAAAAGAATTAAGAAAGTATTTTAATTATTTAAATGTAAGTATTTACACAATAAAAAATGAATTAATTTTAGAATTCAAAGAAGTTAAATAAGGAGGAATATGAAAATTTTAGCTTTCATAATATTACTTTTTGCAATTACTGTTTATGGTAAGGGTAATATTGAACTAACTATTGATAGTTTTAAACTTGATAATGGATTGACGGTTTATTTAAACCAAAATACAGAATCTCCAATTGTAGCTGTTTCACTATACTACAAAGTTGGTTCAGTAAATGAAACAAAAGGTAAAACAGGATTTGCACACTTATTTGAACACATGATGTTTCAAGGAACTAGAAATGTGGAAAAAACAGAACATTTTGCATTACTTCAAAAAATTGGAGGAAAAGCAAATGCCTTTACAACAAAGGAATATACAGCATATTATGAAGTTGTTCCTGCTAATCAACTTGAGCTAGCTCTTTGGCTTGAAGCTGATAGAATGGAAAGTTTATCTGTAAATTTTCCAAACTTTAAAAATCAATTAGAAGTAGTTAAAGAAGAAATGAGAATGAGATATTTAAATTCTCCTTATGGAAAACTTGTAACAACACTGGATAAAAACTCTCATAATTCATGGAATTATCAGCATTCAGTTATTGGAAGTATAAAAGATCTTGATTCATCAGGTGTTGAATATGCAAAAGATTTTTTTAAGAAATATTATAATCCTAATAATGCAATTTTAGTTATTGTTGGTGACATAGATAAAGAAAATACAAAAAAACTTGTAAAAAAATTATTTGGAAAAATTAAAAATCAATCAACAGATTATTCATTAAAGCTTAAAAATGGTGAAAAAAGAAATACAAAAGTTACAATAGAAGATAAGTTAGCCAAGTTTCCAGCAATTGCACTTGCATATAAAGCTCCATCTAAAACATCTACAAAAGAATATTTCTCAATGAAAATGCTTGAAACAATATTATTTAATAATGATTCATCTAGATTATATAGAGAATTAATAAAAAATAAGGAACTTGCTGTATCAATCTATGGAGGAATAAATAATTTAAGAAATGATAATTTATTCTATATTTTTTCAATGGTAAAAAAAGGAAATTCACAAAAAGTAAAAAAAATAATATTTAAAGAAATAAATAATATTAAAAAAAATGGAATTACAGAATCTGAATTAAAAAAAGCTAAAATTAGTTTTAAAACTAATTTTATTTTTAAACTTGAATCTAATTTGTCAAAAGCCCTTATGATTGGAGAATATTCAACTCTATATGGCTCTCCTGACGAAATTAAAAATTTATTATCAATAATTGACAGCATTACTGCTCAAGATGTTAAAAATATTGGTAATAAATATATGAAAACTAAACTTTTATCAGAAGTTGATGTTAAATTAGCTAAATAAGGGGTAAATAATGAAAAAGCTTATATTATTAATATCATCCTTAATTTTTATAATAGGATGTGGTTCTTTAGGTTCAACAACCAAACCATTAAAAAAGTCATACTTATCTGTTGAAGTTGAAATTCCTGATAGAGGAATGGCAGTTTCAGAATTGAATAAAGAAGCTGTATCTATTTTAAGTAAAACAAATTTAAACAAACCTGTTCATTTTGAATATAAAAGATTTTCAGGTAATGATATTATTGTTTTTAAAAATACAGAAAATATAAATGCAAATCCCACTAAAATAGAAGCTATTGCAAATGGTTTTAAAGCAAAATATTTAATCAATCATACCGACATACAACTATCACACCTAAATGGTAAAGAATTAGTAAAAGTAAGTGCAAAAGGTAATACTATTTCTTCTGCGATTACAGAAGGTATTAAAAAAGTTATGCAAAATAAGTTATCTGAATCACAAGTTATAAATATTTCAGGTGAATTAAATATTGTTAATATTTTTGATGTAAAATACAGTAATAAAGATATTACAGTTAACTTTAGCATTGCTTATACTTACAAGAATAAAGGAAGTCTTACTTCTGCAGATAAAGCAAGTTTTTATGCTGAAATAGGTATTACTGAATATTATAAAAAACATACAGGAAAAGCTTATTCTATGGCAGAAAAAGGTATTAATATTCATAAGGAATGTGACAAATGTCTTTATTTAAAAGGAATGCTTAATCTTAGAGATAAAAACTATGAAAGAGCCATTTATAACCTAGAAAAATCTGTTGAATATAATAAAGATAATATTTACTATTATCAAAAACTCCAAAAAGCATATACTGAGGTATATGAGCTAATAAACACATCTACCCCACAAGGTAAAAAATATAAAAAAGAAATCCAATTAAAAGCTTTTGCCATAGATGCCTATATTGGAAGACATTTTAATAAAGATGGTTCTGTTTATATAAAAACTCCTCCTCCATTTTCAAATAAAACATTAAAATTTAAATTTCCTGTGGTAAAAAATACAAAATTAAAAAATGGATTAGCAATATCTGAATTACCTAAAGACACTCTTCCTATATTTAATATCGCAATTGGTTTTAATTTTGGAACAGTTAATAACCCAAAAGGTAAAATGGGAATGATTGATAGTGTTTTTGAATTATTAAAAGAGGGTGTTGAAGGTAAAAATTCAAAAGAAATAGCTAATTTTATTGATGAATTTGGATTAAATTTATCATCATCTGTAACAAATGATTACTCTATTATTGAATGTTCTTCCCTAACAGAGAACTCTGAAAAATGTATTCAGTTAATAAACTTACTTGTAAAGAAAGCAAGCTTTCCAAATGGAGAATATAAAAAATATATGAAAAAAAGAGTTGAGTACTATCATGCAAGTACTGCTCGAGCCTCTTACTTAGCAAATAAACTATTATATCGTCTTGTTTTTGGAAAACATAATTATGGATATTATGATGCTACTTTAAAAACTTTAAGTAATATAAAATTAAATGACATTAAAAACTTTTATAAAGATTATTTTAATCCTAAAAATGCTTATATTATTGTATCAGGAAAATATAGTGATGAAACTCTTAAAAAGGTTAAAGATAGCTTTTCAAACTGGAAAGAAGGTAAAGTAACAGAAATTGCTACTAAAAATAGAATAAAACCCTTAACAGAAAACCGTCAATTAATATATGTAATTGATAGGCCAAGCTCAAAACAAGTTGTAATTTCCTATGGTCAAACAGTACCTGCATATAACTCCGGTAAGATAATGTCTCTTTATATTGGAAACTTAGTTTTAGGAGGAAGTGCAAGCAGTAGATTATTTATGAGACTAAGGGAGAAAGAAAGTTTAACTTATGGAGCATATAGTTTTATCTCCCCTAGACTTGAAAGTGGTTTATTTAAAGCAAGTTTATCAGTAAGAAATGAAGTAGTAGGAAAAGCAGTCTCTTCTCTTCTTGATGAAATAAAGAAATTTAAAGAAACAGGAGTTACACAAAAAGAACTTGATGATAAAAAAGGTCTTGAAAATGGTAGTTTTGCAATGAAATTACAAGGATTCGGCTATATTTCAATGCTTCTTAAATCTAAATTTTTAAATCTTCCTAAAGATTATTTTAAAAATTACCTTGATTCTATGTCAAAACTATCAGTTGATGATATCAATAAAACAGTAAAAGAAGTGATTACACCTAACAAGGGAATTATTGTAATTGTAGGAGACAGTAAAGCATTTATTAATCAATTAAAATCATTTGGACAAGTTGTTGTTTTAGATGAAAATTTAAAACCTTTAAAAAAATAATAAAAACAAAAGTAAACAGATATGAGTTTACAAATATAAATAATAGAATTTTTAATTGGATTAAATTTATTTAATTTTAAATAAATTCTTTTTAAAATCTTTAATAAAAAACTCATCAAATCCATTTGATTTTTTAACGAATCCGTTTATTTTATCAAAATTAATAACCAGTAAAGTATAAATGTTCTTATCTTTAGAATCAGTCCATCTTCCTTTTACTTCAGAATCAGAAAGCCTTGAACTAGTCATTACATGAACAAGTTTAGCCATGTTTTTATTTATTTGTTTATCTGAGATATTATCTTTACCTATTAGTTTTTTATAAGACATGTAAACATTTTTCATATTTGGCATTATAGTATAAAAAAGATTCTTTTTAGCATCTTTAATAGATTCTTCAACAGTTTCAACTCTTGTTTTTAGATTTTGACTAACTCCAACAGCTACAAATGCTCTTTTACCATCAATTGTATATATTCCTGCTTTTCTATTTACCCACTTTGGAGCATTTTTATTTTCAACATTGAAAACCTCTGGAGCAGCTTTAACTTTTTTTCTTATTTTTCTTATCTTCTCAGAAACAACATTATTTTCATATGCTATTTTTTGAGTTTTTGCATCAACTAATCTAAAGTTAAATATAAAAGTAAATTTTTCACTTCTAGGGCTTAAAACTTCTTTTTTACTTGTAATACTACCAGTAATTATAAAATCAGGTTTTGACTCATCATCAGCTTCCTTAACATCATTCTCTCCACTTTTTTCTAACTGTTTCCTTCTTTCTTGCTCTAATATCTTATTTGTAAAATTATTAACCAAGAGTGAAAACATATCCTCATTAAGAATTTTTACACTCAAAAATGACTTAACCATGCTTACAGAATCATATTTATCAGTTCTATTTTGTATCTTACCAAATTTAAATTTAATACGGCTCCCTTTTTTCTCTTTTTTTATCTTTTTTATAAATTTAGATTTAACCAACTCCTCAAATGCTTTTTTTACTAAAACTCTTGAATCTACATTGTCAAAATTTCCAGTTGAACTTGATTCAATTACTACAGTCATTTTTTTATTGCTTGAATATAAGCTCATAGACAATACAGTTGTAAATATTAATACCCAAAATTTAAAATACATGATCTCTCCCAAATAAACCTTAGACTCTATTTTTTAATATTTATTTATTTTTTTTAATTCTCTCCGTTTTTTTACTTTTTTTTTAATACTAATAACTATATTTAATATTTTATTAGTAATTTTAATTACTAAACATAATTAACTAATACTAATAATTCTTATTAAAAAGATTAATAAAAAACAAAAATAATTTGACAACTAAAAACATTATAGATATTATAATTTTGTAACAAAGCAAATTCTTGGATTTCTTATAAGAAGCCTTAAAGCCTATTTTTTGAAAACCATAGGAGTAAATAACATTGGATTTATCAATGTAAAATTTATAGATTATTATACCATTAAATCTATAAATTAATTTTAATAATGGTATTTAAAGGAGAATTATGTCTTATCAAAAACCAGAATTTAAAAGCCACTATGATAATTTTATTGGAGGAAAATGGGTTGCTCCAGTTGATGGAGAATATTTTGAAAACACATCTCCAGTTGATGGTGAAGTAATGGCAAAAGTTGCTCGTTCAAATAAAAAAGATATCAATCTTGCTGTTGAATCGGGAATGGAAGCTTTTAAGACATGGGGAAAAACATCTGCAACAGAAAGAAGTAATTTATTATTTAAAATTGCAGATTTAATGGAACAAAATCTTGAAAAGCTTGCTATTGTTGAAACTTGGGATAATGGTAAAGCAATAAGAGAAACAATAAATGCAGACTTACCACTAGCAATAGACCATTTTCGTTATTATGGTGGAGTAATTCGTGCAGAATCAGGTGAAGTATCAGACCTTGATAATAATACAGTTTCCATGGAAGTTCATGAGCCACTAGGTGTTGTAGGACAAATTATTCCTTGGAATTTTCCTCTTCTTATGGCTGTTTGGAAAATAGCTCCTGCATTAGCAGCAGGTAACTGTGTAGTTCTTAAGCCAGCAGAGCAAACTCCTATTTCAATAATGTTTCTTATGGAAATAATAGAAGGTGTTTTACCAGCTGGTGTTCTTAATGTTGTAAATGGTTTTGGTATTGAAGCAGGAAAGCCTTTAGCAAAACATAAAGATGTTAAAAAAGTTGCTTTTACAGGTGAAACAACTACTGGCCGTTTAATTATGCAATATGCTTCTGAAAATATCATCCCTGTAACACTTGAACTTGGTGGAAAATCTCCAAATATCTTTATGGAAAGTGTTATGGATAAAGATGATAATTTTCTTGATAAAGCAATTGAAGGATTGGTATTATTTGCTTTTAATCAAGGTGAAGTATGTACATGTCCATCAAGAGCATTAATTCAGGAAAGTATTTATGATGAATTTATGGCAAGATGCTTAAAGCGTGTTGAAGCTATAACAATGGGTGATACTCTTGATTCTGGTACAATGATGGGTGCTCAGGCATCAAATGACCAATTTGAGAAGATTTTAAATTATATTGATATTGGAAAACAAGAAGGTGCTGAATTACTTATTGGTGGTGAAAAGTTTGAAAATAAAACTTTTCCAAATGGTTATTATATTAAGCCAACAATATTTAAAGGAAATAACAAAATGCGTATCTTCCAAGAAGAAATCTTTGGCCCTGTTTTAAGTGTTACAACATTTAAAGATGAAGCAGAAGCTTTAGAGATAGCAAATGATACTTTATATGGTTTGGGTGCAGGTGTTTGGACAAGAGATGTTCATGAAATGCAGTCATTATCAAGAGGAATTGATGCTGGTCGTATTTGGTGTAATAACTATCATGCTTATCCTGCTCACGCATCTTTTGGTGGATATAAAAAATCAGGTTTTGGCCGTGAAACTCATAAAATGATGCTTAATTTATATCGTCATACAAAAAATATATTAACATCTTATGATAAAAATCCATTAGGTTTTTTCTAAGTCATAATATAAATTATAAAATGTGAGTGAGAATATTCTTGCTCACACTTTATATAGGAGTATAAAGAATGTATATTGAAAGGGTAATAGCTACAGATAAAACCAAAGAGGTTATTGATGAAATACGCAAAAGAAATGGTGAATTAATGTTTCACCAGTCAGGTGGTTGCTGTGATGGCTCTGCTCCAATGTGTTTTGAAGTTGGTGATTTTATGCTTGGCGATAATGATGTTCTCCTTGGAGAAATCCATGGCTGTAAATTTTATATGGCGGGAGACCAGTTTGAGTTTTATAAATATATGCAAATAACAATAGATGTTTCAAAAGGCCGTGGTTCAAGTTTTTCACTTGAAATACCAATGGGCTTGCGTTTCATGTCAATTTCAAGATTATTTACAGATGAAGAAATGGAAAAAGTAAGACCAGTTGAACATCTTAGTTAAAATTATATTTTTTCTCTCCGTTTTTTTTACTTTTCAAAATAATAATAACTAGATTTAATATTTTATAATATGATAAAATAATACTGAACTTTTAGAGGTTGATAATGATTAAAAAAGTAATTCCTGTAATGGATACAGTTTTTGCTCTTGATGGTGGAGCAATGTTTGGTGTTGTTCCTAAAACCTTATGGAATAAAACAAATCCTGCTGATGATAAAAATCGAATTGATTTAGCAATGCGAACAATATACATTGAAACTGAAAACAGAAAGATTCTTATTGATACAGGAATTGGACATAAATCAAATGAAAAATTTGATAATATTTTTAAAGTAAGCAGAAATCAGAATTTAAGCTTAAACCTAAAAAGGATATCAGTAAAATTTGATGAAATTACAGATATAATTATAACTCATTTACACTTTGACCATGCAGGCGGAAATACCCTCTTAAATGAAGACGGGAAATTAATTCCTGCATTTAAAAACGCTACTTACCATATTCAAAAAGATAATTTTAATCATGCAATAAATCCACCTGCAAGAGAAAGAGCCTCTTATTTAAAAGAAAATTTTATTCCAATTCAAGAAGCTAATCAATTAAACTTAATAGATGGAAATCATACTTTATTTAATGAAATTGAATTAATCCCCCAATACGGCCATACAATAGGGCAACAGTTAGTAAAATTTAATTATAATAATACAACTTATTTATACACAGCAGATACAATTCCAACTTCTTCACATATTAGTATACCATTTGTAATGGGTTATGATATTCAACCTTTGATTACAATGGAAGAAAAGGAATTTTTATTAAAACAAGCAGTAGAAAATAATTGGACTCTGTTATATGAACACGATCCAAAAATTACTGGCAGTAAAGTTGTTTTTAATGGCAGAAAATATAAAAAAGGGGAAATCTTTAATAATTCTAATAGTTTATAAAAATAAAGTTATAGTAGAGTTTTTTGTAAAGTCATTATTTATATTCTAAGTTTAATATAAACAGTTATAAAAAAAATTTAATATAAAAATTGATTTCTAAGATTATATATTGTATTATAATAATGTTTTTATTTTATTTAAATTCTTTTAATATTAGAATACTTTGCTTATTGTAAGTTTTAGTAGCGTTTATACAGGAATTATTTATGAAGATAGATTCTAAGGAAGTTCATGAATTAATATTTGAAAGAGACTATTATCGTGAAGCATTTAATATATTAGCTGATTTAGTCTGGTTAAAGGATATTGATGGTGTCTTTTTAAAATGTAATAAAAAAGCTACTCAGCTAATTGGCCTAGAACTTGATGAGATAATTGGTAAAACAGATTATGATTTGTTTAAAAAGGATAGAGCTGATTACTTTAGAAAAGTAGATAAAGAAGCTATGTTCGGACCAAAACCAATTGTTGTAAAAGAATATCTTAGTGCTGCTGATGGATCATTCCGTGGATATTTTGAAACAACGAAGGCTCCTATGAAAGATAATAAAGGCAATGTTATAGGAGTATTAGGTATTGCTAGGGATATAACAGAAATAATCAAAAAGGAAGAAGAATTGAATCAGAGAAATAGGATGGATGCCGTTGGTCAACTTGCTGGTGGAGTAGCTCATGATTTCAATAATATTCTTGGTGGAATTATAGGTGCTACTGAGCTTTTATTAAATAATAAAAATTTTAGTGAAGAAGAGATGATACTAATCAGGTTAATTCTTACAGCATCTGAGCGTGCAGCTGATTTAACAAATAAACTTTTGGCATTTAGCAGAAAAGGAGCAATAGTTGTAACAGAGATAGATATTCATTCACTTATAAACGAAACCACTCAATTTCTTAAAAATACAATAGATAAAAAAATTATTATTTCTATGGATAATAAAGCTGAATATAGTACTGTTACAGGAGATATTGCAGGACTTCAAAGTATATTATTAAATCTTGGTATTAACTCATCACACGCAATAAAAAATACTGGAACTATTTCTTACAGCACTAGTAATATTTATTTTGATGAAGAAAAAGCTAAGTCTTCAAATTTTAATATCATTCCGGGAAAATACATAGATATTAAAGTAAAGGATGACGGAGAAGGTATTTCTATTGAAGATTTGAATAAGATTTTTGAACCATTCTTTACAACTAAAAAACAGGGAAAAGGAACCGGACTAGGATTATCATCTGTTTATGGCACTATTCAATCTCATAATGGAGCAATTCAGGTATATAGTGAGATAGATGTAGGTACAGTATTTCATATTTATTTGCCTTGCTCTAATCATATTATAAAGAAAGATATTAGTGACAGAAAAATAGATATTTGTTTAGGTACAGTATTACTTGTTGATGATGAGGAAGTGATACGGGTTACTGGTCAACAAATGTTAAAAAGAATGGGATTAAATGTAATTTTAGCTAAAAATGGCATTGAAGCAATTACAAAATTCAAAGAAAATATAAATAAAATTGATCTTATTTTAATTGATATGATAATGCCTGAAATGAGTGGTTTAGAAGCATTTTATAAACTCAAAGAAATAGATGAAAATTGTAAAATAATCATATCTTCTGGTTTTACAAAAAATAATAGTTTAACAGAACTTTATCAAAATGGTTTAGATGGTTTCTTACAAAAACCTTTTAAAATTAAAGAGTTAAATAGGATCATTGTTGAGGTATTAAATAAAGATTAATATATTTATCCAGTTTTAATTGTTAATATCGTTTAACTTACTCCATGGTATAACTGTGGTATTTCCTCTGATTTCCTTTTGTTCTCCACCATATATTAAGTATGATTTATTTATTGTTTTTGAAATTTTATCATAATACTTAATACCTTTAAAGAATGAAGGTGTAATTGTTTTTGATGATTTTAATTCAAAAGTATGAAGTTCATTTAAATATTCAGCAATAATATCAAGTTCATGACCTGTTTTATCTCTCCAAAAATATAAATTTGATTCTTTTCCATGATTAAATCTTGATTTAATCATTTCACTTATAATTAAATTTTCAAATAATGCTCCTTTTAGATAATGAGTACTAATTTGTTCTTTAAATTCAATTCCAAGTAAAGAAGCAGCAAGACCTGTATCATAAAAATATAATTTAGGCATTTTTATCACTCTTTTATTATGATTTTTATGATGAGGCTTTAGTAAATATATAATGTAACTTGCTTCAAGTATTGATAACCAATCTTTTATAGTTGGAATAGTTAAAGCTAAATCATTGGCAAGTGAATTAAAATTAATAATTTGTCCAACTCTTCCTGCTACTAATTTCAGAAAGCTTTGAAATTTATGTAAATCTTTTATATTCTTTATATTTCTAACATCTTTTTCAAGATAAGTTTGTATATAGTTAGGATACCAATCACTTGGATTTAACTGTAAATCATATATTCTTGGATAAAATCCATTAAAAATATAGTCTTCATAGTTATCATAAATAATATCACTATTTTTTAATTCTTCAAATGAAAATGGAAGTAACTTTAATATTGCAACTCTGCCTGCAAGACTTTGTGATATCTGTTGGTGTAGTAGAAAATTCTGAGATCCAGAAAGTATAAATTTTCCTTTTTTATTATCTATTTCTTCTTGTAAATAAGAAAATAATTTAGGAACTCTTTGGACTTCATCAAAAATAACATTATTATTATATGTTTTTAAAAAACTTCTAGGGTCATCTATTGCAAAAGCTCTTCTATCGGGATTTTCTAAGGATACATAAGTCATTTCAGGAAATGTCATTTTTAAAAGAGTAGTTTTTCCTGATTGCCTTGGTCCAGTTACTGCAACAGCAGGGAATTTTGAAACCATATATTTTAACTTTTCTGTTAAAGTTCTATTAATCATACTAAACTCCTAAAATTCTATTGTAGTATATTTTTGGACAAATATAAAGTAGAACTTTATATTTGTCCAGTTTTTATTAAAAATTATTCTCTCCATTAGTGATATTATGGGTTTATAATTAAACCCATATTGATAAAAATAAAGTTTATTTATTTAATATTCTAATGAGATTGACAGAGAGTAAGTATTTGATCTATTATTATGAAGGAAAAGTGGGAGATGATATGAATAATCTAGCAATGAAACAGCTTTTTGATACGGAAGAAATAATAAAAGCTCAACCTTTTATAAAATGGGTTGGAGGAAAAAGGACTTTGGTTAAGCGTTTGGGAAAGATGATGCCCGAAAATTTTAATAATTACTTTGAGCCATTTGTTGGTGGAGGTGCTTTTTTATTTCACTTATATTCGGAAGAAATACTAAAAAATAAAGAAAAAACTATTTTTGATATCAATTCAGAGTTAATAAATACATATAAAGTTGTTAAAAATAACCCTAATGAATTAATTAAAAATCTAAAGGAATATAAATTAAAACATAACAAAGAATTTTATTATAAAATCAGACTACTTGACAGAAAGGAAGGATTTAAAACCAGTGATGAAATTTTAAGAGCTACAAGATTTATTTATTTAAATAAAACATGTTTTAATGGTTTATATAGAGTTAATAAATCAGGTTATTTTAATGTTCCTGTTGGAAGTTATAAGAATCCAAATATTGCAGATGAAGAGGTTATTTTAAATGCAAGTAAAGCATTACGAAATGTAGATATTTATAATTCATCTTATGATAAAGTATTAGAATTTGCCCAAAAAAGAGACTTAGTTTATTTTGACCCTCCATATTATCCTTTAAATAGGACTTCAAACTTTACTTCATACTCTGAAAATGACTTTTTAGAAAAAGAACAAGAAGAATTGTTTAATGTATTTGAAAGATTAGCAAAAAAAGGCGTTTTTGTAATGCTAAGTAATTCTGATACTCCTTATATTAAGGAACTGTATAAAAATTATGATATTAATATTGTAGATATGAATAGATTTATTAATAGTAAGGCTAATGGTAGAGGAAAGGTTAGTGAAGTTGTTGTGAGGAGTTGGTAAGATGGGAAAAGGATATTTTGAATTGGATATTAAGGATAAAAAAGAGTTTTTTGTTAAAACATTGATAAACACCAATAGAGGATTTAGTTTTTATGTTAATTGGGATAATATAAATTCTCATAAAGATTTTGATATTGAATTAAATGCTATGAACTCTCTCATTGGCATAAAAAATGATTATGAGTTCAAATTAAAATTTGAAAACTTATTAAAAAAAATTCCATCAGCTATAATAGTTTTTCCATTGCTATTTGCTTTATCAAAAAAAGAAAGAGAAAATTTAATAAAAAATAAAAGTAAATTAAATATACTAGATGATTTAGACTTAGAAAAGGACGCATTAATTTTTGAGTTTACTAAAAAGGAAAAGTTATTAAATGAAGAAATTGAATCATACTATAATTTTTTCAAAAGAATGGGTTTAAAATTACTATTTCAAAATATAATTGAAAAAAATGTTTTGGATTATGTAACAGGCGTCCTTGTTGGTTTAGATTCAAATGGTCGTAAAAATAGAGGAGGAAAATCATTTGAGCATGCTTGTGAACCTGTTATTGCTAGAATATGTAAAAAATATAATATTGAATTATTAACTCAAAAAAAGTTTAAGGAACTTGAGAAAAAAGGATTTAAAATAAATGAAGAAATTTCAAATAGAAAGGCAGATTTTATTTTACTTAAAAATAATAATATATTAAACATTGAAGCTAATTTTTACTTTACTTCTGGTTCTAAGCCAGAGGAAATAATTGATTCCTACTCAAAAAGAGAAAAAGATTTACACAATAATAAAATAAAATTTATTTATTTAACAGATGGCAAGGGATGTTGGGGGAATGTAGATAAAAATCAACTAATAAATGGATTTAAAAATATTACCTATTTAATTAATTTTAATATGTTAAAAAATGATTTTTTTGAAGAAATTATTGTAAAGGAGTTTAATTTAGATATTATTCAATAGAAGAAAATAGCTTTTATATGGTAAATTATGAAAAAAATTAAAAAATTAGACCCTGAAAATTTTGAACAGGAAACTTCAACAGTTTGGTCATATCCTAAAAGAGGAAATTGGGCAACTCATAATTCAAAATATAGAGGTAATTGGGCTCCAGAAGTTGTTAGAAATATTATATTGAGATATTCAGAAGAAGGAGATTGCTTATTGGATCCTATGATTGGAGGAGGAACAACTGCTATTGAAGCAAAACTCTTAAATAGAAATTTAATTGCTTATGATATTAATCCTAAAGCTATTGAGATAACAAAAGATTTGATTGATTTTGAAATAGAAGACAATTTTGACAATAAAATTACTATTGAATTAAATGATGCAAGAAATTTATCTAAAATAGATGATAATTCTATTGATTTAAGTTTAACTCACCCTCCTTATGTTGATATAATTAAGTATTCCAATAAAGAAATAAAAGAAGATATTTCTAGTATTCATGATTTAGATGAATTTTGTGAACAAATAGAAATAATTGCAAAAGAATTGTATAGAGTAACTAAGAAGAATAAGTATTGTGCAATTTTAATGGGAGATACTAGAAGAAATAAAATGTATCAGCCCTTGGCATTTATGGTAATGCAAAGATTTTTAAAAGTTGGTTTTGCTTTAAAAGAAGATATTATAAAGCATCAGCATAATTGTAAAGCAACAGGTTTTTGGGCTAAAAGATCCATAGAGTATAATTTTCTTTTAATTATGCATGAACATTTATTTATTTTTCAAAAAACATAATAAAGCATAAAACCCAATACCAATAGGAGTTACAAAATGAAAACAATATTTATAACATACTGTTCAAAAGAGAAAGATGAATCCAGCCAAGTATTACAAGCGATAAAAAGGTATAAGTCTAATAGAATACTAAAGGTTTATGAGGCTTCAAAACTTGTAACTACTGACTTTATTATACTATCAGGTGAGTTTGGATTATTAAAGCCTAGTGATGAGATACCATATTATGACCATTTGCTGGTAATGGAAGAAGTAAATAAATATACTGAAAAACTAACAAAACAACTAACGGAGATAATAAATAAAAATAAAGAAAAAATAAAGATAATCTTTTTTACAGAATACTTGAAAAATGACCCTAATTTAAAACCATATCAAATATCTATAAAAACAGCTTGTAAAAATTTAAATATCGAATTTATGATGATAGAAATGGAAAAAGAAGTAAATTTTTAAACATTAAATAATTTTTTTAATTGACGATTAGACATATCCTTCTATAAGATTTACAGTAAGGTTGATTTACTTATTGGAGGAATCATGAATATAACAAGTGAAAACATTAAAGATAAAGAAAATATTGAAACAATTGCAAGAGATATTCTTAGGAAATTAAATATCACTAAAAACTACGATGAATATATGTCAGTAGCTAAAATGGGTATAGCAAAGGGAATTAAAAACTTTGATTCTGAAAAAAATGTAAAATTATCAACACATTTATATAATATGGCTAAATATGCTGTATTGGATTATCGTAAAAAAATAATTAAAAATAATTACAGATTTAAAAATATTGAAGACTCAAATATAATTAATTCCAATATTAATATGGAAAAAGCAGTAATTAACAGACTAGATAGCAACTTTAATACTAAAATAATGAATAAAGCTTTAAGTTTATTAAATGATAACGAAATAGATATTTTAAAAAAGAGATTCTGGAATGCTCAAACCTATTCTAAAATTGCAAATAAACAACAAAAAAGTAAACAGGCAATTCAACAATCATTAAAAAAAATATTAAAGAAAATGGAAAACTTTTTAATTAAAGAAAATTTCACCAATTTTAATGCAATTTTTTCCTTGGAGGACAAAATGACTAAATTAACTAATCAGGAAAGAGAAGAAATAATCAATAAACTTAAAATGAAGATTGAAAAAAATATTCTTGATTTTGATGCTTATGCAAAACTATCAAGAATTTACAGAGATGCTAATGAAATTGAAAATTATATTTCACTAAAAAAAGAGATTATTTCTATTTTTGAGCCTAAGGCAGAAGAATTAAATAATGCAAAAGTATTCACACTTCTTGCAAATGCTTATTCTGTAATAAAAGAATATGATAAATGTTTAATCTTTGATAAAAAAGCTCTTGAATTAGAATCAGAAAACCCTCAATTATTAAAAAATGTAGGTTTATCTGAGTTTTTACTAGGAAATTACTATAATGCTGTTAAATATTTAAAAAAAGCAGTCAAAAAAGATGATAAAGATATAGAAACCTATGATTTTTTAATAAAATCTTTAATAAATCTGAAAAAAAATGATGAAATAGTTTTTTATTATAAAAAAATAATAACTGTATTTGAGGATATTTCAGAAGAATTAAATAGTGTTGAAGTTTTCACACTTCTTGCAGATGCATACTCTGTAACAAAAGAGTATGATAAGTCTTTAATATTTGATAAAAAAGCTCTTGAACTAGAGCCTGATAATACTCAATTTCTAAAAAATGTAGGTTTATCCTATTATCTATTAAAAGATTACAAAAATGCCTCAGAATATTTAAAAAAAGTTTTAGATAAAAATCCAGAGGATAAAGAAGCTAAGGAATTTTTAAATAAATCCTTAGAAAATTAATAAGGTCTTTTTCCTATATAATTACCTGCAGGGTCATAATTACAAACCCATATAATAGATTTATCACCACAAACAACCTTTGCACACCCTACTCTTTTACTCTTTGCCCACACAAGCTGAGTATAATGTCCACAAACTCTACCACTATTACATTTATTTCTTGAATAATTATAATCTTTCCCCTCATCAATCCAGCCTTGAATTGCTCTAGCAGGGCTTATTTTTTGTATTTCAGTTGCTCCATTAGACCATTGAACGGGGCTAAACCAAGATAAGTTTTCACCATGAATTTGCTTATATTTACCATAGTGAGGACGATGTTTCATTCGACAATTGTTATTACGGGCTAAATAATTTGCCCATACCTGAGCATAAGAAGCCAATTGAGTAGACCATTTAAGTTCTGGTATACCTAAACTTCTTCTTACAACATTATGAGCTTCTGTTATTCCTTTCATATTACTTGGCTCTTTATCTGAAGTTGTATTATTATTAGAGTAATTAGTTTTTTTCTTTTGTTTTGTATAAACTTTTTTTTCTTTAAATTCTCTGTATTTTTTAGATGAAATAAGTTTTCCTTTTTTATAAATACTTTCAGTTACAATTCCATCATTTGCCCAAGTACTCCACTCTATAGATTTACCATCTAATTTTCCTTTTTTGTAATTTCTTTCAAATTTCTTACGATTCACTCCATCTCTATACCATGAAATAAACTTACCATTTCTTTTTCCATACTTATAATCCTCTTCAAATTCAACAACACCATATCCTGTTAAATTAAAACACCTTATAAATTTGCCACTATATTTTTTTCCATCTTTATATATACCTTTAGACCATTTTTTACCATTTCTATGCCATCTTATAAAATAACCATCCAGTTTACCATATCTGTAATTAGCCTTAAATCTTTTTGTATTTTCATATGGCCAATATTCAATTCGTTCTCCATTATAAGGCTTTCCGTCCTTATAATATCCTTCTCTCATAATAAAACCATCTTTATCAAATGCAATAACTTCTCCATCTCTTTTACCATTTTTATATTTATATTTAATATGCTCTTTTCCATTTTTATAATAACTTACTACATAACCTTCAAATGGTGTTTTACTTTTACCCGCATAACAAATCTCATTTTTACACCTTAATTTAGAAGCCTCTATTCTATCATACGCAACAAGATTTATTGTTAGTAAAAAAGATATGATTAATATTAGTTTTAATAAAAAATTCATGCATTCCTCCCTAAAAACATATTTTTAGACTTTTTAAAAACATTTTTATTCAAAATCTATATTCCTGTGAATTATTTGTAAAATTTATTACACTCCCAAATATTATATTTATTAATTTGATTTTATTATCATAAAAAAGCTATTTTAACGATAAATGCAGAGATGTTTTTAGTATAGATTTTTAATGATTACAATTTTTTTAAATTTTTTAATTGAAAACACAGAAATACACGGTTATGTATCTCTCCTGGATTTTATTAATATTCACAAATATAGTTATTAATATTATTATCATCTTCAATACAGTTACCTGCACCATTGTTACATTCATCACTAGGATAAGCTTCTGTTGTACATGTTTCAAAGCATTCTTTAGGATTATTATCCGCTATCATCTCCATTGTTACTGTACATACTAATCCACCTACGCAAGCAGACCAAAGCTCATTACATTCATCACCTATACCTTGTGTTTGTTCAGGAATTGCTTCACAAACCAATACATCACCATCTTCAGCATTCATCAAGTTACAAGCATTACCATCACAAGAATCATTATCAATATCTGCTTCAGCAGCACATGGCTGAAAACAATAATGCTGATAAGGAAATTCGGCATAATATATTTCACAGGTTAAGTCACCAGTACATAATGCATGAACACTACATTTATCACCTAGGTTTTGTGCAGGAATTGGGTTTGGCTCACAAACATAATATGCTCCACCATCAATAGCAATACAAGCATTACCATCACACTCAGTAGAAGATGTACTTTCACTTGAACATGGTTGATAACAATATTTATCATCAAAATTATCATTACCGTCAATTTCATTAAGATGTTCACATATTAAACCATCAGCACATACTAAAGATACTCCATTACATGATTCATCAACCTGTACTTCTGTTATTAAAGCACAAGTTTGATTATAACAAACAGAGTCACTTCCACAAACTAAAGAAACATTATTACATGTTTCACCAATAGTAACTTCTGTTACAGTAGTACAAGTATTATTATAACAAACTAAATTTTCTAAACATAGTGAATTATTACCTTCGTCACAAGTTT